>Ga0123355_10004314_pt1 | contig 20682 bp, 12 predicted proteins | sample TergutEmb28metaG_3_FD_89872 | JGI IMG/M metagenome (GOLD analysis project Ga0123355, IMG submission 89872) | Embiratermes neotenicus P1 segment gut microbial communities from Petit-Saut dam, French Guiana - Emb289 P1 | ecosystem: Host-associated > Arthropoda: Insects > Digestive system > Gut ...
CCACCAAGCAGAAGGCGACTAAAACGTAGATGGACAACAGATAACAATCCCTAAGGCAGCGTCGCTGGACGTAGCCTAGCTCACCGCCAACTTCACAACACATTAGCTCATAGAGATTATGTAAGATTATCTCTGATTGTTAATTATGGTAAAATAAAAATAAATTACGTGTACAAATGTCTAGAATAAATAGCAAATCGAAAGAAAACTGAAAATACAGGCAACTTTGTGCCACGGTATAGATATAAACAAAACGTTTACGTATTAGTACAAGGGAAATGTGTGATTCGAAGCGACTCTTATCCCTCCAAGTGACGTGAATTAGAACGATTCAGTAAAACAACATGTTAGCTCAGCTGAACCTCCCCGATGCCATCAGATTTAATTATTTACTTACTGCATCCAATAGAGTTTTCAGAAGAAGGTAAGAGTTACCACCTGGTCAATAAATTCACCGCAATATATGGAATCTTGAGTTTCAGTACATCATTCACAAGTTCTCGCAACCAGTCCGTATCCAGGGCCACCTCAATCTAGCCCAAGCCCAACTTGTACTTTCAATATTTATACTTATATAAATCTGTATCATCCAAATGATCTTCTTCCCTTAGTATTTTCCACCAAACTGTGTACACAACTCTCCTCCCCCATACGTGCTCTGTGACCAGCGCAATTATTTCATCTTGACTTGGTCACAAGAAAAAATATTGGTGTAATATACAAATCACTAAATTCTTCGCGTTATTTTTTTTACACTCCCCTGTAACCTCCCAACTCTTAGACCCAAATATTCTCCTAAGCACCCTGTTCTGAGACACTTTCAGCCTACGTTCCTCCCTCAATGTGAGCGACGAATTGTCACACCCAAATATAACAAGAAAAAGTTTATTTTTCTCTAAGCTTTAATCTCTGTTTTTGAAAGGAATGTTGGAAGACAAAAGATCTTTTACCGAAAGAAAGCAAGCGTTCCCTGACTTCAATCTGCTTTTAATATGTTCCTGAATTTGAACACTTCCGCCTTTCCGAAGGGCTATTACCTATTTTCACATTATTTCTTCATTTACAAAGGGCGAATCCATGTGCTTACTTTGCTACATATGTGGACAAAGAGATGCTAGTAAGATTTCAAGAAGGCAGCATTAAACTACCTACTTAGCTGTCAATATCACAGTGCACAACAGCGTATTTGCTGAAAAGCAACACTGCAATTTTACATTCATACTGCATTGTGTTGTGTACTACCTGAAGTACACTAAGCTGTAATGTTATTGTTATTAGGTGCGTCTACTGTGACATAGTTCCTTCTTAATCACAATTAACTTCCCACATCAAAAAAGTGATCTAAGCAGACATTACGTAATATATGCTGAAAATATTTATTTTATAATTTCTCTTAAAATATTTAGCCTACCCGTTAAATTAATCCATTTATTTATGCTTTTTTAAGAACAAATATATGACGTAGTATATATAATTTAATTTTGTCTTTTTTAATATTTTACTTCCTTGTTTTATTGCACCAATTATATTAGGGTGAAAATAATTGTGACAATATTCAGAATTAATTATCTGAGCCACAATTATTTTTGTTCCTATAAAATTATAAAGTAAAAATATTGTTTAATTGACATTTGTTTAGGAACTACCAACTCTCTTAGAACCGAAGCTGTAACGCAGTCCAGAAGGATATCAGCTTGACCATATTACATCATAGGACAGACCACAAACCTTCTGAAATACTTTTCAATAAAACAAGGTATTTATCCCTTGTTTTAACCACAAAACACCTTCAGTTTTGCTCAATCCGTTGGTCTAGGTTTCCTAACAAATTTCGGATTTAGATGCCCAGGTTTCTCATTCATATTACTCTGTATTTTGGTGACACCCATTAGAAGCTTCCGATGTCACTATTTAATGATGCTATCTGTTGAACTTGCAGATATTTTTCCAAATATCTTTTTAAACTTGCAAATTATTTTATGGTTTCTAAGATCTACCAGAGAAATGCAGAAGAAGAAATTATAAGTTAGGACAGGTCTATATGTGAAGTTGATTAAAATATTTGTTAACTTATTTAGGATAGAAGCATCTACACCAGTATTGCGAATTGTAAAAATGGAATACGCAGATACGCAGTGGTTTAAATTTTTAAGGGAAATACCTTCAGAACGACCTGAGAAATTTGGGTTTCCCAACAGAAAATAAGAAGAAATATCTTGCACGGAATAAAAGATGAAAATAAATTTTCATACAACTGAATAAACAGTAGTTCAGAAGATCCTAAAAAGGTATGAGTTTCAGCATTTGAAAGCAATTCCTTTCATATCCAATGGAGGGATTAGTACAACCGTTATATTATCTAGGAATGAGAAATTGTGCTTCGATATAGCTTACAAAGTTTACCACATTTTTCAAATAGAATTCCATTATTCTTCCAACGTTCGATCCTGAAGATGTAAGCAATATTTCACTGCTTTTACCAGTTGAAACAAAGCCACAACCCACAGGGTCTGAATCAGGAACAACAAAACTTGTTTTCTTCTCTCTCAACGCGTATAACTAAACAGTACAAACGTTATGTGCTCACAGTTGCATCAATTATTAGCAATTTTATGTTTTTGAAAGTCTGTTGCTAAGTGATTTCGACGAATGAATGTTTAATTGTCGCTTTTCCACAGTCACGACCTTCAAATTAAAAATTTATAATTTTTTTAGAGAGGGCTAAAAGCAACACTAAGTGCTCTGACGAAATATAGAATAAAGTCACAGGTATACGTCAGCATAACAATATTTATTTGAAGTATATAGGCTACATGTTTCGACCTGTTAATAGGTCATCATCAGGCCACCAGTCAAATAAGTCGAAGGTGCTTTTTTAGATATTGGGATCCCAGTATTTAAAGTTATATACAATATAAAATCTGGTACCGGATAAAATGTATTGTCAAATGAAAACAGTTAAAACGTGAGTTGGCGTTATACATTAGGACAGTTCTTTTCACCGTTAAATTATTACTGTACTATGGGTGTTATTGTGCTACTGCTTGTTGCGGTGATGCTTGTATTATATGGGTTCTCAGGGTTTCCCGTGTTGACCAATATACCTCTAATTGTTGGCCATGTCTGGCTGGTTTATATTTGTTTCCCAGCAGGGTGAGTAGTAAGGGTCCTCCTTGTGTTAAGATCTGTGAATAGACAGATATATTAAAAGTGAAGTATCTGACTGTAACCGGTGTATATTACATTAGAGCTAAAACTTAGTTAAATATCAATGTGGAAGGGAATTACTGGTAGCGAACTGAGTGGTTGTACGGTCCGTTGTACGTTTATACACGTGATCTTAATTTCTCTCTGTTTTATTCCGCACAGTCCATGTCATACGGGTATAAACTATTAGTGAAGTACAGGATGGCAGACAGTTTTGTTCTGACAGATGACAAGAATCGTTTGGGATAATGTTGTTAGAAGCATTAGGTTTTCTCTAGATGTCAAAGACCGATTTGTTCTTAGTTTTCTTTATTGTAAGGTACAGAAAATTTAATCCGTTATTTTGTCCCTGTTCAAGAGTGAAGTTAAGATCCGGTGAGATGCTGTTAAACATGTTGTGAATCTCATTTATATCAGTGAAGTGCGATCAGAAGGATTATATCAATTAAAAATTCCAATGACACCCTTTGGATTCGAAGCAGGGAACTTCCGATTAATAGAACAGCACCTTAACCACAGTGCCAAAGCTGTCCCCACAGAAAAATACTACGGACCTCATTATTAACAACATACATACGTATAATTTGTCGTGTAGTATAACCTCTAAAAATATCTCATACTACTCGAACACTGCAAATTGTACAAATCGTAATTGAACCTACTTGTAAATTTATTTTATTAGGTCTAGCAAAGGGAATGACTTTCGAGAAATGATTTAGAGAATTTAAATTTATACTGTGTGTGTATGATTCTGAAGAGAACAATTTATTTATAAACTTTAATGAATATATATAGAGTAAATTTAAACATTTTCTATGTTTGCATGTTGATAAGCTCGTGAATAAGAGAAACATAATTTTTCAAAATTTTATTAAATTCAGTTTGTGAATTTGACTTAATAGATTACATCCCAATGTGTTAGGGCTCCATCGACAACAAATTTCATTCTAAAACAATTTACATTCCCAATCAGATACATCTGTTCGAAAATAGAAGTTGTTTTGGAAAAGTAATTTCTCAAAGATATGTCAGCTGACTGAGAATGTAAGTTGCTTGCGACTGAATCATTATTATTTTTTCTTTTACGCTTAGATTTATGTTTCCATAAACCAGGAAGAAAGACCCAAACACAGCATCGAATTTTGACTTTTTCCCCTGCATAATAAATAAAAGACAATTTCCAAATTCTCTTCTTCTTACAGTAAGAAGTAATGTACTCTACAAAAGAAGGATTTAAACTGTGATTGGAAGAAAAATGGTAATTTATTTCGAGGTCCTCACAGGTGATAATAGACTTTATCTCTCACACGAGAATGCAATTTACCTACGAAATATATCAAACAAATTTATCCTTTTACTATATGCATTCAATGAATAGGCACCGTCTTTATACACAATACCTGAAATTTCGTGTTTAATAAAACTACACATGTTCCTTAGTTTCCCATTTTCACCAAGTTCTGGTGAATTAGAAGGGCTCTCTTTAAACCTCAGTGGAATGGCACTTATATAAAAATATATTTCAGAACTACATGAAACTCGAAATAAACTTTCTCAACCACAATATTTTTATAATTTAAGACATTACACGATGACACGGCACAGGAGACCGAAATATTAATAGCGAAAGTAGAAAGTACATTCTCAAACAAATTTACTATTACTTTCGGGACATATAAAGAGAGAATTTTAATTATGATTGCAGCTTATCGGTAAAGGTTTGTCAGGATTAGTTACGTTTGAAAGGATATTGGTGTAGATAGAAAAATTGAATGATAAGTGTAGAAAAACACAATAATTGAACTTGTTGAATTTCTGCAATATATTATCATAAGATCATACATTGTAGCTATATTCGTACATCACAATTCAGAGAACACTTTCAGTGGAAGTTTATGCAAGTAAGCTTTGCAAAAAGAAATATTAAAATTCTACAATTTATAATAAATATCTAGAATTTGTTTGTTAAAATTTATGTGACGTTTTGTGTGGTGACTGTATATAGAGTCTATAATAAATATGGACCCTATGTTGATATTGACTTTGTGCTGGCCAGTATGTACTGTGTCTGAGTGTGTGTGGAGCTGTGTTTTAATATTTTTAAATTTATGTGAAAATTTAAATTGAATTATAAAAGTTTGCATTAACATGTTTATGTAATTTAGCAAGGTACTAACTATGAGCTTCCTGAGAATGACACAATGGTGTCGAAACATGAAGAAGCAGCATAATAATTCACAATTAATTGTGTATTTCTTGGTTCAGTGTACAAAAATGTATTATCACCTATTCAGAATATGTTACATGTATATCATTTTCACTGCAGAATTTTCGATCTAATGGTACTCAGTAGTTAATAGAATTAATTTTGTGTGTCTTGCATATACTATGTGATGTGTAGGTTACGATTTCTGTCATGGGCCGATCGCTCTTTCATAGGAGTGTGTCACTAAATGTGTGTCTAAATCTCTGTGTCCAACTGTGTGTATCAAATTTTGTGTCTCCAGTAGTGTGTGTTTTTGTGTGTTTGTGAGTCTAATTGAGTCTAACAATGTAATGCAGAAACTCAACAATGCAGCGCCGCATACCCTAGTTTGGCTGCAGAGTAACAGAATAAAACAAATAAATTTATTACCGCTTTATACAGTTTTATTTTCATTTAATAGCTTATGTAACAAAAATCGTCTAATCTTTGAAGAATAAAAGACCAACTTGATGTCACTTGCTATTTTATTTCATTTCTTATGTATTCAACATGTTTCAGACATTAATATCTATGTCAACAGGAGGTTGCGACTGTGCTGTTAAATTAACACTTCGGTCGTTTTTTTCTCGGTTCATTGTGTGTTGGAGATTTGGTTCGGCTGGGTTTCAGTTGTGTCCGTGTTGCAGGCTTCATAAGAAGTGAAACAAAATAGCTAGTGTCATCAAGTTGGTCTTTAATTCTTCAAATATTAAAATGATGCACAGTTTAATAAACAAATGATCGTTTAATATCTAAATTCATTAAATAATTTTTTCTTTTCTTCAACTTTTAATAATTTGTACTTTCTTCTATGCCATAAATTTATGTGCCAAGAAATTCTCACATTGATTTTTAACGGTCAAAAGTAACTTAATATAATCACCTCTGTATATTAAGAAATTTACAATTAGGCGTCAACCTGCGATGGAAACTTATATACTTATGTGTAAGATAGATCTTCATATTCCTAAAATGAAATATTACAGAATAGGAATTATTGTGTGCAACTTCCCATTTGTGCCACTCTCTGTCAGTTCCTTTCTGTTCAACATCGTGTGTAGTGTTATGGTGGGCACTGGTGAAGTGCGGCTAGCACACGTGGTAGCTTCTGAGGTATCAGGTACACACTGAAGAGAATGTTTTTTAATTACGGTCTTTTGGGATGTGACGTAGCTCACGTTTGTAGGTAGGGCAAATCAAAGTTCCGGATGATAATGTTTGCTTTAAATTTCAGAGGTGGTGGGAATTCTTAGTTTTAAATATCGGAAAATGAATTACAAACACAAAAGTTAAGGTCTGTTGTGAAATAAATTTTATTTAGAGTAAGACATTGAAATATTTAAGGAAATCACAACATTTGATTTGTTGTGGAATTTGTCATGAAATGTGTTAAAATATTCTATGCAATTTTGAAATAAGTATCACACTCAATACAAGTGTATTTTTAGTAAGGATATATTTATTTTTGAAACATAAAAAATATAAAAATAAATAAATTTATATTAAAAATTAAAGAAATATGCTGTTTAATAAATATATTATAAAAATTATTTTTTTCAATATTGCGACGATGTTCGTGATTAAAATCATAATTTGTCATGTTGTTTTAAAGTATTTAAGAGGAGGAAAAATTCGTAATTTATAGCGAAAAATTTACTTCGAATTAGTTGGTTCAACTAGACAGATTGAATATAACTTCCCTTAAAAGTACAATTGTGTTCAGAATGATATTAAATTCATTCATTCATATCACTGGAAACAAACGTAAGGATCGGAAAAGCTCTTACAAGAAATACAGAACTAACTGGTAGAGTGGCAACGTTGGAATTACGAGCCGCACAACAGTTACAGTGGCAAAAAGTTTGCACGGAATTTCTCATTTGTCAAACCATGATATTTGCGACAAAGAGCGTAGTTAAATATATGATAAGGGAATTGAGTCTTACATGGCACAATACAAACCATTCACATTTAAGTTAGGTGAAACTTTGTTCTCCATTCTCCAAACTCCCAAAACGTGCAATTCAATTACACGTACATGATTTTCACTGGGTGCCTAAATCTTTCTGATGTAATTGAGAATATCAACGACACAAAGAACCCAAAAATCAATCTGCTTTATCATCATAAGTGAGGATAAAACTACAAATACAGAATATCTGTGGAAACTTCTGGAGGAGAAACGTGCGAAAAAAACAGGCTTAACAATTGACACTACATTGAGGAAAACTTTAAATATATACAGCCGTGGATAACAAGGGATTGTTTTACATGCTACACACAAGCGATTTTGTTACTTATTTTTATACTCGACATGTCTAATTTCAAAATTCAATAAATTCGTAGGCAACAAACTCCAAGCGATTCAAAATTACTCGCCAATCCCAGGTTACATTACTATCCCAAAAGTGAAACCGAAAATTTTGAATAATAGAGATAATAAATAACTTGAAAAATAAAATTCTTCATTTCATCTCTGAGATGTAGAATGATTTAGAAAAGGATTCGCCAAGTTTCCGTTCATACACTCCCTAGGTATTGCTAATTCCCTCGATAGAACCTGGAAAGTGAAATCGCTGGCAAGTTTTGGGTAACGTAGTCCTGTGTAAATATTGTCATAATTCAAAATTACGATTCGGTCCATACAATATCAGCTTCAATAACTTTTGTTTAATAGGCGAGTGTACAACAATTAGAAAATAAAAGGGAGGGCACTTAGACACAAGCCCATTAAAGGGAGATAGAATGCAGGTTGCATGTCATACAGGCTGAAGCTGTAATATTCATCAAGTGGGTTTACGATACCTATTATCTGAGATAAAATATTATCCAAGTGCTGGACCATTGATATCCAGAAATTGAAAAGTCCTGCCTCATTTACTGGATCAATAATTTCAGTAACTCGCCTCAACAGTGGTCTCCATTCAACATTAATACACTTAGGCCTTTGTTATAAACTAATCCGTCTTCTAACCTGCACAAAAGGGTTCAGAGTAATCACCCAAAGCGTAGACAACAACATATTGAAATTCAGCCCAAAGATAATTGTACAAAAATTAAACATTCTTACGATACAAAGATTACAAAGAGTATATTTGCAAATTGATAAGCTACTGATCCGGAGGAATCCCTTTTTTCGAAGTTTGGAAATTCCTTTCTGTCATTTTCGTATTTAACGTAATATAATTAATATCGTTGTGTTGTGGCTAAATCGATAACAAATTTTCAGTCGAAACAACTTATATTCTCAATCATATTATTATGGTGGGTAATAAAAAATTTGTTTTCGAAAAATATTACATTCTAAGATAGATTAAGTTGAATGAGAATTAAGTTGTTTTGGTCTGAAAATTTAAAATTTAGTTAGTGTATTTAAATTTACGTCTACATGGAAGGTAAAAAGAAAAAACGAATCGAATATTGTGAGTTTTCCCTCAGTAATAAATAAGACATTTTCGAGTTTTCTAATACTTACAATAAGACATAATTCATTCTAAAAAGAAGGATACACTAATGCAATTGGTGCGAAAGTTGTAATCCATTTCGAGATTACATAGGGGATGTTTCACTTTACGTAAAACATTAATGTACCAAATTACACGGTACCACATCCCCGAAGGCAATATATATAAGAGCGGTAAGTTAACCTGTAATTCCAAACGAATTTACCATTACTCTTGGTAGATATAACGTCAAGCTTTTATGTCAGATTCCAGGTTACTGGTAATGGTTTCTCAGGATTAACCTAAGCTTAACAGGACTTTGGAAAGATAAAAGGAACATAGATTGAAAAATTAGTGAAATTGTTAAAAACTAGTCATATATAACAACATACACGTTTGTAGATTTAGATTTACAAAACCTTAGAAATCAACTTCAGGGGTATATTGTAAAAGTAGGACTTCATAACGGATGTTTGAGGCAACAAATATCTTCACCAATTTTCGTGTTGTATATACTAATTTTTTTTTTCGTATATTTGTCAAGTTATCATTCAGCACCAAACAATATTTATTAAGTTTGAGAGGAGTTACAGAGCTGCGTGATGAAATAAATAACTTTCAAAAATAAAGAAATAATTTTAATTGTTTAAGGATGATCAATTTTGTATTCGAAACTTATAGCTATGTAAGTAATAAGATAAGTAATAATTTGACACAACAAGTTCAATGAATATTTTTTCAGAAAATTATGATGTTTATGTGATTAGGTACAATATAATATTATGGCAAGACAGGTCACAGAAAACTGTAAGGCCTATGCGAAATTCTTATTGGACAAACAAATGATGTAATCACATATTCAGGTAATATTAATTTATTTTCCACTACAAAAATGGTAGTTCGAATGCGAATAATTATTACGTTTTACGTAAGAGTGTTCCTCTGTTTTGTGTGTAATGTGTTGTGTAGGTAGAAACAAACGCAGAGGGACAAATGCTCCTTCAAAAGAGTTCTAACGGATATGTTTTTCTAAATGCGTGTGTCTATTTATGTGTCTAATTGTGTGTCTGAATTTGTGTCTGTAATTGTGTGCACCTAATTTGTGTTTTCAATAATGTTTGTCAAATAATGTGTCAATTTATATGTCGAAATATGGGTGTGTAATTGTATGTCTAATTTTGTGTTTCTATTTGTGTATATCGAATTTTGTGTGAGTGTGTATTTGTAAATGTCTAATTTCATTTGTCCAATTATGTGCGTCTAATAGTGTTTTCTGTTTATGTGTATAAAAGCGTCTAATTTTGTTTTAATTTGTGTATATCTAATTTTGTGTGTCTAATGGTTTCTGAATGTGTAAATTTTATATCGTTGTGTTTGTGTCAAAATGTATGGTTTAGTAGTGTGTGCCCTTTCGTGTGATAGTGTAACTCAGAAAAGTGTCTTCGAATAATTAAGGTTAATTAAAAAATTTATTTTATTTGAAAGAAAACTTTATATTTTCCTGCATAAAAAATTTTGAAACAAATATGTATTCAATAAGTGATTAACTAAACAATTTCCCTTTTATTTACCCTTTATTTATGTGTTCCTTCTCTTATGAGAACACGTTATATGCGATGAAACTCCCAAATTGATATCTAATGATATCATGTACACAATCATTTGTTTGTATGTGACAATCAATAAAACAAAAGCAGACTTCAAAAATGATGCATGCTTTTATATGTACGTATGATACATTTTTATATTAATGAAATGGAATTTTACAAATTGTAAATTATTGTGTTATTAAACAAAAAAGTTATATGTACGCAGAATCTTCCCCTGTGTAATGTTACATTTACGTTCCTATTTTTTCAGCGTCTGGTTTAGCGGTATTGTGGGCACTGGTGTAGTGCAAGCAGCTTTCATGTTATGTTTTGAAGTTTCCGGTAATCATTTTGAAGAATGTTATGTAATTACAGTGTTGGGTTATGTGACGTAACTCGCGTATGTAGATTGGGTAGCACTGCGTTCAAAATGTAAATATTGTCTATAAGTTCAAAAATGCAGGGAATTCTTCTCTTTTAATTTCGAACAAAGACCATAGCAAATGAAATAGAAAGGAAATTAACGATCAGTTCTGTTGTGAAATAATGTTTTATTTAGTGAAAACAGAGAAACATTTACAAAAAAATCACAATATTTCTTCCTCTGTGGTAGGTCATAAAAAATTTAAACAATATATATATTAAAATGAGTAGTTGTCTAAATAAATGTGATTATTTAGTAAGGCTGAATTTTACGTTACACGAAGAAGACATAATCTAAATAAATTTCAGTTAATAATTTATTTTGTTTATCCTTTCAATTATAATATTTATTATACATATTAAAATTACTGCGAAGATTTTCGTAAGTTAAATTAAATTGTCTATTTTAAGGATGAAAAACAGGTAAAAATAATAATTTTTGGGAAAAAATTTGGTAAATCCGAGAGAAAGATTTGATAATGAAAATTTCATTCACTAATAAAACTGATACATAACGCAATATCACAAGTAACGATCTGGGAAACTCTTACTAGAAAATCAGAGAAAATCAGTGCTATCGTAATATTGGAACTACGACCTGCACAACAGCTACAGTGACAAGAACTTTAGAGGATTTTACACAAATATACCTGAAATGGAAAATTTATAATTTCCTCCATATATTTATCAAATTATTAGTTTCGAAAGAGGATGAATTTTGAAATATTTTGATGATTGCCACTAAGATTGTATTTTAATAAATTAAAAGGAATAAATTATAATATTACACAACTCCAAACGATACACCATTGGTTTGGTAAAAATTGTGCTGTTCATTTCTCAATCTGTAATTGCACGCAAAGTAATTTCACGTTTAGAGTGTTCATTGAGTGCATAAATTGGTGTGATTTCGGTGAGAACTTCAGTAACACAAAGAAAACAACAATCTGCTACCTGAATATCACTACTGAACCAAATACAAACTAGGAATAAAAGAAAATTTTGAAAAATTGGGGAAGAAACTTTCGAAAAAACAGAATTAACGAAGTAATAATTCAGAAGGGAAACACTCCAATTCATAGAGACTTGGATCACAAGGTACTCTTTTTCATGCTACTCGTCAGCGAGTTTCATATTGGGTTTGTACCCGCAATTAAAATTAAAATATTGTATAAAGTCGATGGCGAATAAATTTGAGCGATTGTATTTGAAATCAGTTCAATTAACTCGTTAATCATTTGTTAATTTTCTACCCCATATGTAAATCCGATCAGTGTAAATAACACAGATAATAAATAACTTGAGTAAGGGAATAAAGTTTTCAGTTTTTCTTTCAGATAAGGAGTGAGATAGAAACAGACTGGCTGGTTTAACCCCCCAAGTTTTAAATGTTTGGCTAATTCACTGAGTGACAGATGGCGAAATGAACAAACTGGCGAGTTGTCGGCGAAGTAGTTCTGTGTAACAGCCAACATAATTCAAAGAAACCTAGAAGTCGACAAAATATTAACTTCAAATTCTTTTGCTTAATAAGCGATTGTACAACACCTTGACCATAAAACTAAAGGCACTTAGACACCAGCCCATTAAAAGCAGGTAGAAGGCAGGTTGCATGTGATAAAGGTTAAAGCTGTAATATCCAACAAGCGGGTGAACGATAGCAATCATTTGGGAATAAATTTTATACAAATTCATTTGCAGGGATTCCCAAAACTTATGTAAACCTGCTTCAACCACACGTTCAATAATTTCATTAACTCTCCTCATGAGTGGGTCTCCATGAAACATTAGCATCGACAGGCCAAATCTATAAAATACGCCATCTTCTATCTTGCACAATAATGGTTCAGAGTTCTCGCCAACCAATTCACCAAGAGCGTAAATTTCGTAAACAAATTTATCTAACATACAAATTGAAATATTCTTGTGATAAATTGCCCATTCAACACAAATATCATAAGACGAACAATTCAAATAATTATTTCTATTTGTAATGATTCCATTCTATCAAGTTCATCGAATAACTGATTGAAACTTTCTGGGTAAGCAAGTCCAATACCTGAGGCTATAGGTTCATGCATGTTTGTAATTGGTATTTTGTAGCCGGAATCAGTAAGAAACGTTGTGAGAAATGCCTGGAACACTGTGTTGAAGGCAAGAGAGGAACACACCCAGGCGACGAACAGCGAACGTAGTGAAGTTGTGCGTGGAATTTTTGAAACTAACCCCCCTAGAATGACAGACCAAAGGTTGGTGAAAGAACTTTTTAGTGTCTTTTACCCATGCCACTCAGACGTGCAGCTGTATCGCCCAACAAGTGTAGTCGAAATGGCGAAAATCACAAACGATATGATCAGGACTAAACATAGCTGCGCAGTAAATGTTCTATAAATGCTGCTCCACCTTGAATTTTTGTCAGAACACGGTACATACCAACGCAAACTCATGGTATAGTAAGATTTGGTGGAGGAAAAAAGTTTACTTAATGAAACATAATCTCCCATATTACCTAAAATTATATAAATTTCCTTTCGAAACATAGATTTAGCTAAATCATTTTCCTCACTTACAAAAATTTCTTGAGGGAGACATAAATAAAAGTCATGTTCATTTGTTGCAAAACGATCATTAGTATCTTCATCTCCAAGCCTGTTATATAAGTCAAAACCGTCCCATTGGAATACGCGAGAATTTCATATTCCGTTGTAAAATCCCATTGACCATCAAATACAAGGGCTTTCATAGGACATCCTTTGAAGTTATTACTGATATTTCCTGGAAACAAGTCTGTGTTCTTAGAGAACTTCCCCTGTGCAGAAATAACCCAACTGTCCATTAGGGTGATATCATTCACTTCAGTACACTGGTATGAACTGTGGTAAGGAAACCACGTGTACACTCCCAATTTCTTGCATGTGCCTACATCATTACCTTTTTTCGGTCTGATATAACTTTTGTGTAATACATTATGAAATTTGTTTACAATAATGCAGTTATATATTCGGAGATGTGAGAAATAATCAAATATGTCCGTTTGTTGTGACATTGAGAATTCATTTGCTCCGGCATCAACAAACCGAGCTTCAGAATTCCAGATTTGTTGAATTCTTTTTTTCGGTCTAAAGCAAGCCCTAAAATGTCTGCATTAATACTCTCGATATTCCCATCCGGTATTAATATAATATAACTGCCACCTCTATCTATAAATTCTGATTTTTCGGGTATGATAATTCTACCATCAACAGTAACAACGGCAGGCCAGATAGAAGTTCGATGAATCTCTGCAATCAGTTCCTGTTGCACATCTCGGTAGGTAGCTGGCGATGATATCACCACAGATCGCCCTGGTGCGAAATATCTTTGGCTGATTTTTGTCAGACAGCGCACCAAATGTACTTCCTCTAACGTAAGGGAAGTAGATGGCAGCATTGCTCCATTCGTAATTGCGCTGAAGAGCAGTATCACCAACAGGATGCACTCAAAATTTTCATTCCGCAAGAGACACAAAACACTCTCATTTTCTCAGTACCAAACAATCCTTGTAACACTGAAAAAATTTTTATTCCTTTCCCAAAAGCGGTATATATTAGGGTGGCTTTGAGGTTAAGGCATGAGATATACTCCCTTACTCTAACTGTTGTTTGGTAATTTAAATGTATTTATTCAATGTTCTCTGCCCTTTTCCAATCTTAAGAAGCAATAAACCTATAATTTATATTGGAATTATTTTGACGTAGAATGGGATATAATTCTAAGTGTAGGTAGAAACATTCTGTTAGTCGTGTTCTTTTCGTTCTGCTGTTGACGTAGTAAAATCGAACTCCCAAATAACTACAGATTTGGTATGAAATTTCAGCATAAAGATTTCTGGAATATACGATATTTTTTCGCAATATAATAAATAAATTATCCCGAGATTTCTGACTTATTTTTCCGAATTGAATTTTGTTTTCCGCTAGACAATTCCTGTTATATATATTGCGCAATTTTTACTTGCGGTGGCTGAAGTTCCCGTGCATTGGTTGAAATCGCAAGATCAGGATCCAATACTGTAACACACTGGGGATTTTCCGATACAAAGCAACTTTAATGGTGCAGATGAACCTGATTCACAGCCTTTTGTGAGGAAGAGCTTTGTGAAATTGGCTGAGGGGCTTCGTGTGACTGAAGCTGGCATCAGGCTGTCTGCAGTTAGTGACTGTAATTAAATGATAGCAGTAGCAAATGGACAAAGAATTGTGAGGTTGCCTGCCATCTAATGGTTAGAAGATTCTAAAAGGGAAAAATATTTTTAGTGAGTTTTCCTTTTGTTAATGCCCAGTGACTTAAGGAAGTTCTCTGTTATGAGGCAAGCCAGCCTATTCATGATGTCTTGTACAGTTATTGCTGCTCGCTGTTAGTTTCAACTAATGTCCGGTCTCTCTGATGCTAGTTTCATTATACTCCTAGTAGGTTAGTTTGACTGACGCTGCGTGACGTCTTATGTGTTACTTACTTACTTATTTACATCCTCACTTACTGCATGGAGCAGCGTCTTTCTAGAAAGCTAGCATTTTATCAGCTAATCAAGAAATTCCCCACTCCTTATGGAACACTAATTTTCATTACAGGATTCACAACATGCAAAAGCCGGTCCCGCTCCTGAACCACCAAAATCCAATCCCTGTTCCCCATTCCGCTTCCTGAAGTTCCATTTCAATATTATTCTCTCATCGACTCCGTGGTCTTCCAGTGGTTATTTCCCTCCGTTTTCCCCACCAACAACCTGCATGCACTTCTCCTCAACCCATATAAGCAATAGTACCCAAAAAATTCATTCTTATTGATTTGATCAGCCGAAAAATATTTAGTTATACCTACAGCTCATTAAGCTCCTCTCTATGTACTTTTTTCCACTCCCCTGTTACCTTGCCCTTCTTAGGTCCAAATATTCCCCTCAGCACCCTATTCACAAACACCTTCAGCCTAAGCTCTTCCCTCAATTTGAGCAACAACAAGCAAGTATATAGTTCTAAGTGTCTCCTTTTTTATATTTTTGGAAATGTTAGACCAAAGATCTTGCATCGAATGTTAGCTAGCGTTCCCTAAATTCAATCTGGTCTCATTGTGTTCATGAATTGAATTCTGATATTTTAGTTTCGTTCCAAAATTTTAATCGTTTTCTTCTTTTAAATCAACCAATATCTTTTGAATTCCTTCTGCATTCTGATCTCGAGATATGACAATGCTCCATGTTTATCAGCATTCACATACAGTCCACTCTTCTTACTAGCAACTACTAGAGCTTCCGTCAAATATAGTAGCATCATCAACATACAACTAGATCTGATGGTTACAATTAAATTTCAATCTTCCTAGTTACCCTGCATTTTCCTAATGGGGTATTCTAAAGCAAATCCTAAAGTAATGGTGACAAATCATCTCCTTTCTTCAAAGAACTCCAAATAGGAATTACAACAAATACTTGCCTATACAGACATTTCTATAGGTTTCTTCCAGTCAGAAATTTCTTATAATTAAAATTTTCATAACGAAAACGCACTCAAGGAGATTATTTTATAAGACCTCTGCATTAAATGAATCAAAGCTTTCTTGGACCTAAAAATAGCTGATACACTGCTTCGTTGTTTCCCCAACCTCCTACAGTATTTAACGATTGTAGATTATATTATTAGTAGAAAATCTGGTTTTTCGAATTATATACTTTCTTTCCACATTATATTTTTCGGCATTTGGAGTCTAGCTCCACAGAAAGATTTTTATAACTTTTATACGTTGAAAAATAATATTCCTCCTTAAATACTTATTTACTTACTTACCCCATGGAGCACATTTTTGAGAAGCAAAGAAGTAAACAAATATTCAGGAATTTCGTATTTTATGGAACCCGAAGATTCATTGACGCAATCACATGTGCCCGCTAACTGTCCCTATCATGAGCAACCTCTTTCCATTCCATACTCCTACATTTCACTTCCTGATGATCGATTTTTATTATTCTCAAATTTACTCCTGCGTCTCCCAAGTGGTCTTTTTCATTACTGTTCCCCACCAAACCCATATAAGCCTCTCCTCTCACCAATACACGCTATGTGAAATGATCATCTCATTCTTCTCGAATTTTTCACCCTAAAATTAAGTTCGAGTTGTGCAGATCAATAAACACCTCATTATTTACTTCCCCTCCCATGTTACATCATCCCTCCTAGGCCAAAATCTTCTCTTGAACGTGTTCAATTAATACAAAATATTTTATAACCCTTCTAATTGATAGATACAATAAACGAAACCATCCATTTCACAAGCAACTCTTCTTCTTTCCAAATAGAGTTAATTAGTCTATAGATTTCAGAGTGAAATTCCCTTCCTTTATGCTTCAATCACTTCTGATTGGATTTGATAAATAGTGTTTAGTGTTCTTATATATTTTCAATAGACATCTCAACGTCGAAAACTCTATTCTCAGGCATTAGTGCTTCTGCAGAATTCATCAGAAATTAAGTCACAAATCTCAACATGTTTTCCGTCTAAATACAAATAGCCTCAGTTTGGATATAACAGTTTAAGTTCCACTAATCCTCACTCATCAGCCTCCTCTAAAACTAGCCAGTCTAGGACCATCCTACACGTCAGCAGATTTTTCGAATTCATGTGCGAGTATTTCGGTGTGATTCTGCTGAAAGGTTGAGACGCCATTATTCGTCTGTTTACGCAAAGTTGCAAATGTTGTGACATGATTTGTAGGGCTATAATTTTGTGACAATTTACCACTTAAAATGACTGTTAATTTGTGGATGAAATCTCGCTAAACAAAGGATATTTTACGTATTAATCCTTGCAGAGTGTGTCTGAAGCCAGCTGCCTTTTGCGATGGGAGGGCATGTAATTTGTTACAAGTGGATCGGAATACGCCATAATGGGGAAGGCAGCAAACCTTCTACGAAATTTATGAGCCGTTTAAGGGAATACACCTCATATCGGTGGCGATAATATGCTCCAAACAATACATCATTTAAAAATGGCAATTTCATGATCTTCCTTTCTTTTGTATGTGTTCAAATAGATCTGAATTTCAATATAAGAATTTAGCATTAAAATTCCTACTTATCTGTCAATATCACAGTGCACAACAGCGTAGCGCTCTACAGCAACACCGCTAATTGTGAACTTGTACTGCATCTTGTTGCGTATTACCTGAAGGCTACTAAACTGTCATGTGGCTGTTCTTGTGTAGGGCTACTGTGACACATTTCCTTCTTAAAAACAGTTAATTTTCTACCTCTAACATACGACATATGCAGTTATAACGTTGGACACATAAAAATTATTTGGTATCTGCACATATTGAACACTAAAATTTAACTAATCTCATATTTTAATATAATTTCAACATATTTCTGTTGCTCTCTCCAACCTTAAACTTAATGGAATCATTTATGTCGAAAATGTAATATTTACACAGGCTGTAATTTTTCCTCATTAAAACAACCAGTTATTTAAGAATGTACTTAATTATGAAAGAGACATTATAATTGGCTTATCTTGAAAGACGAGAACAACAAATAATTGACTACATTCTGATGGAACAAACGACAAATTACCAAAACTACAAATGGTTCCTAGTATTAGTAATGATTCAGTTATTAAATTGTTGTAATATACGTGTGTTAGCGATATTTCAAAACAAGTCTTTACTGCGGATATTTGAAGGAAACTTGCTTTTGTGTCAGGTTGTAACGCAGACAGAAACACGTTCTTAATTTACTCCGACGATTGGCTTTAATAATTTACAGAAATTGCTATCTTAAATACGAATTTGTTGATGAAAACCGAAAAAAATTTCAAGTCACCTTTACAAATAAATGAATGAACTGATTCCGTCAATTTGCTCCTTCGCGAAGGAATTTGTTCTAAAACCATTTGTTGGCCAACTGCCCAATATAACCTTACCGTTAAAGGACCACTAAATTTTATTGCTTTTTTAAACTACCTCAGTGAATCACAGGCACTTTGTGTCAATATACGGAATTGCTGAGAATTTATATTTTATATTATCCATATAATATGCCGACCTACCTGAAAAATTGTTCAATTTTTTACGCTACTTCATGAAAAATGCAACGAATCGCTAACCGTTTTTTCTCCTTTTCTTCCATATGTTTCTTCTGTATTTTACCAGCTCTAAAAATGTTAGTGGAAGAAATTTACGACGATTATCGTAAATAATTATGTGCATTACACATATTTTATTCACATAAAATTGAGAAATTAAATTATAAAAAAATTAATAATTGATTAACAACTAACTACACTCTGATAACTAAGGTTGTTACCCAGACGAGTAGAATATCCAGCCGACAATTGTATAGAGCAGAACTGAATAGATATATTGTGACTTTCTTTTAAATATGCAAGATGTCCATCCTTTGTCCTTAACCAGAAATATACATGAATATATCTACATTTCGACCATTAAACCACTACAGAGGGTCTGCGAAAAACTTTATTGATTCTTTAAATTAATAGTTACCATTTAATAAAGCAAGCAAAGTTTACCCGTTTTTGTAAACGAAAATCCATTATCTTTCCAGTGCACGATCCCGAATATGTAAGTAATATTCCCTTCTGGAGTCAGTTTTACCAGTTGAAAAAGTGCCACATTCCACAATTATTGAATCAGGAAATACAGAACTTGCTTTTTGCTTCTTCCTTGCCGCTTACAACTAAACACTGTGACCGACACACGCTCACAGTTGCAAAAAATATTGATTTATTTATATGTTTGGAATACTGTTGCCACGTAACTTCGACAAATATATATCGTAATTATCACTGTTCAAAAGTCGTAACCTTCAGATTAACAATTTTTAGAGAGACCGAATTCAGGCATATTTGTTAGTACCTGCTGTGTGTAAAGTTCTCAGTTCTCCTAACGGTTGCCTCAGTTAGTGAAACTGTTGCCAGGGAACGGCAAATGAACTTAATTTATGGAGGATCGAATGCGAAATAAACGTCAGATAAGTTGTCATAACTTCATAAAAGTTTTGGGGAAGAAAAGACGTGTGAATCTTTTGCTGCAAGCAGTTGCACAGAAGAAATGGCGTGTAAGAACTGCCTGGCAAATGGCTGAAATGTATATTACAGACTAAATTGTTTTTCTGAAGTCGAAACACCCTTCCATTTTCTACTCACTGCATTGAAAACCACACAGAAGAATGAATATTTTACAATGACAATTTGTTACAGTGATAGCCAGAGCTAAATGTACAAAGCAAAACATGACGTTTGTCCATATTCTGTAATCCAGAGGATCTTTATGCATCGTAATATCAGAATTGAAGTTAGCACAGTGTGACAAATAGAGCAGTATACGTGTCATTCCACATAAGCATAGTTTTTCTTAACTTACTGAATTCTATGACCAACGTCCAAATTGCTCAGTGAATGTGTAAGTTTATTTAATTTTTCAATATTTTCTTAAATTATCCTCGGATTGAATCGTGTATGATGCTTTGCGCAACTATTCTGCATTAAATAGTATATCTCCCCACATTTCTTACTTACTCCATGGTGCAGAGTCCTTCTTGAGAAGCTAACTGGTCTGCAGCTAGTCAAAAAACTCCCCGCATTTCACGGAACCCGAAGGTTCATTACCGCACTCACAAATGTCCGCCAACTGTCTCTATCCTGGGCCAGCCCAATCCAGTCCATATACCCACATCCCACCTCCTGCAGATCCATCCTAATATTATCCACCCATCTACGCCTAGGTCTC
>Ga0123355_10004315_pt1 | contig 20678 bp, 16 predicted proteins | sample TergutEmb28metaG_3_FD_89872 | JGI IMG/M metagenome (GOLD analysis project Ga0123355, IMG submission 89872) | Embiratermes neotenicus P1 segment gut microbial communities from Petit-Saut dam, French Guiana - Emb289 P1 | ecosystem: Host-associated > Arthropoda: Insects > Digestive system > Gut ...
AATGTTATCGCAAGGGCGGTTTCACTTCAAGATGACGTTGACCACACGATATAGAGAGGCGGTGCAATATGCCTATAATGGTTAATCTGGATGTCATGATGGCTAGGCGCAGGATATCATCAGGCGATCTGGCTGCTAAAATCGGACTGAGCCAAGCAAATCTTTCGATTCTAAAGACAGGCAAAGCAAGAGCTATCAGATTTTCGACTCTGGAAGCGATTTGTGGTGTGCTTGAGTGTCAGCCGGGGGATATTTTGGAATTTATCTCGGAAACCGAAAGTGGAGGAAGTAAATAGTGAACATAAATAATTATAAGACAGAACATGAAAATAAGCCCCCGGCACATCTGGCGTATTTGGACCAAACACAATGGCACAGCCGTATAACAAAAGAAAAATATATAAACCCCTTTAAACCTGACCTTATCGACTTTGCTTTTGCACTGGTAGCATTTGTTTTGGGATATCTGTTTGCAAGATGGGTATTTGTCTCATGGCGCGGTGGGGGAGTGTCAGTGTTTACTACGGTATATTTGCTTAGTGTTTCGGGTTATTTGATTAAGAAAAAAGCTTTTGTAATGAGTCCTATGACAATCTTTTGGATGGCTGTTACATGGCTTATCGGTGCGTCGTATTCACTTTGGGGGAATGCAGGATTTGCAGGGAGCAGGAGTCTGTTTTTATTTTGCAGCGCGGTCTACTTTGTTTTGGTGGCCACAGGTAATACACTTAAAGCAAAGAGCGGCAACTACCTCTTAGTTGACGGATTTATGGCGATAATTATTATACCGTTTCGAAATTTTTTCAATCAATATGTGAGTTTTTCGGCTCTTGCAAAGGGTGATAAGCGAGGAAAAATTCTGCATATCATTATCGGAATCGTCGCAGCAATGATAATGGCAGCAATAATAATTCCATTGCTTGAAACTGCCGATGCAGGCGGGTTTGGGATTATTTTAGATTTTCTCAGAAGAATATTTTGGGTGAATGTAGAAATCGTCCTCTACTTGATAATTGCAATTCCGGTTGCAGCATATTTGTATGGATTAGTTTCAGGGGCGGTTCATAAAAAAGGAACAGACCTCATAAAGCCTGAGTCCGCAGAGAAAACCGTAGAAGCCCTGCGCGTGGTTTCTCCGCTTACAATAAACACCGTGCTTGGTGCGGTTTGTGCAGTGTATCTGGTATTTATTTTTAGTCAATTGCCGTACTTCTTCTCGGCATTTACAGGGGTGCGCCCGGAGGGGTGGCTGAATTATTCAGAATTTGCGCGGCATGGATTTTTCGAACTGTGTTGGATAGCTGCTATTAACCTGATTTTGCTGATAGCGGCGAACTTATGTAATAAAAAGCTGCGCATCGAGTCTAAGATTCTCAAGATATTTAATGTAGTGCTGGCGGTCATAACCCTAGTTTTAATAGCGACGGCATTTAGCAAGATGGCGCTGTATATAGGGGCGTTCGGGCTGACGATGCGCAGGCTCTTACCATGTGTGTTTATGGTCTTTATGGCGATTGTGTTTCTGGCACTTATCGCACTGCAAAAATGGGATTTTTCTATCGTAAAATTTTCTCTGTTGGCCGGTTCAATTATTCTGGTTGCCCTGTGCCTGTCAAATCCTGACGCTATGGTCGTAAGATATAATGCCGATAGATACATGAGCGGAACACTTCATGAATTTGATGTAGAAATTGCGCGCAGGGCAGGGGCGGCAGGTGTGCTGCCTGCGATAGAGGTTTATGAGTGGACTCAAAATGAGGCGCTTCAGCAAAGCTTACGTTGGTATATTACTGCGCACAGCGGCGGGGCGGTAAGCCATGCATCGAGCCTTGAATCGGTTCGGGCACAGGAAGCGGCATCGGCGAGAGGATTCTTGCCGATTGCGCCAAGATCTGTACCATGATCAAATTTGACATTTATGCTTATTGAGGATAAAATAATCACGGCAATTTCGTAAGACTACGGATGCCGCAAATTTAATCCGAAAGTAGGCGCGTGTGTGAAGGTATTTGCTGCCGTCGCAATATGCAAAATCTTATATTTTATCGGAAAGCTGATCGGCAAGGGCAGCAGTTTTCCGGGTCTGATTGCTCTTAGAATTTTCCCTGATGTCTTAAAGCATTTAAAATTGCCAAAACATGTAATTGCTATCACAGGCTCTAACGGCAAAACCTCAACAGCAGAGCTTATTGCCCACGCTCTCATGGCAGATGGAAAAAGTGTCGGATGGAATCATGAGGGATCAAATCAAACCGAAGGAGTGGCTACGCTGCTCCTTCGCGTTGCAGCATTTGGCGGAAAAGTAAAAAAAGACGCGCTCGTTTTAGAATGTGACGAGCGGTATGCTTGGCGTATATTCAGTCATATCAAGCCGTCAGCACTCATAGTCACTAATCTGTGCCGCGATCAGCTCACGCGCAATGGGCATCATGAATTCATCTCTGATTATATACAAAAAGCGATAGACAAAGCAGGAGACGGAACAATTCTCGTGCTTAATGCCGACGATCCATATGTTTCAAAATTTGCGGTTCAAAGTACAGAGTCAAGAGATGGTGAATCAAAATCAAGCGCTGATGTGATATGGTTCGGGGTTAGTGCTGATTTTAAAATGTCAAATTCCGGATTTAAGATAGCACCTAAATATGACGATGGGGCATTTTGCCCTGTGTGTAAGAGTGCGATGATATATGATTACCGCATAGCAGGGAATTATGGCGCATTTCATTGTAATTCATGCGGATTTAAGCGGCAGCGCCCGGATTTTGAAGTCAATAAACTTGATTATGACTCAGGAGAGATAGAGATAATTCATAATCCGAAATCAGGAAACGCAGGTGAATCGCCTCTTGCCCCGATGGTCAAGACACATTTGGCTTTGCCGAGCTTGGTCGGAGCATATAATTTTGCCGCGGCAGCAGCGGCCGTATCTATAGCAGGGATAAATGTGCAGAAAGCGGCGGGCTTGTTGGATGGATACAAGCTCAAAGGCGGGCGGACGGTTCGCTTTTCGATTGGAGAGCGGGAGGGTGTCCTTTTGATTTCGAAGCATGAAAATTCATTGGCTTACGATCAGTCGCTTATCTGGGCTGTCGGACAGAAAAAGCCATGCACAGTGGTAATATTGGTCAGTGATATCAGCCGGAAATATTACACGAGTGAGACATCGTGGCTGTGGGATATTGACTTTGATATCGCGGCGGATGATATGGTTAAAAACGTCGTTCTTGCCGGAAAATATGCAAATGAACTTGCGATGAGATTTGCACTTACAGATGTCGATCAGAAGAAAATCGGACATGTCGAAGATCTTGGTAATCTGCGGAAATACATCGAAGAAAATACATCCGGGGATATCTATGTGCTTACATGTTTTTCGGACAAAGCGAAACTTATGAATGGGTTAGGAATTGAACAATGATTAAGATTTTGCATCTATATCATGATTTGATGAATCTATATGGCGATTGGGCTAATGCCGAGGTTTTGGGTCTTGAGCTTAAATCGCGCGGATTTGATTCTATAATTGAAAAGAAGAGTATCGGAGACAGTATTGATATAGGTGCCTATGATTTTGCATATATCGGCAGCGGCACTGAGCGCAGCCTTTGTGCCTGTTTGCACGACATAATGAAATATAAAACCTCTCTCGCAGAATGCATTGAAAATGGCATGACTATGCTTGCAACGGGAAATTCGCATGAGATTTTCGGAAGTGCAATTATTGATTCTGACGCTAAGCGCCATGAGGCGTTGGGGCTTTTAAATTTTGAGACTGTGCAAGGAAGCTTGCGCGTGACCGGGGATTGTGTAAGCAAAGCAGCATTTTTGCAGGAAAAATTGATTGGATTTATTAACCGTGCAAGCGGCGGACAAAATGGAGATATAGATCGTCCGTTTGTTAATGAGCTTGGTCCGGGCGCAAATGATAAATCAACATCCGAGGGGATACAATATAATAATCTGATAGGCACGTACATGACAGGGCCGGTTTTGGTACGCAATCCGCCGCTCTTGAGATATTTTGCGGATAAGTTAGTCAAGACGAGGAGTGCCAAACTATCGGAGCATTACCCGACTGATGGGGCGTATGGGGTCAAAGAAGATGCCGAGGGGACAAATAAGCATGTATTTTTCGAATTTCAAGAGAAATCATATCAAAAAGCACTAAAAGAGCTGTTGCAAAGAGCAGAAAAATAGTATATAATGCATATATAACCTATTTAGTATTGCGGATCACAAATAATTGGTATTTTTAATCGCAGTGTTTTGTCGTAATCAAAGGCGAAATGGTGTAGGAATGCCACCGGTCTTTAAAGTAATTTTAAGCGCGGACAGCGCGGAAAAGACTGAGTGAGAAAAATGCCGGCTATTTGTGATTCGCTTTACTACGTGAGAATATCGTTACTGTATAGAGTGCAATTGCTACGTAATATTATTACCGTAGGGTGCGCCCTCGGCGCACCGCATAGCCCTCGCCCTCTTTAGTAACAGAGGGTGGCTCTGAAAGAGCCGGGTGTTTTGTCAAAACTCAAGATATTACCACCGTAGGGCATCGTGCCCTACAAGGGATAATCTGTACAGTAAAAAAATATCTATGCTTAAGGGGGGAGAGCGATTGATTAACAAAACGTTCATAAAAACCTCGGAACTTTCGCGCAGCATCCTCGTCTGAATAGATGAACCAAATAATTAAAAAGTGGAGGACTAAAACCATGAAAAGAGCATTAATAATTTTTTTAGTTGTAGCACTGATGACAGCATCTCTTGTAGGTTTTGCATCAGCAAATGAAATTGACACAGCTAATCCGTACTACAGCTCAGTGACCGGAACAGTAATCGGAATAGAAGAACTTGAGAGTGGTATCCGCGTAGAGATCGCAATGCCGTCTACAGACCGCGATGCAAGAGCATTTTTAAACATCACAGACAGAACAGTTTTTCCGTTCGATGAAGAAATCGAAATAGGCGACACAGTAACAGCATATTTTATCGCAAATGCACCGATGATTATGATTTACCCGCCGCAATACACCGCAGCAGTCTTGCTAAATGGTGTACCCGGAAATCAAAATGTCGCAGTTGACCGTTTTAATGCTGTAGAAAGCGGAGCATACCTAGCCCAAGGCGGAGCATTGCAATTCACAGTAGGTGAGAACACCGAAATCGTCTTGGCTGACGGAACAGGCTTCGCAGATGGTGAGCTTGACGGCAGACGTATCGTTGTGATTTACGGCCCATCAACAAGAAGCATTCCGGCTCAAACAACAGCAATTAAGCTCATAGTGCTGTTTGAAGACGCAGTAGCACCCATCGGCACAATTCCTGACGCACCTATTGCTATTACACCGCTTCCGCTGCCTGTCCCGGTAGAGCCGACACCTTTACCGATGCCTATTACTGACCCGACAATCGACGCATCAGGCTGGCCGATTTTCGTAATCGGCACACAGATCACAGCACCGGATGCTTTACAACCGGACGGCGAAGCTATGGTTATGATTCCGCTCAGAGCAGTTGCAGAAGCCCTTGGTTATGATGTGGCTTGGGACGGTGCTTTCCAAAAAGTAAGGCTCGGTGCGGCAATCCACCTTTGGATTGGATACAATGAAGTAAACATCGCAGGAATGGAAACTCGAACATTTTCTACAGCGGCTGTTTTGGTTGACGGAGTGACATATGTACCGCTGGATTTCTTCAGAGTGATTGGCCTAAATAATGCCTTTGCATTCGAGGGACAGATTGTAATTGACCGTGCCGGAGAGATAATGTACTAAGGGCACAGAGATTCTGATATCAGATTTAAATAAAAAAAGACCGAGGCGCTCTATCATTAGAGCGCCTTAGTCTTTTAGGCAAGACAGGGGCATTTTGGCAATTGACAATTGACAATGGATAATTGACAATTAAGGGATTGAATGCAAGGTTGGGTGTTTGGTGTCCTTAGCTCCTTCCGTGAGGGAGCTGTCAGCGCAGCTGACTGAGGGAGTTTTGACAACTAATTTTTGCAAACCATATGCCTATAGCTTAGTTCTGCCGACAACAGCCTTAGGTAGCATATTTATAATATCAGTCGCAGTGACAGAATATTCACCCAACTCTACTGCACACATATCACCGGCCAAACCATGCAAGTACACAGCCGTAGTCACAGCCTCTTTTAAAGGGAATTTCTGCGCAATCAGCGCAGCAATCATCCCGGCAAGCACATCACCCGAACCGCCCTTTGCCATTGACGGGCCGCCTGTTGTATTGATATACGCAGTACCATCGGGCAGTGCGGTAATAGTTCTATGACCTTTAAGAACCAAAGTACATTTGTTCCTGTGAGCAAATTCGCGGGCCGAGCGCAGACGATCGCCTGATGTAAGATCGCCGCCGAGTCTGAGATATTCGCCCGGATGAGGTGTTAAGATTATAGGCACGGAAGCTTGCTCAAGAATGTCGGTATTTTTCGATATGGCATTTATCCCATCAGCATCTAAAATTATAGGGCAATCGGCGAGCCTGATTGTTGACAAAACAAGCTCTGTTATATCAGGAGAAGTACCTAAACCCGGACCAAGGAGCAAAACATCACACTCTCCGGCACGTTTGATCAGTTTCCCTGCGGCATTTGCAGCCAAGCGGCCCTCTTTGTCCGACGGAAGAGGAAACGGCATCTCCTCATCAAGCTTCACAGCCATTACATTGTATATAGGCTCAGGTACGCCCACATAAACAAGCCCTGTACCCATTTTAGATGCCGCGCGGGCGGCCAGAGCAGGTGCGCCGGTATATCCTACGCTGCCGGAAACGACGAGACAACGCCCGAAATTTCCCTTGTGAGTATCCGGGCGTCTGCGCGGCAGACTGATTTCATTAGAAGTCACTGCGAAAACAGGAGAGATAGCACCCTCGATTACATCATCAGGTATGCCGATATCGCAAATGCGGAGCTTACCGCACCGGGTACATCCGGGCTCAACGAAATGACCGGGTTTTGCCATGGAAAAAGTAACAGTAATATCAGCCCAAACAGCATCCCCCAAGATAGCCCCGGTATCGGAATGGACACCGCTGGCAATATCGGCAGAAATTACGCGGGCCGGAGAATTATTTATGAGGTTAACAGCACTAAGCGCATCGCCGTATAAATCTGAATTAAGCCCGATTCCGAATATAGCATCGACAATCACATCACAAGAGTCAATATATGCTGGAATATCAGGAGATGATGAAAAAGGTTCGAGCGACCCTGCTGCAAAATTAAGCTGTTGAAGCATTGCGAGACAATCACTTGACATCTTTTCTTCGCTGCCTATAAGAAACACGCGGACAGGGATTTCTTTTTCCAGAAGATATGCCGCGGCGCCTATTCCGTCACCGCCGTTATTGCCGTCTCCGACAAATACTGCAACACTGCCTCCCGGTTTTAAAATCTCAATAACTGCCGCTGCGAGACTCTCCGCTGCCCTTGACATTAAGTGTGCGCCCGGAACATTTAACTCTTCGATAACGTAGCTGTCCATTTCGCGCATTTGTGCTGAATTTGTAAGCTTCATATCAATGATTATTCCTTTCGTATCTCTTTCGGCACAAACATAACCATGAAAAAGGAATGGTCATTTTGTGCGTCTCTCGCGGTTCCCATAGGGGAGCGAGTGGAATTTGCCATTTGTGTCACATGATACCATCTGCATGGGGATTTTTCAATAACGTATTATTAGACAGTTCACATATAAGCACCCCTGTGACTGTAACGTTTCGATTGCAAACACAAGGCAGTTATGGTAGAATTCTGTGGGCAATTCGTAAAAGATGCGGGCGGCAACCCGCCATCCGCCGGCTATATGACATCAACATATACTGTACAGTAACGAAAAGGAAGAAAATTATGAGAGAAAATTTGGATGCCATTTTAAAAGATGGTGAAGAGAAGATTAAAAATGCCGTGACAATCGCTGCACTGCAAGATGTTAAGTCTGCTTTGCTTGGTAAGCAAGGTGCGCTTGCTGATGTTCTCAAAGAAATTCCGAAACTGGAAGCCTCATTGCGTGGTGAGGTTGGACGTGCAGCCAATGAGATAAAGAATCGTTTCAGCGAACTTATTGATGCTCGGCGCGAGGAGATAAGTCTGAAAGCTTCCGAGATTTCACCGGATTTTGATGTAACAGTTCCCGGTATATTGCCGCTCGAAGGCGCTTTGCACCCAATAACACAGATGTGCTATGACTTAAATGATACTTTTCGCTCAATGGGCTTTGAGATTTTTGAGGAAAGTGACATTACCAGTGAATTATATGCTTTTGATAATCTAAATTTCCCGCCGGACCATCCTGCGCGCGAGAGCATGGACACATACTGGATAAAGGGTCATGATACCGGTGGTGGCGCGGAGAGACTCTGTATGCGCCCGCACTTGACCGGTGCAAGTGTTCGCTATATGCAATCGCACGAGCCGCCTTATCGTTTTATTTATCCGGGCAGAGTATATCGAAATGAAGCGACTGATGCCAGACATGAGAGAGCATTTGCTCAATATGAAGCTCTTATTGTAGACCGTGAGTTTACTTTCTCTTCGGGCAAGGTCATGATTAAGAGCATTTTGTCAAAAGTTTTCGGGCGTGATGTTCCTGTGAGAATGCGTGTGGGATTTTTCCCATTTGTTGAGCCCGGATTCGAGATTGACATGGGTTGCCTTGTTTGTGACGGTGTTGGTTGCAGTGTATGTAAATATGTAGGCTGGATTGAAATAATGCCGGGTGGAACACCTCATCCGAATGTGCTTCGTGCGGCAGGGTTGGACCCCAGTGAGTTTACAGGGTTCTATGTGAATATTGGTTTGGATCGTCTTGTTATGATGCGCTATGGTATTGATGATATAAGGCTGCTGCGCAGTGCCGACTTGCGATTCCTGTCACAGTTTAAGTAGGGGCTATGAAAGTTTGCGATATTCCGCAGGGACGATCATCCTGTCAAGCGCCTGCATGATAATTAGGTAAGACACATACGTCGGGCGACCGTGACGGTGCCCCTGCAAGAAATACTCAATAATTCACATAACAGGAAGGAATATATACAGTGAAATTATCATTAAATTGGATAAAAGATTATATAGATTTGCCGAATGATTTAGAGTTATCTAAGCTTGCTTATGACCTCACAATGTCAACAGTTGAGGTTGAGGGCATGGTAGAAATTAAGCGCGATTTTGAAAAGATTGTTGTCGGTATTGTAAAAGAGGTTCAGCCTCATCCTAATGCGGATAAGCTTGTAGTTTGTCAAGTTGATGTTGGGGATGAGGATGTAAAAGAAATCGTTTGCGGCGGCAGTAATCTCTCGGTAGACATGAAAGTTGCGGTTGCACGTCCGGGTTCGATGGTGCGCTGGCATGGCGAGGGTGACCTTATTGAACTAAAGAAAACTAAGGTTCGCGGCATAGAGAGCTATGGCATGATTTGCTCATCTTCTGAGATAGGCTTGTTTGACCTGTTCCCGTTTGAAGATGATTCAATAATCGTGGATATATCTGAGTTTGAAGCTGATGCAGGTACTAATTTGGCTGTGGCTTTGGGCATAGATGATGTGATTTTGGAAATTGATAACAAATCACTTACCAATCGCCCCGATTTATGGGGACATTATGGGATAGCAAGAGAGCTTGCGGCTATCTATGATTTGCCGCTCAAAGAACTTGCGGCATACTCTACATCCGAATTGTCGGAGAAATCGGGAGATTTCAAAATAGAGATTGACGATACAGAGCGTTGTCCGAGATATGTTGGCGTGAATATTGAGGGGCTCTCGGTGAAACCTGCCCCGTTTTGGTTGCAAAGCCGTGTTTGGGCTGTGGGAATGCGTCCGATAAATGCGATTGTTGATATCACGAACTATGTAATGCTGGCAACCGGTCAACCGACACACGCGTTTGATTCAGATTTGATTGCAGGTCATATAACAATCCGCCGTGCCAAGGACAATGAAAATCTGCTGTTGTTAAACGATAAAGAGCTGAAACTTTCGTCTGAGGATTTAGTTATTGCAGATGATGAGGGTGCAGTTGCTCTTGCCGGTGTAATGGGTGGAGCAAAGGATTCAATTTTGCCGGAAACGGATAAAGTTATACTTGAAATTGCTAACTTTAATGCACTCAGTGTCAGACGTACTTCCATGCGACATGAAGTGCGCACCGAAGCGGCAACAAGATTTGAAAAAGATATTGATCCTGACAGGGTAGATGCAGCACTTGCCATTTCAATGCAGCTGTTTAAGGAGCTATATCCTAATTTAGCCGTGACAGGATATCATGATAATTATCCGCATCCACTGAGCAGGAAAGAAGTTGATGTTTCTCTTAACTGGCTTGAAAGACGTCTTGGTAAGAAAATCGAAAATGAGCGGATAATCAGTATACTTGAGAAACTTGGATTTGATATCAAAATTGACAATGATAATTTACACGCCGTTGCTCCGACATGGCGTTCGACCGGGGATATATCAATTCCGGATGATATCATGGAAGAAGTTGCAAGAATATATGGTCTTGAAAATTTTGAGCCTGCACCGATTGTGACCTCATTTGACGGGGCGATAAATCAGCCAATGGTTGAGATTGATAGAAAACTTAGGGAATACTTAGCATTTAGATGTGGAATGACTGAGGTTTACACATATCCTTGGGTGAGCGAAGAATATATAAATGCTGTGCAACAAAGCACTGACGGACTGCTCGAACTTTCAGCACCGCCATCGCCGGAAGAGCGTTTTCTTCGCTCATCACTATTGCCGGGACTGTGCAAGGCTGTTTCGGATAACTTGCGTTACTTCGATGAATTTGCGATTTTTGAATCTGCGGAGGTTTTCTTCGACAAAGAATATACTGCGCCTTATGATGAGCGTGAAAAACTTCCGCTTCAATGCAGAAGTCTGGCCGGAGCATTTGCAGGAAGCTCGGATGATGTAAATTCGCTATTTAGAAAGTCTAAAGGCGCGATTGAGTCAATGTCACGGATTGCCCATATGGAAACTATTTCGCTTGAACAAATCGAGAAACCAATCTGGGCAGACGATACAGTTTGGCTAAACATTAGTTTGGGCGGCAAAAAAATAGGCAGCTTAGCACTTTTGGCAAAAAAAGTTGCACTGGCGTGCGGAATAAAAAATGCGGCGGTTATGCTATTTGAGCTTGACATTGATTCACTCAAGCCATTGTCATCACGAGATAATAAATTTACTAAGATTTCTGAATATCCTGTGACAGAGTATGATGTAAGTCTGCTGTTTGACTCTGCGACTACATGGGAGAAGATTTATGAAGTTGCGGCGGCAAAAATGGGTCCGGACTCTTTGCTCAGAGATGTGGGGTTTGTTGAGGATTATAAAGGAAAGCAAATTCCGGACGGCAAAAAATCTGTAACAATCAGACTTGTGATTGGGTCCTTAAGCAAGACGCTCAAATCGGATGAAATAGAGAGTTGTGCAAATGCAATTGTTAAGCGTTTGAAAAAAGTGCTTGAGGCAGAAAGCAGATAGTTATTTAGTCATAGTAAGAATGTTCTCGCAGCATTGTCCGCTGATCCGGATGCAAACTTACGATAGTCATGTGGTCTAAGATAAAAGAAGAGGTCAGTTAAGAGCCGGATTTTCCGGCTCTTGTCTTGTGAGCGCAGTGAAAACGGCAATTATCGTGCAATTACGTGAGAAATCGCTTGTTACAAACGTGCAATTTCGTGAAATATCGCTTGTTACAAACGTGCAATTCCGTGAAATGTTTCTGTAATCGTACTTGCAATTTCGTGAAATATGCGTTACCATATGTTATCTATACTTCACGAGAGGAACTGTCGCAACTATGTTTCTAAAGAGAAAAATTTATCAAAAATTATTGGATTGGAAAAAACAGAGCAATGGTGTCAGTGCTCTTATGGTAAATGGTGCAAGGAGGGTCGGAAAGAGCTATATCTGCAAAAAATTCGGAGAAAATGAGTACAAAAGTACGATAATAGTTGATTTTTCAGCCATCTCTGCGGAATTAAAAAATATCATAGAACATGACAGCACCGATCTTGAAATGTTTTTCGCAAAACTCTCCGCCTACTACAAAACCACACTGCACAAAAGAGATAGTTTGATTATTTTTGACGAAGTACAATTGGTGCCAAAGGCAAGGCAATTGATTAAGCATTTGGTTGCAGATGGTAGATTTGACTACATTGAAACAGGCTCGCTCCTGTCAATTAAACAAAATGTGCAAGATATCCTGATTCCTTCGGAAGAGGACGAGATTGAGATGCATCCGATGGATTTTGAGGAATTTCTTTGGGCTATGGGCGATGAATCCACCGCTGCGCTTATGCGATTATGCTACGAGCAGCTGAAACCTCTAGGTCAAGCCCTGCATCGTAAAGTAATGAATGATTTTAGGCAATATATGCTGGTAGGCGGAATGCCGCAATCTGTTTTAGCATATATATCTGAGACAAGTAATGCCCCGCCGGAAAAGAATTTTGCCAAAGCAGATGCGGCAAAAAAACGTATCCTGAAACTATATCGGAACGACATAGCAAGATATGCAGGCGGGTATAAAAATAAAGTAACCAATATTTTTGACACATTGCCCGGTCAGCTTACGAAAAAAGAGAAAAGATATAACTTGTCGTCGATTAGCAAAGACGCGCGTTTGCGGGATTATGAAGATGCTTTTATGTGGTTAAGCGATGGGATGATTGTAAATCCCTGTTTCAATGCGACTGACCCGAATGTTGGATTGGCTCTGAGTAGTGATTTTTTGAGACAAAAACTCTACATGGCGGATACCGGGCTTCTCGTGACACATACATTTAGTGATAACGCTTATTCCGACAACGAACTGTACCGGGCCTTGCTGCTTGATAAACTCAACATCAATGAGGGCATGTTCATGGAAAACATTGTGGCACAGATGTTACGCTATAATGGGCATAAGTTGTTTTTCTATTCAAGAAGTGATGCAAATAGCAGAGGAAATTCGATAGAGATAGATTTTCTTATTAGTTCCGGCAGGAAAATCTGCCCGGTTGAAGTCAAGTCATCTGCATACCGTGCCCACTCATCGCTTGATAAGTTTCGGCGCAAATTCTCGCAAACACGTGGTAATGCATATATTTTATATACTAAAGACGTTATGATAAAAGATAATGTTATACATTTGCCCATATACATGGCTATGTTTTTATAATAGCATAAGGTGTCAAAGTTATGTGTTATGGGTTCAATCTGCGCATGTAACAATAATGTGAATACAGCGGACGAAATTTAGCAGTCTGAGCGGAGAAGTAGTGCAGTGACAGCGGAAAAACAGTGCAGTTGGCGCAGGGAACAGTGCAGCATCAAAATGGTATATATAGCGCCTACGGCGCGAGTTTTTCGCTTTAGTTTTCCAAGGAGAGTGACGACTTGGGACGCCGCGATGATTTCTGTTGCGTATATACGTTAATTTGCACCTTATGACACTAAAATATACAATCCGTTGCCATCGCACTAAAACTCCACCCCCATCGCACTATCTTTCCGCTCAAGGCGCACTCAAAAGATGAAATATTCATAATGCAAAAATTGCAAAAAAATAGAATTGACAGCATTAGAGAGCTCATGCTATACTGTCAAAGCTTGCGGTTTAAATGGGGGTATAGTTCAGCCGAGAGTGGGACTAATTTCCGAGGCAAACGAAGCAAACATAGCTACTGAGAACTGAAAAACCCGGACGTGGGGGTATAGCTCAGCTGGGAGCGCGAGTTAGCCTTCTACGATAACATCAACCGAATAATCTTTTTTCCTAGTACATGGGGGTATAGCTCAGCTGGGAGAGCGCTTGACTGGCAGTCAAGAGGTCAGCGGTTCGATCCCGCTTATCTCCACCAGAGAGAGCTTGTGTCAATGTCACAAGCTCTCTGACCTTTTTATACCATTACAAATCTTGCGGTCTGAAACATGTTTATGTTTTAGGCTGTTTCTTTTTGTGCATAAGTGCAAATGTCAAGCTCAATATTGAAGTGTGCAATGTCGATGTTTAAGTCAATGTGGATTTGATAATCCGTTCCAACCTCAATGCGGTTAATCAAATTGGCAACAATCATTTTCTTTGCCGCCAAGTCTGCCGCATCGTATAGCTCTGTCCACGATATAACCTCATCATACCTAACTTGCACTTCTTCAATGCGATACTTGCACTTATCAAGTTCCTGTTTGGCGTTGTCACGGATAGCTTCAAACTCGGCAAGGTCATTTTCTGCCTGTGCAATCAATTTATTAAGCAATTCGGCTGTAAACTTGCTTTCGCCACGAATTGATTTAAGCACTTCCGCTTTTAGCTCGGTAATGTCATTTGAGGTTTTTAAATAGTCACGCCCAGCTACCTTGTATCGGCTTTCTTGTTCCTGCTGTAATGCTTTCAAGCCGGAAGTAACAACCTCGCTCTTGGGTATACTTCGCATATTTTCAAAGATGTGTCGAATTACACCATCAACCGTATCATCAAGCCGGGTTGCTGAATAGCCTGTTTGACTTTGACAGTCGGTTTGCTTGCGTGACTTGCCATAGCAGACATAGCGAAGCTTTTTGAACTTCTCGCCGTTTTCGATGATGTATCTACCATTTGTGGCAACTATGAGCCTTGAACCGCAATCAGCACAATACACTTTACCATTGAGTAAACAACGGCTTTCGGTATTCATGGGATATGTTCGAGCATTAGCGGATTCAACACTACGCTTTTTAAGTATGTCTTGTGCCTTAGCCCAAACTTCATGCGGAATGATTTGCAATTCCTTAATTTCCGGTGAACGGCTTTCACCACTTCGCAACACACCTGTATAGGTCAAATTGCGAATAAAATTGTTTATGGTTGCGTGGTGAAAATTCTTGCCTGCTCGTGTTTTGACACCCTCTGCGGTTAGTGTATTAGTAATTTTGTGAACACCGTAACCATGATTGACATAGAAGTCAAAGATTTTTCGGACAATAACGGCTTCTTCTTCCAGTATAGCAAGATTCTTTTTCTCGTTTTTCTTTTTGTCGAGCCGTCCGCTTTTGACTAGCGTATATCCAAACGGTGGATTGCCGCCTTTGTAATGTCCATGCCAATCATCACAGGGCTACCAATACAAGAGCATAGCTGAAGTTCAAGCCGCTTTTTTATGCCCATTTCCGATTTTAGTTCATGGAATAGGGATAACATCTGCTCGTCTGTGATGACTTCGCTCCACCGCTTTGCTGTCTTTATAAAGCGATAATGTCTAATGGCTTGATAGACTATAAACCCTACTATTCCAATCAGCCATATCATTGCTATACCTTGCCACCATGAAATGCTAAATGCTGTAGTAAGCGGCATTGTGCTTTCAGCAGGCGTGATTGTCGGTACGAGAACGATAGTGTCATTCACTATTTGAGAAACAGGTGCTATGGCATAGTTTGGCATATCAACTGTAACGAGTGCATTACCCCATTGTGGACGGAAAGGAATTATAAAGCCAATAACAATAAATAGCCATGCGTAATAACGCCCATTTTCGTAATAACGCTTTGCTAGAAATGGTGTGCTTGCCATATACAAGAGTGCAAGCAACGACATCGTAACGGAGCAAATCAACAATGTTATCATGAAGTTTTGCATACTAAGCCCTCCGTTCCTTTACCCATTTTAACAATTCGTCAATATCATCATCACTCATGGCCTCGTCCTTATACGCAGTAGTGACAAGGTTTAGAAATGAGTTATCATGAAATTGCTTGATAAAATTGCTCGTTTCAAATTTTAGATAATCTTCCTTGCTTACTAACGGAAAGTAAGTACGCTCCTTACCGTTTTTTTCTGTACGCAGAAAACCACGATCAACTAACCGCAACATAAGTGAAATGGCTGATGGTGCTTTCCACTCCCTTTCATTGCCTAGTTGTTGCATGATTATATTTGTTGTAATTGGCGGTTCATTCGCCCACACAACTTTCATGATGTCAAACTCCGCGTCCGGCAGTTTTTTCATCTTATCCATTGTGTCACCTCTTTCAAAATGTATTTGACAATTGCCTACAACGATATTATACAGTTGTCAAATATGGATGTCAAGAGTGTTTTTGCATCTGCCTAAAATCAATCTTTCTATCGAAACGATTATATTCGGTAAAGCTACTGCCATATTCAAAAGGATTTCACTTTTGTCAAGGGGTTTGTGAAAACAATTCTTAAATTCACTACAATTTGGGGGTTGAAATTTCATCTTGCATCTGATATAATAAAGTTTAACAACTGCGAAAGGGGTAAGTTCTGTGGGCAGATTTATAAATTGCAATCATTTTGATACCGTTACCAAGTCTGCGTTCCCGTATTGGACACACAGGCTTAGTCCTTATTGCTTTTTATAAGAGATAAGAATCCGAGTATCGAATTATAAAAACCATTAAGCGGCTAAGGGAAAATAAACCTTAGCCGCTTTTATTTTATGGAGGTGCTGTTCATGGAATCGAACCAATACCTAATTGAATATTACAACAAAGGCGGCGAGGATGGGCGGCTTGCTTCGCAGCATGGTTCGGTTGAGTTCCTAACTTCTATGCGCTATATTGAACGGTATTTGAAACCCGGCGACCGAATTATCGAAATCGGCGCGGGTACGGGACGCTATTCTCATGCGCTTGCCCGTAAGGGTTATTCTGTTGATGCTGTTGAGTTGATTGAACACAACATCGAAGTATTCAAGCGGAACACAGAACCGAACGAAAATATTTCCGTCAAACAGGGAAACGCTTTGGATTTATTTGACTTTCCCGACAATACATATGATATTACGTTGTTGCTTGGGCCGATGTATCACTTGTTCGCAAAGGAAGATAAACAAAAAGCCGTCAGCGAAGCCATCCGCGTGACCAAACAAGACGGAACGGTTTTTATTGCGTATTGCATTTCCGACCCCAGCATTTTAGTCAGCGGGTTTAAGTTAAAAAGTTTCAGCATCCAAGAGTTTATGGATAAAGGTTTTATTAACCCTCAGACATTCGCTGCCAGTTCGGAGCCTGCGTTGTTGTTTGAGATAGTACGCAAAGAAAATATAGATGATTTAATGTCTGCGTTTCCGGTGAGCCGTTTACACTACGTTGCGACCGATGGATATGCCTTCCATATGAAAGAAGCTATTGACGCTATGGATAAGGGTGAATTTGATTTATTTTTAAAATACCATTACGCCACTTGCGAACGCGGAGATATGGTTGGATTAACAGCCCATTCGCTTGATATTTTCAGAAAGGATTGAATGAGAAAATGAAAATAAACATCTTAAAAGCTAATCGCTCCGATTTGCAAGCCATACTCGAACTCCAATACTCTGCATATCAAAGCGAAGCAATTATTTACAATGATTTTGCCCTTCCGCCGCTGACACAACCCTTATCAGAAGTACAACAAGAATACGAAAAGGGTGTGTTCTTAAAAGCTGTGAATGAAAATGGAGTAATAATAGGTGCTGTGCGCGCGTTCCCGAATGGAGATACAACAAAAATTAACAAATTGATAGTACGCCCCGACAAACAAGGGCAAGGCATCGGAACGAAGTTGCTTTTAGCCATCGAAAGCGAGTGTCCTTCCACGAGGTACGAGCTTTTCACAGGTCATAAAAGTGCGCGAAACATAAAACTTTACGAACGTTTAGGTTACGCAAGATTCAAGGAAGAAAAGGTGTCCGACGAACGAACTTTGGTATACATGGAAAAGCGCATCGGGACTGCTGACAGGGAGGAAAATCTAATGGCAACCGAAACGAACATTTACCGTCACGCCGCAAAGGTGTACGACATCATATATGGCATTGAACAGCCCATGCCGGACATTCCGTTTTACCGTGAATACGCAAAACAGCAATGTGGAGAGAACGGTGAGCGCGGCGAATACCTTGAACTTGGATGCGGTACAGGACGCGTAGCTCTGCCTTTGGCAAGGGACGGATTTCGTGTTACCGGATTAGATTTATCACAGCAGATGCTTGATATTTTCAAAGAGAACTTGGCTAAAGAAGAAATAGTGCAGCCGGGAATTTCTGACCGTGTAGAGGTCATCCACGGCAACATGGCGGAGTTCTCTATCGGGAGAAAATTCGCGCTCATTACCGCTCCATTCCGCGCTTTTCAAGCGGTGACGGCGCAGAAAGATATTGAAAACGTGTTTGCGTGTGTACGGGAGCATTTAACAGATGACGGTATTTTCATCGTCAATGTGTTCAATCCCTACGCAAACCCGCTTGATGAAAGCTGGTGTCGGGAGGAAGTATACATCGGCGAAGTAACCGACGACGCGACTGGCATCCGCGTAGCCAAGTATGAATGCCGTGAAAAAATCGACCCTGTAAACCAAGTCATTTACCCCTATCTTGCTTATGGGGTTACTTATCCTGACGGACGTACCGAGCGTTTAGTTGAGCCTTTGCAGATGAAGTATTACTACAGCCCCCAACTTCGCACTGAGGTTGAAAAAGCAGGGCTTGTTGTTGCAGAAGAATTTTCATGGTATGACAAATCGCCGCCCAGTGGCAAGGAGATTATTTTGCTATGCAGGAGGGAAAGGTAATGGACTTACACGATTACGCCGATGTCGCGGCGAATTATGATTTTTACTTGCCGTCATTGGGTGTAAACTCAGACGGTTTTGAGGAGTTTCATCTGTCTCTCGCCGAAAAATACGGCAATGACGGTGTTCTTGACATTGCCTGTGGTACGGGCGCATTAACTATCTCGCTTGTCAAAGCAGGATATGACGTGACGGCTCTTGACCTTTCATCTTCTATGGTCGGTGTGATAAAAGAAAAGTTATCGCAGAAAGGTTTGCAAGCAGATTTGCTTGTTGCCAACATGACCGACTTCAAAATCGACCGTAAATTTTCGCTTGCCATAATTGCCCGAAGCGGTTTTATGCACTTGCTGACAGCCAAAGAACAGCGGCAAGCATTATTGAATATCAAAGAGCATCTGACCGACGGCGGCGTGCTGACGTTTAATAATTTTCAACCGTACCCCATTATACAGGCTGAACGGATGAAAGCCGAGCCAGATGAATTTGTGTTGCGTTCCGAATATGTCAATCACGAAGGAAAAAAAGAACGAATTTACAATGCCGGAACATATGACTATATCGCACAAGTTTTGCGCGGCAGTTGGAAGTTTGAAACGCTCGATGATGATGGTAATGTGATTGACACCCGCGTCCGTCCCGCTGTCATGCGCCATACCTATCGGCAGGAAATGGAGTACCTGTTTGAGTTGTGCGGATATGAGATTGTCGATGTGTACAATAGCTATCTTTCTGACGCGGCGAAGAACAACTTTATTTGGGTGGTAAAAAAACCGTGATTATATCAATACATCTTGCTAACGTAGACGATGCCGAAAGTCTTACAGCGATACAGACACAAGCATTTGAGCGGCTATATCAGATTTATCAAGACGAAGGAAATCCATATCTGCGCGGAAGCAATGAGATGAAATATCAAATTGAAAACAGCACATTGGACATTTACAAAATATTCGCAGACGGTTCTCTTTGTGGTGGAATGTCAATCCGCAATAACGGAAACGGTGAATATTATCTGCATCGGATTTATGTGCTGCCGCATTTGCAAGGCAAAGGTATCGCCGGAAAATCTATTGAGCTATGTGAAAAGAATTACCCTGATGCTAAAAGGTGGAAGGTTGATTTTCCTATCGACCAACTTGCCAACAAAAAATGTTATGAAAACTGCGGATATTGTGATACGGGACTACGGGACACACTAACGGATAAACTCACATTGGCTTTTTACGAAAAAGTTGTCTGCGGAATTTACGAAATTCATCTGACACAAATACATATTGTTGCCGAAGTCATCCGTGCAAGTTTTGAAACGGTAGCGACTGAATTTGGGTTGACCGAACAGAATTGCCCGAACCATACGAGCTTCATCACTACCGATAAACTGCATAACCATATTGAATCGGGATGGCTGATGTACGGTTTATACGAGAATGGACGGCTCGTTGGATATATTTCTCTATCAAATAAAAACGAAGGCGTATATGAACTACACAACCTCGCCGTACTGCCCGATTACCGCCACAAAGGGTACGGCAAGCAGATACTTGATTTTTGCAAGACGAGGGTTAAGGAACTTGGCGGCTCTAAGATTACCATTGGAATTATAGAGGAACATACTGTATTGAAAAACTGGTATGCCGCAAACGGATTTGTGCATACCGGCATAAAAACATTTGCTCACCTACCGTTTACGGTCGGGTTTATGGAATGGGAGGAAAAAAAATTCTTCATAAAAACAGAGCGGCGGATAGTCCATGTAACGAACTACCCGCCGTTAAGATGTTTACAACTCCACGCCTCGCGATTTTTCACCGTCCGTTCCGGCATTGGCTCACCGCTGTGCAGAATCGCCTTAACGCTCGCCCGGATTTTTTCTACTTTGTGTGTTTCATCTTTGAGCGTATTGTATTCGCGGGTCAGCGCGTTCTTCTCGTCAATTTTGGCTGTGAGCTGTTTCTTCCAATCGCTAATCGGCGGGAGCAGTTTCGGGTCAAACCGTTCTTGCAATACGCCGCGCAGATATTTCTCAGCGGCATCGAACAACGCAAGCCCGGTGCGGTTGGCTTCGTAAAAAGCGTTAGCATCTTCAAGGGCCTTTCTC
>Ga0123355_10004316_pt1 | contig 20677 bp, 14 predicted proteins | sample TergutEmb28metaG_3_FD_89872 | JGI IMG/M metagenome (GOLD analysis project Ga0123355, IMG submission 89872) | Embiratermes neotenicus P1 segment gut microbial communities from Petit-Saut dam, French Guiana - Emb289 P1 | ecosystem: Host-associated > Arthropoda: Insects > Digestive system > Gut ...
AAAACAAAAGTTGGGGTGGGTGTATGTGGGGGAAGGGGGGGGGGTGCGCCTTTTTGGTGTTTTTTTTTTTTGTGGGGGGGGGGGGGGGGGGGAACAATCTATGATGTAGCGTTGCAACGGTTGTACGTACATCGGCGTGTGAGGTGGATGACATAGACGGTGTTGTGCAGCGAAGTCTTTTCCGTGTGTGCACAAGTGGAGATCTTGTAAGACTGACCTGAGTGCTACTGACTATGGGTTGTATGCGGCGGGTAGCCTTCTATGGGGATCTCTACTAACTATGGTATCAAATATTATGTTGGGTTTTATTACTAATTTATCATTGATCTGGTTATTTAGTTTGGTTTCACGGAAAATGTAAAATCTTTCAAGTGTATCCGTCATCAGGCTGCTATTTGTTACGTGAACAGTCTCCATAATGCTCTCCATTGGGCCGATCGAATGCCCATTTTCCAATAGGTGTTGGTAGATGTTGGGCGAATCTGGACTTTCCGTTACCATGTTTGAAATCGCGGAAATGTTCTTGGAAACGGACTTTGCAAGGTCTTTCAGTTGGTCCAATATATTTCATGTTACATGTGGGGCATGTTATTTGGTAGATTCCACAGTTTTCTTATTTACATTTAGTACGATGGCGTCTTGTCGCCAGAAGTTTTTCTATAGTGTTGCTAACAGAAAATGCGACTTTAACATAGGCATTCTTGAATAACTTTGTGATAGCTCTTATCTCTTTGCCGACGTATGTAAACTTAACCCATTGTACTTTTCCTCTATTTTATTCTCGTTTCTTTTTGAAGCTCAAGTTTCTTGAGATTGAGGCTTCGTTCCCATTATTATTATTATTATTATTATTATTATTATTATTATTATTATTATTGTTATTATTATTATTTTTATTATTTATACGTCCAGTGTGTCAGTTGTTACGGATAAAGGCTGGAAGTACAATAAAATGCAGTTCTTTTACCGCCAACTTATGACGACCTTCGCATTCTGCAAAAATTATCTCCCTAGAGGTGTTTTATTCATATTTTCGAAGTTCCGCTAGCGTATCTAATTTCAGGACTATTGATTAGCCGTATTCTCCTGCCTTCTGAGATTCTTACATATGCAATTTATTATTACTGAGTGTGTAATAGTAAAGAGAGAAAGTTTGGATTAGTTACAAGTTTTGTAAATTCGGCCAGGTCGTTTAGGTATTCAAAACGAGAGACAAAAAGAAATAATGTTGTTCCTATAGTGTACTTGTTCTCCATTGAAGAAACCTACGTTATTAGTCGTTAACATAGAAATATGGAAAACATAAGGTGTTCACATTTAATATATTGTTTATCTACGCATTCAACACAGCAGACATTTACAAAACAATTTCTGGAGATAATTTAATGAGCATAAGTGAAAGAGGAGGTCGGAATATTTTGGATTCCATTCTTAGGAGACGGAGATTGTTACGTTATTAAGTCATTACTGTTCTGGTTCTGCCTTACTTGGAGCAGCGCAAGTGGAACACTCTTATTTTAGCGCGCTACTTAATTTGTATGTTTTTGTAAAAGAATGAATTAAGTACAAGCGGGAACGCGTTGCGTAAATGTGGATTCTTATCAAGGAAAAAACAGCACATTTATGCTGAATGGAATATACACCTTCATTTGGTTGCTTGAGAAAGGGAATTTGCTCTTAAAATGCAATGTTCAGACTACCGTTTCTTGGGGTTCGTTTTGAAACTTTTCTGTACTATATCTTGCATATGTCTTCAATAATTCTCAGGCGCCCTTGCTGTTAGAATAATTTCCTATTACCGAAATGTGCAACATTTAGCGACGTGCACGTTTTATGGAGAAAGTACACAAATGAACGCGTGCGTAGAAGATGATATCCACACTTCTGTCTGCTGATTTCATCAGCAAAGCTACTGAAATCTATTTGATAAACTTTGTTTGGGGTGATTTAAACTCAAAATTGCCTACCCTGTTTAATTTAGGTCTGTATCGTTCGTCTGTGACCGAAAGATTAGGTCTCTGTGAAGCTCAGGTCGGACGTATCGACTTTGTAGAAGCGACTGGCTCATTTAAGAACTGAAACTTTTTAAAAAACTTCTTCTTCAAGAAAATGCAAGAAGAAGCACTTTCTAATTTGCGTGATTAACTTCGCAACTAACATTCCTCTGCAAGAAATGTACTGTAAATGTAATAGAGTATTCGAAATGAAGAGCAACGCTTTGGAAGATATGTGCATTACGCTCCATTACCTTCCTCCATAGCTGCTGAAACATGTAACGTCATATCCATGACTACGTAGGCCGTCATCACGTGCCCGTATTGTGAACAGCGTGTCATTTACAGTGAACAAGAATTGTTTTCAAGCTGCAAAGTTGGAATTTAAAGTTTACTCTAACTAATAAGATCTTCAATAAATTATTGTACGGGGGTTTCGAGATTGTGATTAAAACCCAATTCTAACATTCTTGTATATTGTAACTATATTAATTTCAGTTGGGAAAGCTTTTGACGATGCTTTGGATTTTTGCATTTTTGTACTTCTTTACCGAATAAAATAGGCTGTTGAAATCCAGAGACCCTGTACGGTAATTATAGACATATTTAAGATCAGCCCTGCCTATTTTAGACAGAGTATGCAAAACTGTAATCCAAGGAACCCTGATATTTTATACTAAGATATACTGCCTACGAGGGACTTTAGATGTCACTGATTGTCGGAATTTTCCCTTGAATATATTGAGAGAGCCTTTGGTAAGTAAAGAGCATAGTGTAGCTTAGATTCTATATCCGCCTTTGGAGCAAAGTCAAGTGCAATGCAAACTCCCTATGAAGTGACCACTTTCTCCTTGAAACGTTGTCATCTACTCAAAGGTTAAGTCAACGGTGCTCAGCTGTATATCTACATACATTTTAGTTTTTATCGCTTATGACTCTAATTGCCTTTCACTGCAATAAGTGACCCGGAGATGTCGTACGTACGTTGTTATATACTGTTGATGGGCTCCAGATGAAGTTTTATGTTCTGATTTTACGTAATAGAACGAGAATCAGAAGAAGAACGTAGAAGAGTTCGCGAGTAGATTTAGTGGCAGTACTTTTACATACCTGGTGGACTGTGGATGTATGACCACTGCGTAAATTGCTCTTCATTAATAAACACTGAACTTGATACTGCTGTAACATCAGCAGATGGCTGGGATAGCGCAGTCACAATAACGACTTGCTACGGGCTGGACGGTTCGGGGATCGAATCCCTGGGCGAGATTTTCCGCACCTGTCCACACCGGCCTTGGGACCCACAGAGAATTCTGTGTTATGAATATCTGGTCTCGTCCCTGGGGGCAAAGTGGTTGGGGCGGCGCATTGAACACCCAAATTCATCTAGCGCCAAGCTTTAAGAAAGAGTACAGCTATACCTTCACTCCTCCTCTGGGCCTTCCTGGCCTGTTTTAGTGTGAACTTCAAGGTATAATATTAACACAGTCGAGTCATTAAGCCAGCCAGTAGACAAGAACAGTTTAACACTTTGAAGAATATTTTTCTTTGAATTATATGTGCAAATTAATTTCCCAACTGACAGAGAACAAACCTGTCCGTAATAGAGACCAATCAGTTAGTTATGTGCAGGGAATTATGCGGTATTTGCTGTGAGATTAATGTAAAACACGTGATTATACTGTGTGGTACAGTGTATAATTTCTTAATGTCGCCGAAAGTGGTACATATAGTTACCATCGGGATATGACGGGTAGCACAAATATCAAATGCTGTCAAAATAAATGGGTAGTTCGTTGACAAGTATTTTTAACTGTGAGTCGTGGGATTGAAATGCGAGCGTTTTCCAACAGGAGCGTTAGGTGGTTTGTGTCTTTGCTGTGCAGTACGTATGTAACACCACAAGGTATTTTACATCATTGTATACGAGTCATAAGACACAACGTGTTCAAATGTTAATACTAAAATTTAAATATCGAAGTATTTTTGGCACAAATGAGGAATCTTAAAGCTAAAAACTTTGAACAATTAATTCGTTGTGACCTTGGCTGAAGCAAATACACACGGCAAGGCAGGTGTTGTACAAGTTCAAGATAATGTTCGTATTACCATATTTCTGTCAACGTTGGCCACATTTATTCCCCTGCGATATTCTATTTCTTCCACTGTTCATACTTCACATTAACTGCCCGTTGTTTTCTTTATAACCGCAACTACTGAACACAATTTACGTGACACTCATTTCAACAAGTGTACTTACCTTCGTTGAGAAAAATTAAACGACAAAAGACGGTTACACGGACAAGACATAAAGGTGAAGCCCTACAATTACATTACTTTACGTGGCAAAGGATGATTATGTATAACATTATCTTCGTTTCTTTGCGTCGACTAGACTGTAGCGCCATAAGTTTATTATGTGCTCACTTTCCTTCTTACAAAAATAGGTAAGGGAAATACCAGATGTTGGAATATTTCTTTTCTGTTAGTTTAACAGAGAGAGAGCGGGATCAATTACCTGTTCAAAGAAAACTGGGATTTTGTTCCTTTTACATTAATTTTCTAAAAAAATATAAGGCAAATGAGGAAGAAAAGAAAGCACAATTAAGGGAAGCAAAATAACATTTCCTGTTATTTATCAAGCATAAAAATAAGTTCTCATTTAATTCCTAGTTACTAAATTACTGGATTGAGTTACTTTTCAGTGGAATGGATTTATAATTTGCAGGTAATTAATCGTAGTGGAAGCTTAACCACTCGAGTACTAGAACACTCTTGTAAGGTTCAAGTGGTCTGTATGTACAGTATTTCAAGTTACTGTGTTGGGCTAGAGTATGTACGTTTGAAGGGCAATAATAAACTGTACAAAGCACACTGCACATACATATATGTAAGCATATCATGAAGCTACTGATTGAATAGATGGCTTTATACAGTCGTTGTACGACGGATTTTTTTCCTTTCCTGTGTTGTCCTCGTGGGATGAAATTTTCTAGCAGTTGTCCCTAGAAGTTAGCCTCATATTTGTCAACCAGTTTCACTGTTGCTCTATCGATGCCATTAGTGCGTCTTGTAAGATATTTCTACCGCGATAAAACAACAGAAGGAAATCTCAGGTCTAAGACAAATAAGTGGAAAAAACAGTGAAGAGATGTTTGAAGGAGCAGGACATTTAGGTAAACTGTATGGAAGGGAAAAAGAAAGTCTCTTCCTGCTGAATTATTTTTCAGTATTTCGTTACGACTGTGAAGAAAATAATCACACTTGTAAAAATAGTCGGATCATATCACGTAATAGCCACTTCACATTTATTTACTACAGTATAGGAGTTCCCACAAATGGTTTCTAACCTGAATCATCCGACTTCCATGGCGTGGTTTGGGGGTTTATAGTCGGAGGCCGAGGGAGAAAAATTATCACAAGAACTTTCTCTAAAATATACCTGCGTCGGCTGTGGGGCGCATATATATTCAAGATTGTGGCTCCTAGTTTCGGGGTGATTTTAATGTCTAAATCCAAGTAGGCATATATATACATATACATACATATACGTATATGAAGACGTGTAGACTGAGGATTCTCTGTTTGGATGTTTTCAACACACAGTACCTCCATCTGTTGCAGGTCGATATGCAAGGGTTATCTAGTTACAGTACGGCTGTTCAAAGGTGGAGACCAAGGGTCACACACACTGATTGCCTGAAAGATGTGGTAATAGAGTTACATGTAGCGGAGGTTCACAGATTTCGGGAGACTAAACCGTACACTGTGGCACGTCTTACGTTTATTGTCATCATAAATATTCCAGCCTGTCCTTACATACTAAAACGTTTCATTTTACATGCACCTAACGGAAAGCACCAGGTGAAAGGGAGATTCACATGTTATTCCAGAACTGTGGGTTTTCACCCTTCTAGCGCCTGAAATTTGGAAGTGGTTCCTAGATTTTACGAAAATTTGTGGATGTTTTGTATACCATTAACCTATTTTTAAATATGAAATACTTATTTACATTCGAGTATAATATTGCCTACAGTTTTCTTACAAGTTATTTCTAATAATGGAAGCGCTTAATTTGTAACAAACTGTACGGTTTCTTTTGTGTGTGCGGCATCCTGATTGCATTCCAGGTAATGGCGAAAGTTTTAACTCGAATTTTAACCTTTCTTAAGACCACCTGGGTGGCATACGTCGATTATTGAAGATCTGAAACTAATAATGTAGTTCAAGTACACATCTGCCTAAATTTGAGTGATGCTGTGAAAAGATGTTCCTGACTCTGTTAAGTAAATACGTTTCGCCGGGCAAAGGGTATTACAGTGCTGTCTTTCGATATGTTGATGTGAAATCGAACTCTGTCCCAGATCTAACGTGGAGTGTAGCGAAGTGCAGTACAGGGAAGTGAAGTGAACGAAGCAAAGTGAAGTGGAATGAGGTGAAGTGCAGTACAGGGAAGGGGGGAACCAGTCTTTATGGAAAAGGTGTATAGGAGTAGTAAGTGATGAGAAGTGAAAGACTGAGGTGAAAGCGCGAGTGAATTAATGATTGTTAAAAAACAATTACAAGAAACTGTACACAGGACTCTCTTGCTTGGGTGCTTTTACCTTTTGTACATGTTGTAAAATTCCAATTTGTCTCGTGTGTTTTGTTGCTAGTTTTAAGTTGTCTTTTGTGTAATTGTTGTTGGTTGGTCGTGTGTATTTATTGTTGTAGTTGTCTTGTGTGTGTGTGTTGTTATCTTATGTGTATTTGTTGTACTGTGTGGGCATTGCTTTTTTTTATTTTACTTCAGATGCCGGACTGCTGGCTAGAAGTCAGTATTCGGAAGGTCCTGCGACCGGCCATCTCGACACAGATACTTCTTGGTTTCCCTGTGCCTAAAAGCAAATGCTGAGATGGTTTCCAAGATTCCAAGTTGCCACTACATACTTCTCATGAGGCCTTCCGACTTAAATTTAGTAGTAACCAATTTCATGTTTTGTTTACATGTAAAATAACCACTGCCACCGGGTAACAACCCAGTTGCAGTAAATAAATATTATTATTATTTATTATTATATAATATACTTGGGAATTTATTTTTAGCCTCCAGTAAGTCTGCCGAATTGCACTCGTATTTGTTTAAAGTTTAGAGACACGTTAAATTCCAAACTTTCTCTCGAAAGTTATTTTAAAATTAAAGCTTCATGGGCACAAAATTTGTTAGTAATTCTTTCAAAACTCCGGTGGCGAAAATCTGGATCCTTTTTAAGTTGCTCCAGAAATAACTTCCGCTTTTCTGTTACGTGACAAATTGGCATCTCCGAAACTGACTAAATCTTTACTGAAGTTTATCTCCAAGCGGTGTTTCATATCTGTACGTGCACAGACGTAACGTTCATTGAATTCTGTTTTTTGTGTGCTAAAGAAGAGTGTAGAAAATACGCACAGCATTTTTTTTTTTTTTAACACATTGAGACTGAGAGACCATAAATCGGTTTGTTTAGTTTGAATTATTTTGTTTCGATAAAGAAAATGTAGTGTGCATCACACTGTTTAAAATAAGGAGGAATTGAAGAATAAATAATAGGGCGAAAGTAGGGTATTATGTGTATGTAATGTTTGTCTACAACAGGTACCATATTCCACGTCAAAATATATAGGTATATTCCAGGTTTGTTTGACTAAATTTATTTTAACAATTTACAGTCAAATCTGCATACATTACAAGGTACAAATGAACGAAAATTTTGAGAAAGTCTTATTTTGAAGATTTTTTTTTTCATATAAGTTTGCAGGCGAACAAATAGGCGCCTACTTCATTTGTGGGCATATTTGGAGGAGCAGATAGTCCAATTGTCGGGCATACGTACATACATACATACATACATACATACATACACACATACAAACATGTTCAGCATCACTGTGGTGAAGCAGATTTGCTACATCTCTTTGTTGCAGAACTACTGTAGTCAGATTGTTTTAACGACTGTTAGATTTCTCCATCTAATCGTAACAACCACACCGACAGTTGGGTTGTACACCATCAGTTATCCTGTTTATTACTAAACTTTCTTTAAAAGTTTGGACGGTCGTGGCTCGAATGACCATCACTTGTTCTTAATAGGCTAGGTACGTTGTAGGAGGAGAATTAGCGTCACACGTGTTTCGGTGCTTAGCAGGACGATATAAACTGTTTGCAGTGTTCAACAAACTGTACTGAAATAGGGAAGACAAGGGCGATTACAGGGGCCTAACATGAAACACATGGGCGGGATTAGAAGAGCTTACAGAATTGTTCGGGAAGCTCGAAGGAAAGAGATTACCTGGCAGATATAGTCATACATGTAAGAATGATATTAAAATGGGTGATCATGTGACGCAAGGAATAGGTTCTGTTTCAGATGGGTGAGGACAGACCTCAAGAAGGAATTTGCTGCGTGGAGTTTGTAAGAACTGTCTTGCTCAAGAAAGATTTAAGGACCTCGGTGCCACCAGGATTTGTCAATATATTTTGAAAATAAACCGAAGGCATTTATTACATTTGTACTACGTCTTTCTGCCTGCGAGTAACACAAACCAAATTGGGTGAACGACTTAAATCTGTTTTAATGCACCGGATAATCAGACTTCTCTTGTTTCATTCAATTTTATATCCAGGTAGATATCACTGATGTAGCACTTATTGGTACAACTGTCGGTTGTTAATTATTTAGTTAATTATTCAGCATGTTTTATGTGCTTTTCTTGTTTAGAATCTTCACTGCGCCTAGGCAGAGTGGCTGTTTTGTGTCTTGGTTGATTGAAATCCCACATACATTGTCGGTCATCAGGATTATTTGTAGTGTTTAAGATGTAAAATGTTGAATTTCTTGTGACTGGACACTGACGTGCCTTCATGTGTGAATATGACACTGTAATTATGAAACCCTGTTCAAGCGATATTTGATCGTAAGTTTTGAAAGATAGTGACTGTTGGACCTTACGCACGTTGGCAGCATGTTAATGTTATCGCGAACACTAAGAATAAAAAGTGCTGCTTACTTATGTCTGTGACAGACAGTGAACAGTCTGCATATTACAGGTAGCTGAACCGGCCTTACCACAGACCGTTAGCTTGTAGCCTCAGTTCCATTACGGACAGTCTTTCAAAACAAAATGCATTTAAGGTATCTTTCCTTTATACCGAAGTACGTGTTTGTTCTCCAGGTACTCGAAACTGGTCCTAAATTTTGTGTAGTCGCTTTTATTTGAATGTAGTCTAATTCTCTGTATAGACCATTTAGTACTTAGACTTTTAACTTTATCTTACGGCCGTTGAATTGAAAGAGTCTGTTCTGTGGTACATTTTTCGTGATGGCCCTTTGCCCTAGGCGCACATACCGGCAGGTTTAACGGCGAAGAGTCTGCATCTTGCCGAAATAGTTTACTGCACATATGTAATTCAGCATTGTGTATTTTTTCCGTTTTCCTGTCGCTTTTTCTTTCTGACACATAACATTCTCATAAACTTCCTTTCCTTAAGCACCATCAGTCAGTCTCCTTTCTTTTAAGTAAGAACCCGACTTGACAAGTTATACCAGAGGAAGTAAAAAGCTTTGGCTTGATGATTTCAATACTTACAGGAATTCTGCTCCTTATTTGGAATTTCTAAACTGATTCAGGGCTATTTCTTGCGTTATAAGCATAGAAAACCCTCGTTGCGAACTCATACAGAGCATAAGAAAATAGTATATTTATAAAGATAAGATATATGTCCTATTGTGTTCTAATCAGAGTGCATTTTAAGAAGTGTGTATAGGATATTAATTCTGTAGATTGTGAGCCCCCTTTCTGATACTCGTTACTTAATCTGAAATTATAAGTTTTTTTTTTTGTATTTTATGTTGTTTCGTCCTGTGGTCTATCAGCTATCGTAGAATGCTCTTATGGCAGCGAGTAAAAATTTTGCTTGTTTGAAAACAAAGTCCAGCCAGAAGAACTTTACATTCAAGATTGAAATCCGGCGAATAAGAGAGTGCTATCGGGAGTGACAGACGCAAAACTCTCAAAATATCAACGGTGTTAATCCCTGTCCCAGGAAAGATTCAAAAAGGGTACCCCTCAAGTACAAGTGAGAAGAATTTCGGCCTGAACCGCCTCTCTCGGTATAAAATCTATCAAATATAGATTATTAGAGCCACAGTTTTAGAAGAATAAAATGTGTCATTGCCAGATGAATGTCCACATAGTGTCTTGCACGATTGGCTTCTAATTTTAGTCGTGATATACAGTTTTACATTTATAACATTTTCGTTATAGATCCAAAGTCTGGGTCTGTCGAGTATGGAGTCTACATAATAACTGATACTCGGGGCACTACAAAACCTGACACGCCTTTTCCCCTAACTTAACGCCATTGGAAATAATACGCTCCATGGGTTTTCATACATGTAACGAGGTTCTTTTATTTTTCGGAAATGATTCTAGAGGTAATTATTTCCCTTCTCGAGCAGGACGTCGAATTTTCAGGCAAGTGTCAGAATGACACTTTAAAATAGCCACAACTGCATTCTCCCAACCCTTTTCAAATCACATATACTATTCATTGGACACGACACGGTCTTGGTTCCTGGTAGGTGCGTTAAGTAAAGTAAGCTTACATATGAAATTAATATAACGAACACACAAGCAAGAATTGTAATTTTGTACATGATGTCTTTATTAGTAATTAACTAAAATGTCTGTGAGCCGGGTAGCTCAGTCGGTATAACGACTGACTGCAGGCTGGACGGTCCGGGATCAAATCCCGGTGGGGACGAGATTTTCCGCCCGTCCAGACCGGCCCTGGGGCTCACCCGGCCTCCTGTACAATGGGTACCGGGTCTTTCCCGAGGGTAGAGGCGGCCGGGGCTTGGGGCTGACCTCCACCCCCATCTAGTGCCGAGGCCCTAGAAAGAGTACAGCTATACTTCTACTCTTCCTAAGGGCCTTCGTGGCCTATAAAAAAAAGGGTGACAACCTACCTACTAAAATACCTATTCGTTTATTTTGTTGTGTCTTTGAAAGAATACCGAATATTATATATTTTGTCGCACTTGCTGTTTCCCTTGATCGAAACTTATTTTCTTTATAAGAACCTGTAAGTTCGTGTTGTTTTCAATAGCCATTTTATAATTTTACTATCATGTAGTTTCCTTCATATAGTAATTGTTTTTCTTTTCTTATTACAATAGGGAGAAAATGATATGAACGTCAGTGTCCAGTTCATTTGAATAGAAGTGGTAATTTTTTAAATTTCAAGTTTTCTAACTGCAGAGTACGTAACGTATGTATTGAGTTGTAATAAAGCTTTGATACAAATATTATTGCATTAGAGACTAATATTTCATCTCAATTACCGTTGCTATTTAATTAAAATATGCCTAAAGTGAAACAACGCGCTGGCACACGTGATTACCAGCTTGGTAAAATTAAAAGTGTAATTAACCGTCTGTGATGTTGCCTGGTTGACGGGAGCTTTGGAATACGCAACAAAACTGCAATACAAAAAGTTAATTGCCTGGTTTGTGCTATGACTGTGAAGTTTTCATTATTTTTATACTTTGTATTTAATGCTTAATTGAACAAACAAACCACAATTTTACTGCGGCATAAACAGTACTGGCGCTTAATTTTAAATTTCTTTGGTTTCGAATATTCCTTTTATTGATTCATGATAAACATTAATTGTGGAGTTAAAGTAAATTTCTGTCCTGTGAACGCCATAAAGTCATGGAGTGTTAGTGACGATACAGTTTCACTCATTCCTAACCTCTGCAGTAGATTGTGGTGAACTGTCAAATTCTTGCTCCGGCCGCTTTCCACCGGGAAATTGTCTCTCGATGTTCCTTGAATTTCAGGGTCTGGGTGTGCCCCAAAACTGGTCTGGGAGTTTCGTATGGGAGAAAAATTTCTTACCCATACAGGAAATGAAACACGCGTTCGTAGTTCCTCCGCCTACAGTCTTTTAACTGATTAATGCAGTAAAAGTAAAGATAAAGCAGACCCGTTACAGGCCCGGAGGAGCCCGGAGGGGCCCAGAGGGTTCCAGGAAGTTAAGGATCCCAGATTTCGTGACAAAGGCACAGGATGGTGGTAGGTTGTCAGTCTTACGCACCGACCGCCTTTACTCCCAGGAAACACTCCTGGTACTCATTTCTGTTAGAGGCTGAGTCGACCCCAGTGTCATAGTGCGATCGGAAGGATTAAGTCAATGAAAAATTCCAGTGACACCATCTGGAATCGAACCAGCGACCTTCCGATTTGTAGCACAACACCTTAACCGCTGTGCTACCGCGGTCCCCAGATTAATGTAGTAAGAATACGTAATGTATATATATATATACATATAATTAGAATCTAAATTTCAATAATCAAATATGTACCAGCGGGCGTAAAATAATGTCTGTCTTTATGACAGTTCCCACGGTGTTGTTCTGAATTGGTGTGATGCAGGAAAAAGGGCACTTCGTGCCCAAAAATCGTAACTCATTCATCAGGAATTGTTAGGAGCAAACCCAAATTAGTGAAGTTACTGCGATGTGGTGAAGGGCCACTGGAAAGAATTCTTCGCTCAGGGTAAACCAAGACGGGCTTTGTTTCCTGTGGAGTTGGATCCCATCGCTGGGGTAAATCCCAAACTGAGCCCTTGCTGTAATGTAATATACATAACACGGAACACAGAAGAGAACTTTTCTGTAGGAGACGCAGTCCTTGGCAAATTATTTTTTTACAGTATTTCCAGTGTAGGCACACGGTGTCTCTGCTAGGAAAGCGGCTGCCGATGGTGCAGTCACTCTTGGTTTTAGAGCCGTTGCGTGGACAATGCACGGAATACAGTAAGTTTGTGTATCCAGTTGTTGGAAAATGTGATGTTAAGAATCTGGTGAAATGTAATGAACTTTACAATAGACTAAGGCGCACTTTTGTGTTTGAGCAGTCATCACTATGGTATTATTATTTCGGTATTGTTTCGTTTTTCGCTTTTGTGGCATGTTGCGAGAAGTTGATTAGTGGTTTGTTAATGACGTTTCAGGACAACCATCCGTCCCATCTTACAGGTTCAACCAGCCCAAGAAGGTCACGAAATAGGGAGTCGTCTTTAATTTCTATGTCACGTTTCTTTCTATTTTGTAAGATTTTATAAAGTTTTGGTGCTTATATGTGAGGTCATTGATTCACGTGGAATAAGAATTAGTGTGTGACGTTTTGGACTGTGAATTTCTGTTCTAATAGACACTTAGAATCTAATCTGTCAATAGAGTGCATATCAGTAAAATCATATCCAACATGCTAGTCCATCTTGGATGCTTTATACGTTCATGTTCCTTCAGTCCGTGTTCCACAATAGGCGTAGAAGACGATCATCTGGAAGAAGAGGTTTATACATCGAGAATTTATACTGATGCGCTTGATGGTCAAGAAGTATTCGACGACCCTAATTTAGCCCAGTTCAAGTTGTCGTGCGATAAGGTGTCGGCTTCCGTTATGGCATAGTCATTGGCTAGTTTCCGTACAGCCCGTACGCGATCTGCTTTCTCAGGTGCCGTAGATATTACAGTTCTTATGTCACGGAGACGTTGCTGCATTCATCGTCGAAATACATTACAGTGGCTGGATGACGTCAAGGCAATGTAGTGAGAAATCCTGTACAGTAGCACACCTGACGTTTTACAGGCGTCGAGGATGAAGCGAGTGTTTCAATCAATCGTTGTCTGTGTAGTCAATGACCATTCGATCACAACTGAACCGTGCTGTGCACTGTGTGTCTCGAGTGCCTTATCGTAGCGACAAATAACGCTACTGGGAATTGTGTTACCCCAGCAAATATTTGCGTAACAATTTATACTTTTTACAATAAATCACACCATGGAGGGTTTTTAGGCGAAATTCTGTTCACGCTTTTTGCGACCACTTAAAATAACATCTCGACAGGGACTAAGTCACGTTTGAGTAAACTGTATCCATATAGGCCTTATTTTATGGTCCAGCGTGTGCAAAAAACTGAATATTAGATCGAATGTGATATCTTATAGTAGACGTAACGTCAGTCAGCTTAGGAATGCACTAGTCTCACGCCTTCTGTGGGAAATACACTGAGAAATTTCGAAATTCCAAAAACACACTTGTCAGTACCAAGACTTGTGGGAAACTGTGGGATTATGGAACCGCTGTCGTTGTTAAACTAACAGGAATCCACATAAGTAGCTTGGTTCTTGATAAACACAGGAAGTAATAAGTGCCAACGTTAGAGAAAAGATATGAATATGGCAAACGTCACAGGGGGATGCGCCGCAGTGCTATTGCTGGCAGCTGAAACTTTATCGAATGCCTCTACTGAACAGCTACACTTGCATCTCTTGGTGCCAAAGCTGCCAATATTTTTCATGTGTATAAAAAGTGATAAAATCGAGAAGAATGAGATGGGCTAGACATGTGGCGCGTATGGGTGAGGAGAGGGGGTGTGTAGGGTCTTGTTGGGGAAACCGGAGGGAAGGAGACCACTGGGGAGACCTAGGCATAGATGGGTGGATAATATTAGGATGGATTTCCAGAAGGTGGGATGTGAGAATATGGACTGGATAGAGCTGGCCCAGGATAGAGGCAGGTGGCGGACGCTTGTGAGTGCGGTAATGAACCTTCGGGTTCCGTGAAATGCGGGGAATTTCTTGACTAGCTGCAAACCAGTCAGCTTCTCAAGAAGGACGCTGAACCATGGATTAAGTAAGTAATAAAAAGTTAAAGTCTGTTGATACGTGCGATTAAATACAGCTCTTGACAGAACTGAATACAGTTGGAGAACACTGATATTCGAATTTGGTAGTTGGCGAAACGTTGGGGGGGGGGGGGGGGGGGGGGTTGGGGGGGGGTTAATAGAATGTGGTTGTTAGTGGGTTAGTAAAAAAATAGTGTTTAGAAAAAAGTAAAGGGTTGAGGAAGATGTTAGTTTGTTTTTTGGTGGTGGGGGAAGGGGGGGGGGGGGGGGGGGGGTTGCTCTATTGTGAAGTAAATGCAGTTGTACATTGTTGGGTATGTCCATAGCCTTTAATGGGTAATGCCATTCATTTTCAAGGTCATAGAACGTATACCAGCTGTTGCTGCAGCGTGGCCTTTAAAACACCGATGTGTTCCACCTAATTACTTTTGGTCACAAACTGCCTTATTAGTGCAGTGTGTAGCGTGACTGACAGAAACAATCTCGGTAGATTTTTTTTTTGATTCGCCTGACTGTTCGTAAGTTCTGAAATTTCAAAGGCGTCGTTGCCCACATAGGGACGGTAATACTGTCACGTAAGCATTATAACAAAATTATGCACTTTATTTTTTCGTGCAAAAAATCACATTGTCATTTTTGTGTTTTTAGAAAAGAACGATTTTCACTAAAAATATGTGAAGTATAAAGCAATTATTCCATTGTTAATAAACGTAAGATTGTATTTTACCCTGTGTACATAATGAAGGTATGACTTGGACTGGAGATACAGATCCACTCATTCTTAACCTTCTTACACGATGGAGGTTTGCGGTTACCTTTACGCCTACTTGTCTTTTAGTGTCATCTCCCAATTTACATGGCCTCATATACAGATATTTGTTGTTACTTGTAGCAACGACTATTGCTAGAATTAGACTATTGAAGAAAAATGGTTGTAATTTCTGAGACCCTTTTTATTTAATTTTTTTAATATGGATTATTCTCTGGAAGGCTTAATGATAATCATCATGGGATTTTGGGTTCATTGAAAGGTAGTATATTTCTTGAGTAGCTGAGCAATTGTTAGATTTGCCTTACAGAAATGAAAGATCGATGTTGTGAGATAAGTCTGGTCTCTAAGACTGCGTTACCCTGTGGAACCATCAGAAATTGCTTCTCTTTTCATGAGATCTGTACTGTTTATTGGAATAGTATCTCCGTTTTCTTTATTCTTTGAAAATTAACCCACTGTTGCTTCCACAACACAAATTATACGAGGTAGGTATAGAAAGTCACGACATTAATTATTTCTTAAAGCGTGTTCTAATTCTCATGATGAAGCTGTTAATATTCCCCGAGGCCGACATGTGAAACTGGTTAAGAGTTTCTATGTAATAGAATATTCGTTGCTTAGGTAGGAAAGTTCTTTATTAATTATAAAATTAGTAAAACATCAGTTGGCCTTAGGCTGCATTCAGAGTTCATTTTGTTCATTAATAGCACATACTGGTTCACTTTGAGTAGCGCTGATGATAAATAATTAGCCAGAGCAATGCAGTGTATAGCTGGAACCCTAGTCCCATCCATCACTGTGCAAGAGCTCATTGTGGCAAGCGTGTCAGCACTTTCGTGTAGACAGAACGAATGACAAAACTTCTTACTTAAACTTCTGCGAGGATGACTGTTATTTTCTCCTCTTCTTGTCTGCAAACCCCATTTATTAAAATACGGCAATTTTTCCTGTTTACTGTAAGGCTGTGAAACTTGGACTTCTACTCTAAGGAAAGCGGTTGTATTGAGAATGTTAGAGAAGTGCTGAGGAAATGCTTGGGATCAAGAAAGAAGCAAAGAAACTAGGAAATGGAAAATATGACGTAGTGGTTGCTCCATGATTTCTACTGTGCATCCAAAGATATCAAGATGATTAAATGAGTGGTGAAAAGATTACGGGCAAGGAAGAATTGTATAAAATGCGTTAGTTGGAGAACATCTAGCGAAAAAAACCCACGTGGAAGACTGAGACCACACGGGAAGATAATATTAAAATTTATCTTAGAGAAATAACATAGAATTTGTGGACACGACTGAACTGGTTCAGGATTGATTAAAAAATTTAAAAATGCAATGAACATTTTTATTCTGCTGAAAAGAGGGATTTATTGGACTGACTGAGTTTAACCTATCAGAAAGATTATACAAAATAAGCCAACGAAATGCACACTCTTCAAATTAGTGTCTTAATTCGGTTTTGGACGTCAAATATCGAATTAAAGCGCTAATTTTAAAAGTGTGCATTTCGTTGGCTTATGTTGCATAATTATGTCACAATACACGGCGCAAAAAAACATAAAAATTCGTTCAGAAATAATCTTGTAGTAAGAATTAGTCGCTAAATAATCTATGTGGATGACAGTAGCTCCCACGCGTTATTGATCTTTGGACTGTTAAAGCCGCATGTGTTGCTGTTCCGGGTCCGACATGATCTTGCGTCCCCCATTGTTCAACAAACACTGTTACAATATAAAAATTAAAAATATAGTTTCTTATTAGTAGTATATCTAAACCTTCCTATTTGTTTTCACCGATAGCAAAATTTAACGTGTTTGTTTGGAATCTAAAACCTTCAGGTAATTATACTTTGTGTGGTTTTCCTGCAATAAAGATGCTGATAATGATTATGATGGTGATAATACTTATGATAATAATAACAATAATGTCGATCCCGATGAACGTTCGGTGTAAAGCGTGGTCTGCGGCTGTTTGACTGCTGGATCGCAGTTTCGAATCCCTTTGAGAGGATGGATGTTCGTCTCTTGTGTTTGTTGTGTGTTGTTCAGTTAGCTGATTGTGTGACGAGCTGATCGTTCGTGCAGAGTAACCCTACTGGATGTGTGTGTGTGTGTGTGTGTGTGTGTGTGTGTGTGGTAATTGTGCGTGATCTAGAAACCTCAACAATTCGGCAGTCTAGTCCCGAGCTGGACTCTAGCTCCACAGAAAAACGATTATTGTTACCAAATATTACCTGTACACAAGTGTGGGGTTAGATATTTCGAAAGTGCAGGCATTTTTTGATGTACCCATAGTCATCCAATACTACGGGATATGGAACTTCGAAGTGTCCAGTCTGGATGTCACTAACAGAGTTTTAACATTGGATGTGGGCATATTATTATTTGTCAGTGGTAGCTGTTGTAAGCAGGGTTTGTTTCGATGCACTTTTAGAGTTCTGCTACTAGATGCATACATTTTTTGACAGTCACAGGGTTAAAGTAGCATGTTTATTCGTGTAGTATCTTGGACTTTTAGAGGGTTGTAAACTGGCCATTACTTGTCTCATGCTTCCTGCTATGGTATTTACCTTCACTTGCTTATGATTTACAAGTCTATTACAGGTGCAGAATGCCTTAATGTAAGCCCGTTCATTTGTAGGACGTACGCCAACAGCACTGAGCCGATAAGAGTAAACGCAGTTGATATCTCATCCGTATTCCATAAATTACCACCACCTCCCCGGCTTCTCATTATATTTATGTTCTGGGGCATGTTGCGTGTATAACGCGATTACAGTGTGTAAATTTACGTGATGGCTTTACATATTTTAACAATGTCACCGGTTATATGAACAACATTGTATGGTTCTCACAGCAGTAAGTTGCCTTTTACAAACGCAAATTCACCGCTTTGCGTAAGCACAAACGACATAATACATTCAAATTTCGTGGATATATATTTTATGGTATGAGGGGATACTACAGAAGACTTCAATTTTAATTGAGGTCTATTAAAACAGAATAGAGTTAAACGACAGGATTAATGTAAAATTAGACTAAGAAAGCGTGTATAACTGTTCTACAAAATCTGGCACAATACAAATATTATTTATGAACACTAGACGTTTTACGAACCCGACACATTTGCAACACACTAAATTACCATCAGGAGCATCATCGTGGAAGAAGGGCTATTTAGGGTAAAACTAAAGGTAGAGTTCATCTTAGGACAGGCCACGAAGGTCCATGGGGTGGAGTAGAGGTATAGCTATACTTTTACTTTAACCTCGACGCTAGGTAGATGTGAGTGGTCAAAGCCACGCCCCGGCCGTTTTACCTCCGGGAAAGGCCCTATACTCACTTTATAGGAGGCTGGATGGGCCCCAGGAGCAGTCTGGACGGGTGCGATAAATCTCGCACCCATCGGGAATTGATCCCCGGACTGTCCAGCACTAGCGAGTCGGTATACCGACTGAGCTATCCCGGTGGGCTATTTAAGGCGTGCTGCAATTGATGTAATTGAAATGACATTTTATATTATATGTTAAAACTTTTTAAGTTACCCTACAATATGCGGAAATGGGGTACGCGGTGGCGCAGCTGGTTGAGACACTTCGTTATAAACCCAAAGGGAGCGGGTTTGATTCCAGATGGAGTCATTTTTTGACATACCTCCGGCCGCACTCTGGCCCTGGGGTCGATTCAGCTTCCAACAGAAATGAGTACCAGAGAAATCTCCGGGAGTGGTAAAGGTGGCCGGTGCGTAGGGCTGAAAACCATACCAATTTCGTGTGACCTAGAAGGGCCTATCCAGGCTTGTAATGGGATAGCTTTTTTATGTGCCAAGTGAAGTAAAATAACGTTACCAACATTCTGCAATTAAACTCACAAAGCCTCTTCTTCTGCTATGTGCAGTATTTAGCACACGGACGGAAACATATTAATGTAGGAAGTACAGGACGTCGTCCATTTGAAAGTGGAACTCGTGTTATCGGCTAGGTTATCGGGAGATGTGTGTCTCATCCCCGCTATTATTATCGTAGTGCTTTCGGTGGTGCCCATTGATCTGGCGGCTTATTCGAGCCGTGCAGTGTACAAGCTCTGCGTAAGAAGAGTATATATTTATTTCGTGAACATGAAATAAAGTGCAGCACAAAATGTTTTATTGTGTTAAACTTATTGTTGTGAACCTATACGCGAAAAACATCCTATCAAAAGTGTCTTAACAAATATTTGTCAATTTCCGGTACATCGATCTGTGCAACAATCTAGGACCGGAGCTTCCTCATTGGAGAATAAGCGTAAGCAGACACGAGACTTTGTTTCGGCAGAAACATTAGATATTGCATGCAATTAGAAACGTCTTCGCCAAAATGTCTAAGACTTAATCCGGTGCAGCGGACGGCCACCTACAGAGTGTGATGATAGCAGATACTGTATAATACAATTCTGACTTCCTGATGATGGGCACAACAGTGCTCGAAACATGTAGAGGAATATAATAAACTTATTTTAAAACAAGAATTTGTGCATTAATTTGGTCAATTACTAAGATTATATTGAGATGCACGGTCAGCAAATATATATAAAAAAAAAAGTCGAAGACTTACTTGAGGAAAGCTGCATATCAAAGTAGTCTCTAAACGCAGCTAAAATGTTGATTTTGTTTGAAACCGTACAGAATTATGATGGCGCAGAATATACCCGGAGGCAGCTTGTGTCGCGAGAGTCAGGTTTTGTTTCCACTTCTTTGCTGCAGTGTGTAGCAGTGAAGTCGATCCTTTGCTGGCTTATTTTACGGGCAAGGCATGGGCTTGCTTAAACGGCTATATAAATATTCAAAATGACCAATATAGGGCGACACTAGTTCCAGACTAACACACAACCCGCTGTTACATGCTATTATAGTAACTATGTAATAACAATAATAATAATAATAATAATAATAGCTTTTTAAATAAAAGTTACTTCTAAGAAAGTTAATAATAATTATTATTATTATTTACTGCAATTGGGTTGTTACCCGGTGGCAGTGGTTATTTTACATGTAAACAAATATGAAATTGGTTACTACTAAATTTAATTCGGGAGGGCTACATGAGAAGCATGTAGTGGCAACTTGGAATCTTGGGAACCATCTCAGCAATTGCTTTTAGGCACAGGGAAACCAAGAAAAACCTGTGTCGAGATGGCCGGCCGCAGGACCTTCCGAATAC
>Ga0123355_10004318_pt1 | contig 20673 bp, 17 predicted proteins | sample TergutEmb28metaG_3_FD_89872 | JGI IMG/M metagenome (GOLD analysis project Ga0123355, IMG submission 89872) | Embiratermes neotenicus P1 segment gut microbial communities from Petit-Saut dam, French Guiana - Emb289 P1 | ecosystem: Host-associated > Arthropoda: Insects > Digestive system > Gut ...
AATCTCTTTAAGGTAGCTTTAAATTTAGAAATATCATATGATAGTTGTTTAAGGGTTGGTGCAAAATGGTTATAGAATTTGATACCAGAATACCACACTCCTTTCTGAAATACTGCCAAATTTGCTGCAGGAATATGTAAATCATAATGAGATCTTGTATTAAAACTACGAATATCCGAGTTCGTTTTGAAAAAGTCTTTATTCTTTACAACAAACATGAGTAAAGAAAATAAGTATTGGGACTGAAGAGGAAGAATATATAATTTTTTAAATAAATCTCGACAAGAATCCTTGTTAACTGAGTTCGTAATAATCCTTATTATTCTTTTTTGGATTTTAAATATGATTTTACAATAAGTTGATATACCCCAGAATATGATACCATACGATACGATTAAATGGACTGTTGAGAAATAAACCATCTTTAATGACTCAAAAGACAACAACGGTTTTAAAGATCTGGTTAAGTAAGATGCTTTGTTTAGTTTCGGTATTATTTGATCAATATGGCAATATCATGATAAATTATCAGTCACCAATCCCAAAAATTGTGTGCTATGTATACTGGAGATTTGTCTATTTTCGTATGATAAGCGTAAGTCTTTTGCATTAGTGTTTTTGGTTAAGAATTGAAGGAAGTAAGTTTCCCCCCCCCCTCCCCCCCAGATTTAATAATAGTAGATTACTATTAAACCATCTGTTAAAATTTGTGAATACTTTCCAGAAACTGAAGTAATATTTTAACACGCTCCTTATCACAGGAACAGATTTGCAATCGATATATCATCGAGATATTTTAAGCTGGGAAATTTAAAATCGACATGTGTTAAATGCTAACACTTGGTAATCAATGCTTAACTCTTTACTGTTTGAACTACCCTCTGTACTAAAGAACTGTATTCGGAGGATGTTGCCACTAACCAGTAAAACTGGAGTCACTTCTCCGATGAGGTACCCCGCAATCAAGAACAGCGGTATGATGATGTAGGCGCCGTACGTGCCAAATGTTAAGGCGGTAGCTCTGATGTCCGTGAACAGCTGTCCGCCGGCAGAAAACAGCATGATGCAAGCGATTGTGATCATCTGCAGAAACAGGCGGGCATATGCTGTGTTAAATACAGATAAGTCACGTATCATATTGTCTGTACGAGGGACGGCGAACTAATGGCACTGGTGACACGTTTAGCACCGATATCGGCTGGCACCGGTTACTACAAGTTTTGTCCACAGTAAGATATGGAGCCACTTCATTATTCAGCAGTTTACAAACCCCCCCCTCCATTTTTTTCTGTAAGATACATTTTTATCCAGGCTTAGTTTATGTGTCCACCCCGAATACCGAGAAATATTGTTGCCCACAGTTACAAGAAAACATTGTTTTATCTTGTAGACCATTTTGAACTTGAAATACATGAAGTGAAATTCGAGAAGACGTCACCCAAATGAAACCGAAGCAGGGTGAATGTCGCTCGCAATCGGCGCCCCAGCTAAAAATTGAGGAGGTGTCTGACAAGTGTGCAGCAGCAATCTCAGTGAGTTCGCCAGTGTACTGGGGACAGTTAGCACCACTTCGTGTTGGTAAGTAACTTTTTGTGTAAAGCTGTCACTTTATAAAGTAAAGGCTCGCCATCCCTGGTCTGTAAGTTATGTGATAGTATTGTGTCAACACTGAAATTATTAACATTACTACCTTTGTGTAGCCGTTAGGCTGCTTTGGGCCACACATATTCTGAATACTTGAATATATTAGGCTCTTCGCCCTTCAATTTCTGTAGAATGATGGCGGTTAACAGAGTGGGCCCTTGCTTGCCAGTACATTAAATAACTTTAATTTCCATCTTTTCATCTGCCCACTAAGGTCTCATTGTAATGGTTAGCACTCCTGTACTCATTCCGCCAGTGATCGTATACTGAGCTCATGGTTCGAGGTCCGGCTTGCAAAACATATTTTTACATCATCTAGTATTTCGTTTTGTTAGAGAAACTGAAGTTATGTGGATTGATATTGATATTGATATTCAGATCGTATGAATAATTCTTACTGGAAATGACGAAATAGCTTGTATTATTGGGAGGGATAAATTTTACTTTTGGAGTGTGGCGTAGAAAGGAATAGTATATAAAGTTGTCCTCATGCGCGCCTTGAAGGTGTGGGATGGAGGTAAGGCTCCACTTATTCTTAACTCCGGCACTGGAAGGAGGTAAGTGGTGAGTTTCACGCCGATGCCATTTGACCTACGGGTATCCATTAAAGCAGAAGGCTGGATTGGCCCTAGAGCCGGTATGGACTTATTAGACAAGAGACAAATTTGTCTTGCCCCCATCGGGAAGAGAACCACGTCTTCTCGGCTGTCCATCCCGTAGTGTTGTCACTGCCCTTACCGACTACGCTATCCCGGCTCCAGAAAGGGGTCATATTTCTGTTTAAACACTGTACGTTAATTCTGTTCGTCTCAGGGTAGATAGACAACAACGGAGAATGCTCGCGGTGATTTATAAAGACATATTTCAGCAACATATGTCATTTGGAATTGCAGAATCACTTATCGGCAATAAGCGTATTATAATACAATTATTTGTTTCAATCAAGCACAACAATATTTTATTACTTATTTTAACTTATTGGCGACAATTTTCGGTCGTTAGACCACCAGGCCATCCTTACAAGAAATTTTAAAAATTGGTTATATGTAGTGCTTATCAAATTCAATGTCATATGGGGTCCCAGGATGCCTCACGATGGTCTAAAGACCGAAACTTGTCGACAATATTATCAAAGATTTTTATTCACGGTATAAATATGAAAATTGTCGCCAGTAAGTTAAAATAAATAATAAAATATTGTCGTGTTTGAGTGAGACAAATGATTTTGTTATTATCTTTCAATTCTGTAACACAAGGGGATGTACTCTGTAAAAATTGTGTTTTGGTAAACTTTTATGTGGAACGTGGAAAGTGTATTACCGACTACACAGACAAAAAAAAAATAAACATACGCCTATACAGTTACGTTATTAGTTACTAAATGCCGGTCCCAGTGGCAGTGCAGGCTAAGCCGTAGATATGCTGTCGCTCGCCTGCAGAGATTGTGGGTTCGCATCCCGCCGGGGGCACGGATATTTGTCTGTTGTAAGTGTTGTGTGTTATCAGGTAGAGGTCTCTGCGACGAGCTGATTACACGACCAGAGGTGTCCTACCGACTGTGGTGCGTCGTTGTGTGTGATCTAGAAACTTCAAGAATGAGGAGGACATGGCTCGGATTTGGCAGCAGAGCCACGGGGTGGGGGTGGGGGTGGGTGGGTGGGTGGGGGGGGTAATTAATTTCAGAATTATGTCACCACCTCTTCTAGTATCACTTAATCAGATGCCATTTATTCCTGAAATCCAACTTTCGTATTCCAAATCGAGCTAGAAACCTCCCACAGAAAACCCAAAAGAGAGCGGAAATACTACAAATGTCCCAATGCTGGTGACATGACTTTATATTTTGAGGGTCTCGGTTTTAAATATGGGTCCCGAGACCGGCCATTATGATGACTTCGGCTTACCTCTGTCAGCCTGATTCCACCAAAGCTTCATTTCACTTATTAAATCTGCCACCGACCCTATATAATCTTAGAAACTGATGGCGTCTTCTAAATAACACCCTAAACCTAATAAAATTACCTTTAGCACGAGCGGTCTGTTCAGCCATGCGTGTAACTTGGGTAATAACATTGGTGACGGCAAAATCGACCATGGGTATTAGGATGCCTCTATTTTGCGTACAGTAAAACACATCTTTTTAAAATGTTTACTATCTTTATACCACCCAAGTCATCGTTCAGAAAACACATTTTTTTTTAATTTGCCAGTCTGCAACTCAGTAACCAAAAAATTATTCTGATATAGTTAAAATATTGGAGGGGCATCCCGCCCCTTCACCCCCAAAGTTACGCCTATATTTTCAGTGGGCACAGCATTTTAAATAGATGTCTGTCGCCAAATGCGAACGAGGGCAGACATACGACATGAAGTTTTAATGTTAGCGTTATTCCCTGATTTTTAATAGGAACTAAATTCTTAAGTACTCGCTGCAGTCAGTGGCTATGGTCCTTTCAATGTGACGTCTCTATGTTATCTTTTGGAAAGTGGCACTTAGATACTTTACATTGTTTACAAAGGATATGTTCCTTTATTTAACTAAAGTTCGACCTGCACGTTTGGCAGGGTGCCCATTGGCCAGACTGGTTGCCGCTTCTCAAATAGGACATCAGAGAACGTCAAAACCAGTGATAAACTGCCAACGAAAATCTACCAAGACTAAACATGGCTACAGATTTCACGAAATCAAATCCTAAGAAATGTTCATATTTGCGCCTTAATCTTTCTGAAAGGGGTTGTGTCAGTTCTGATACTGATTAATTTTTAAAGAACTATGTTAATAAATATATAAGCGTATATGTAGATTAATTAATTTAGCCTCCCACGCGAAATACATTTAGGATAAACTATTTTTACGATGAACAGGAAATTTCTCTACTTCCGCATCATTGATCTCAGAACTTTTGCTGCTGGAGTAGTTGGCTCAAACGATAACACTTCCCAATTTTATTTTAGAGGCGAGCGGTTCGAAAACCCTAAAGTTTTCCTCAGTACTTCTTGTAAAGTCCCTGATGGTGCCATTTGTTTCGCCATGAACTCTTCCTTCCAAACCCCCTCAAATTCATTATTCGTTATCACTCTCTCTGTTTAATAAATTTCAAATGAATGAACACAAAAACTGAGCAGAGCTATGCGTTATTTCTACAACTTGTAGATAAAGAAGATAGATTACAGGGCAGTGTTTGATCAGTTGAGTAACAACTGACCATTCGATAATTTCAGGGTGTTTGATGGACAGCCCTATTCGGGCCAGCCCGGTACAGTTCTCTTTCTTCCTCAGAAAATTACCGACGCGCACATAGTTACATGCGCAGGCCTACGTACATTCCTGGTGTGGGGAGGAGACATAGATTATGCAACTTATAAAAAGTATTGTGGGATTTCTCAAAGTGATAAAATACTCAAAATCATTTCTCCAATAAATTGTCATTTTTCACTTACGAGTTGGATGAACTTGAACACTATGGAGAGTTTCTTGTTCCTTCTTAGCCGGTGTCTTGCAGGAATGTTATTGTAGAAGGTTTGCCCTCCATCAGTCAACAACGCAGTATGACTGCTATTGCCGATAGGAGTTGCCATTGTAGCTATCATCTAGAAACTCCTTCAACCTGTTTAAAATAATGCAAAGATTTATGTGCCTTGGTCATCACAAATAATTATAAACTTAAACAAAACAGAGAAAGACAGAGCTTTAAAATTATGACACTGCGAACATGCTTGTAAAGTACAACATACAGACCTAGACTAGTCTGGTGCTTAGCCGTGCCTTCACAGCGTCATAAAATGAAAATTATCTATATAAAAGGTAGGTTACTACACACCCTACAGTTTTGAGAGTGTATGCCTATTGTGGACTTCGTTCCATGTACTCATTAGTCTGTTATCTGCCACAATGTCTCGTATTGTTATTCCTGTGTTTTCGTAATTGCAGTATTCTGTATTTTTATTAGATTAGGAACGTGGGCCGGGTAGTTCAGTCGGTATAGCGACTGACTACGGGTTGGAGGGTCCAGGATCGAGTCCCAGTGGGGATGAGATTTTCCGCCCTTCCAGACCCGCCCTGGGGCCCAACCAGCCTCCTGTAAAATGGGTACCGCGTCTTTAACGGGGGTAAAGTGCGGCCAGGGCATGCTGCTGACCACTCACCCCCTTCCAGTGCCGCGGTCATGGAACAGTAGAGCTATACCTCTACCCACCCTCTGGGCCACACCGGGCCTGTAACGGGATCACCTTAACTTGTTTTTTTTTTACGAACGCATCTTAAGGTCGTCTCTCTGTCTGAAACAACCACATTATCTGCTGTACTCATTCATATATTTCGCCACCGCTGTTTCCCGTGGTTTATTTGGTATTTACGGATAAATTGGTTATTCAGCGCTGATATATCAACTGCCGAATGAAAACACATGATAACGTACAGATGTATTATGAATACTGAAAAATCAGTCACGTGAGTTTGAACGTTCTTTGTATACGGAGATTAAAATTAACGGAAGTAAGACCGTATTAGCTTGGGTTTGTTGGGGAAAGCTGAAGGAAAGAAACCATTTACAAGACCTTGTTGTCGATGGGAAGATAATATTAAAATGGATTTTATCGTAATAGGATGGGAAGCTGTGGACTGAATTAGCCTGGTTCAATATAGAGACAAATGGTGGATTGTTGTAAACACGGTGATGAACCTTGGGATTTCTTAAACCGCAGGGAGTATCTTGATTAGCTGAGCAACAGCTAACTTTTTAAGAAGGATTTAGTTCCATGGAGTTAGTTACAGATTTCTAAGAAACCAGGAAATGTTGTCTGACTGCTGGGAACGAGATGCTACTTGGTGATTTAAGCTGTGTTTGGTTTGTGGGCGTTGTATTCAACTGCTGGTTTTGTGCTAAGTTTTGACTATAATTTCAGTACTAGGATCTGTTCACGTCACTTCAAAAACATAGTTATTTGCTTGGAGGAGTTTCTTTTGCAAGACTGAGACAACATAATAACTCGAGCGATCGCTTCGTGTTTTCTATGCTCCTGAATTTTTATGACTTAATTGCTACCACCGTATAGTCACGTATCATTATCTCAGGCCGCTAAAACTTCACCTTTTCCACCGATCCAACAGAAGTTTTTTACAAGGCTTAGGATTATGTGCATTTTTAATATGCGAAATGCATGAAGTTTCTCAGCTGCCTTAATTGACGGCCTGCAGGCAATTCCACTTTTCAGTTAGAAGCACAAAATGAAGGAAACTCTCTTGCCTTTTTCATTTGGCGTAGGATTGTGTGTATGCATTTTGCAAAATGCATGTAATCCTGAGCCTATTCATCACTGTCCCACTAAATAAATAGTTCCATGCTTTCAATTTGATGTAATATCAGCTTGCTATAAGACTGTACGAAATCCTATCGTTATTGCATTACTATCAGACGCGTCCAGGCCAAAATGGCAACCGTCTCGAGTGTTTTATTCAATTGTGTTGTGAATACAAAGACACTTAAAAGAGAGGATTATAATACAGTGTAATTTATCACTGACATATGAGAATATTAACTGCGTAATCGAGCGCATCAGTTATTCCCCAGAAAGATTAAGGCAGGAGTGTTCAACCCGCAGCCCGCGCGCGCGCGCGCACACACACACACACACACACTCACTCACACTCACACGCGCACACACACTCACTCACTCACTCACACTCACACACACATGCACACACACTCACATGTTATAGGAATTACAAAACAATTTAGGCGGTTAGGTATACCACTTATTGTGAATTTTAAACGTGCAGTCCGACTTCTTGACGGTTGTTGTCATTTGTCAAAGAAAGTTTGACACCCCTGGATTGAGGGATATCGTAGCCGCAACTTTCAATGTGGTTTTATCAAGTCAGAATGAGCTATCTTAGTTGCGGGAGAGACCAATAGTCGTCCGTTGCATGTCATGCAGTAACTGTTGTCGTCCCAACCGTATTACTGACAATCTCGTAGCTCTGCTACTGTCCAGGCTAGTTAGACTTCCGAGAATCCAGGTTTGGCCGCTTTCAGTGCTAACGGCGTTGGTTAGGACAACGAAGAAATCTACATCCAATTTGTGGCTCTAGCGGCAGAGACAGTGTCATCGGAAGTTTTGGTTCTATATCGGATGCAGCGATGATTTTAATACTCCTGTCATCGTACTCAACAAACGCAATTAAGTAACAGCTGTACATTTTCATGAATACTTGTTCTGTAAGACTGAATAACGGGAATGTAAAAGACATTTCCCTTCATGCTTGATCTCTTCAACGATTCGTTCTTATCTAAGTAAATTATCACTACATGTAAACTGTGCTTAAGTTTTGAGGTGCGTCATACACAAAAACTCTTTGTTATTGTGCTTACGTGTTTCACGTCACGTGCCTAAAAGATAAATTAGGAAACGTCCGCAAGGTGTAACATTTCTGGCACTTTCGCCCACTTGGGTGTCATTATCTCGAAAACCTTAACAATTGCCGAATGTTGTTTTAGACATGAAATATATTGTTTTTTCTATACAAGCTTGTTAGGAAAACTTTCTGTTGTTTTAAGTATTTAGTAGGTTGTGCCAAAGATGTGCATTAATCATCGGTTGAAATGTCGATTATTATTGTCTAGTTTTAACCTAAATTGAAATGGATACATAAAATTTAGCTGTTCTTCTTCATATATACATATTTTTATTATAATAATTCCCTGACAAATATCATTAGCTTGTATTAGATCAGTAGATAATACCCAGTACATGATTATGATCGGTTTAACAATGATGGAAGATAAATATAGAATATACAAGTCAATCGCTGATCACATTCATGAGAATGATATATAGGTATATTAAATTCTCTTTCGATATTGTACCTAAAGTTGATTCATTTGAATCGAAACAAATAGTAGGAAAAACTGTACTGATCAGGTATAAATCTAGGGAAGATGGCGAAAAGAAAATTACATTAAAAATTCTAAGTAACACAAGGAGCACGCGTAATGCGAAATTCATTACTGACTTATTACAGCCGGACATCTGGACAGAGACAAACACGCTAAAATTTGCAGATTTTCTTTGCAGCAGAGATAAAGACACTGGAAGGTTGCAGTCCTGCACCCGTAATATTTTGCTCTTTGCTACAGAACATTTAAACTTCACTACTGCCTCAAGATGGATTGAGATAATAGAAACGAAGACGCCTACTTGTATTTTTATTTAAAGAATATAATAAAATTTTACAAGTAAAGAACAGCGCTTGAAAAGTCAAAATTTTGTCTTATTGGATTATAATTTTCACTTTTCTTTTCTCTAGTTATTTTATTCACCGAAGACTTTAAGAGCAGACGAAGTCAGTATCTAACGGTATATAACTCTTTCTTTTCTGGAAATAAAATAATGGATTTTATATTGTTATTATTTTTATTATTATTACTAACTGCAATTGAGTTGTCATTCGGTGGCAGTAGTCCTTACACTAGTACATACAAAACAAATAAGAATAAATAAACATAAACGAAACAACAAAAACAGCACAAACAATACAGAACAGAGTAAATACAAGTACATATATTACCAAAACGCTCATACATTACAAATACCCCTCACACACACAAACACACACACACACACACACACACACACATTACAAAACAAGTTCAAACAACCACAGTACAAGATACACAACAAATGAAATAGTCACAATATAGTCAATTACCATCAATATAAGGTCACCCTAATGTACATGGTACATTTATAAATATCTAGGACACGAATGATTATGAGAGACAAGCAGAGTAGAATTTACGAAACCATAACTGATTCACTCTAACACAAAGGCTGCTTGTAAGACACCTGGCACAATAGTCTATGCACACAAAGATAATGTGTCCTTGGACGCCTCGTTTTGTGTCATTAAGGAGTAATAAGAAAACGAGTGCACAGAAAAGTGTTACTGAGACATGCGAGATTCCGTCTTTAGATATTACTGGTTCTCATGAAGGACTGTCGCGCGCTTACGAATATGTCAGGCATCCACCTTGTTCTCTTTGTTGTAGCTCCAATATGTCATTAACTGCTGTACCATACACAGTAGTTTTGAGGTTGCTCTATAAATGAGAATTCAGGGAATGTCGGTCAGGTTACTGTTACGGTATTCCGTCTGTCATTCAAAAATGTGTTGAAAGCGATAGGAAAACGTGGTGAAGCGCAAATGGGTAAGAACCATATTTTCCCTTTGTTTTGTGATGAGACCAAGTCTAGTCTAGCGGCCGCGGAAGAATGCTGTGTAAAAGTCGCGATGAACTGCCACTTTCAGCATATGCTTGAACACACGACGACGACCTACCATTGTTTATTCTAGTACGCTTATCCACCTGTTGATATGAGGTCTTTGTTGGTCTCGCGACGGATCGATTCCATGTGGACTGACATCTGCCCACCAATATTTATTCTGGAAGTTCCAGATGCCACCTCAAATTCTTCTTGCGGCGTCTGTGAAGAGCACGCCGGCGAGAAGAGTAAGATTACACTGCAATGGGGTCCACTGACAAAACACCACTTTATCAGGGTAAGCTTTGGACGTGGGCCCTTGGCCTCGCTGAAGGCCGTAGAGAGTTCCTCACGTAGCACGCGCAACACAGCAGAGCGGCGATATGTTCTACACCTGCGATCATCAGCTCGCTACTCTCAGTATTTCTGCAACGTCATCCATTATTCGGATCTGCAGCTGTGGTCGCTGAACTGTCTTCTGTGTTTCTCATTATGCTGCAGTAACATACACGTATGCTCCCTAAGGCGGTGTTCAAAGTCAGAAAACGTTTTTCTGCTTAGAATTCAATCAGCTGGAAACCTGTCTAGGTAAAAATGACGTGTCGCAACTTGGTGCACAGTCGGTCGATATTCTTTGCATGTCAGTCATCTCTACGCACGCGTTTTCTTTGTGCAGTAAAGTCATGGCCGCTGCATTCGGTCGGTGCTTCTTTTCTCACAAGGGAAATCGCAGGGAAAGAAACGTCCAAGTATCCATACTTATGTAAACTTTTTTTTTTCGGTATTTTTGTGTATAAAGTACGCCCTTACATTAATGACATGTTTCACAAACAGCCATAATTTAAAACACCAAATCATACTGAGCATATTGCAGAAACATCCGTGTTACTGAGAATATATCGAATTCACCAAGTATACAATTCACGAATGAACTCGTATACGTACTGCTACTGTGTCTACTACTACTACTACTACTACTACTACTACTACTACTACTACTACTACTACTACTACTACTACTACTACATGTGTACTGGCAATGGAATCATCGCCGTAGAAACCAAGAAGCAATTGCTGTAACGCAGAATATAGGTTTTTGAAAATCGATATTAAAGCCACAGAAGTAAAATCACCAATATATATTGTGAGTTACCGAAGAGTCATACCTGGTTCTTTTGCAGAACTGAAACAGTAACTTACCTCCCTGGCGTTCTTGTAGAGAAATCGCAACACAGTGAGGCAGTAAGTGATAAAACGCTTTGTCCTTCCCTGTACCTAGCTCTTTATCTTATCGGTTATAACGTTTATCTCGATTACTTTGTTTTATGACACATGGCACCAAGCGATCAAGGCTGTCAGCTTTTACATATGAAACCGACAATATCAGTATGGGAAATTTATAACGAACCGCTACGTAAAAGAAATTAATTTGCATAAAGAGAAACCAACTTGATGTCATTTGCTTTATTATTCCATTATTTAATGCTCAACATGTTTCGGATGTTAATGTTGAGCATTAAATATTGAAATAATAAAGCAAGTGACATCAAGCTGGTCTCTCTTTATTCAACTATCAACATGATGCACGGTCCAATAAACATAAAATTAATTTGCCTTCTAATAAGTTCAAACAATGCGAATTATCGACCAAGTGTTTATATGAAGGAAAAACATAGGACTATTATGAAAGAAGATAAGTATAACTTAACACTGGCGCGTTCGCGTAACATTTGTTCCATTGGAAAAGCAACAATGCAGTATGCGTGTATTGTTGAGCCACTCTCAGTAGACAACAAACATTGAGTGTTATGCTTTTGTGGCGAATTTATATAGCCGACAAGAATAAGGTAGTTGGAACTTCATGTAAAGTGCCCCACATTTTTGTCCAATTATAACCAAATTTAGGGTATCTCTGCAGATTTTAATAACAGCCCCCAGTATCAAATTTCATGGAAATCCGTCCAGTGGGAGCCGAGCTGATATATGCGGAATGACGGACAGACTCGACGAAGTTCATTGGCATTTTTCGTGACTATGCGAATGCGCCTTAAACAGACCGTTATTAAAGCTACTGCTGCTGCTGCTGATGATGATGATGAAAGGAACATAGACGGAGATATTCTAGTAACAGGAACACAAAAGAGTATTTCCGCCTCGGTACTGATATTGTCTTCCCATCCAGCATGCTTACTAGGGTTAAATGTTTGATAGGACGAGAAGAATGAAATATGGTCTCACAAAGCGCAGTGCATATGGAACGTGAAGTGATTGCAAGAGGCCATGTCTCAGTTTGCGCACGAAAATTGTGACATTTTGACGAGCTAAGTTGCAGTGTCGTGTGGAGTTTATGACGTCAGTTGATACTGATTAGTTGATGTGATGTCGCAAAAATTTATTGGGTAGAGTTATGGATAAGCTTTAAGCGTATCGACGTACTGTGTCATTTACTGGCAGAACAAAGTTATTCCTAATTGACAGATACTATGGAAAATTCAGAAACTCTCTCCAATGCAGAATATCTGGGGAGGAGTTTGAGTTGGTTTTGGGAACAGATCACAATCATCTCAAAATTAAACTCTTTGTAAGGTTAGATCAGTGTTTTTCAAACTACTCGTATTTGAGACGCCACCCAGTTTAGGCAAATAGCTTTGGATCGCAACCGCAGGAGTCACAAATGACAGCTGTAAAATAAGAACACGAATCCGCATAACGAATGTGACATTTTAACGATTTAATAAAATTAACCTGAACATGTAAACAATTACATTCTCCGGCATAAGCCTGAGTTTGGTATTTTGACTCCTCCTGTGGCTCTTACATCTAGAGTTAGTCTCATTTGTCTTGTAAGCTTGAATTTTTTCGTGTTTTGTGAGGTATTCGTCAAATTGAGGCCATTTTGCCAATAGTAAGATAACTTCGGCGAAAGAACAAGATAATTTTGGCTTATCTGATAATTTTTTCGTTGAAACGCTGGTAACCCTGGTAGTCAATGGTCTGTGTCACTTCTTACAGTACGACAGTCAAGCCGACTTTGCACCAATGCCACTACAAGTGATAACATTTATAAAACAATTACTGCTTATAGTTCACTTATCAAACTAGTGTGAGTTTGAAGTTAGTAGATATATGACAATGTTTCGTGACCCATTCCAATTTTCTCTGTGATCCAAACGAGTCGCGACTAATGTGTTGAGAATATTTTAGTCGTGTTCCTATGAATTTCACGATGGCCTTGGTTTCCCCTTCGTCGTTTCGGTCATCCTACGAGGCATAGTCCCCGTGGCCGACAATGAAATATCAGCTAAGGAAGATGGAATCTTTATGTTTTTTCCAAACTATTATTGGTATCCTTACAGCTGTAGGATATATTTGTAGTTCCAGTCTTTAGAGGTGTTAAAACTGATTCGGTGGTCTCGTGTAGTGACGCTTATTAATGGTGTCAAAGGAAGAAGCTATAGGTGTGTTCGCAAAATTGCGGAAAGCGACTTTTACCTTCATCATGTCTCTCCGTTTGCCAGTTTGCCTGTCCGCATGAAACAACTCGGCTCCCACTGGACCGAATTTCACGAAATTTGATATTTGAGGATTTCTTGGATATCTGTCGCGACAGCGCAGTTTGATTAAAATGTGGCAAGAAGGACGGGTACTTGACATGAAAACCTACGTACCGCATGTATGATATCTCGCTGAATTCTTCTTGGAATGACAAAATTTTCAGCCAGAAGTTGTAGAGGAAATCACAACACGCGTTCTATGTTCAAAAACCTTTCTCCGAAAATCGTGCTGTTTATGAAATATTTCGGAAAAATATTGGAGAACCAGACAAGCTATAGATAACAGAGTGATACGGCGAAGAAAATATGCATTAATGCAGAATGCACACACACACACACACACACACACTCATATTTAAAGCTTATTGCTTTTCGACGGCATTAGTTACGCGAATGAGCTTTGATGTTACTTTGCACCTACATTACCTGTATTTTTATTACCTCTAACATCAGGGATTTCTTTTCGTTTAAAAACAAAACGTCTCTGTCCTATTTAAATATGCTGCTCTTGAAGTACTGGTGGCACCTTGTTTTTATTATTACATTACGCAGATAAAAAGGTAAAGCAGTCCCCTTACAGGCCTGCAGTGGCCCAGAGGGTTCCAGGAAGTTAATGTTCCCAGATTACATGACAACGGCACAGGATGGTGGTAAGGTTGTCAGCCCTACGCACCGGCCGCCTTTACCCCCAGGAAAAGCTCCTGGTACTCATTTCTGTTAGGGACTGAGTCGACCTCAGGGCCATAATGCGATCGGAAGGATGTCAATGAAAAATTCCAATGACACCATCTGGAATCCAACCAGCGACCTTCCGATTTGTAGCACAGCACCTTAACTGCTGTGCCACCGCGGTACCCTACATTACGCAGATACAAGTAGAATATGTGCACACTGTTATTTATATAGTAAACAAGACAGGCGATGTACGTACAACGTAACGAGGCGCGTTCGAGTAACCATTATTGCCGTCGAAAAACAATAATTGTTACGTATATAAGTGGGTTTGTAGCCTTAGCTATCCAACATAGAAAGTGCATGCACCTTGTTACAGTTAATCTGTGGCCTGTCTGGTTCTACAATATTGTTCCACATTATCTCATTAACGTAACCATTTTCGGGGGGGGGGATACCGAACATAAAATGTGTTTTGATTTTCTCTACAAATTTGGTATGAAACGTTTCCCATTCTCAGAAGAATTGAGCGGGATATGATCGCAAATATATACTGAAAGTACCCGTTTTTCTTATTATGTTTGAAAGAAGGTTGAATTTTCTCGACCGATTTTCGAAAATAACTCAAATATCAAATTTCATGCAAATTCGTCCATTGGGAGTCGAGTTGTTCCATGCGGACGGATGGACGGACAGACAGGCAACGAAGCTAGTAGTCGCGTTTCGCAACTTTGCGAACGCGTCTAAAAAGGTACTGATATGAAACAGGCTTACTTCGTGTGTCTTTCACTTTCGTCAGTAGTGCAGTACACATAAACAAGAATCAAAAGCAGACGCAGAAGCGGTGACGAAAGTAAAAGTGATATCGTGTCAACTGGAAAAAATGAAATGAGGATGAACACTGAAAAATTCTGGTGAGTGACGCCGCGTCGACTGGTAAATATTTACCGATATTTCGGAGGGGGCCTGCTGTCTACACCTTCATAGTCTGAGATGCTAAGACACATGAACTTGGGAACTGCTCTCGTCAAGTTTAAGTCACTATTAACGGTAGGAAGCAAACGATCCCATTCAAACCTGCAGTCGATATTATACACCATCCACTGGACACTGGCAAGGGCAATAAATAAATAATTATGCACCAGTAATAGCAGTTCCCATAATTTTAATCGTATTATGTACGGAAGGGGATTCCAGACAAGCACCTCTCGGCAACAACTGCTGCTCAGTTTGCAGATGTAAGGCTTTGTAACAGGAAATCTATGGCAGAGCAGATGTAGGCCTACATGGGATCTGATTTCAGTGTTCTGGAGAAAATAACGATTTATTTTATTCAAAATAAGTTCTCACTTAGTAATAAAATACTGTTTATGGATCACACATCAGCGATTTTAACAGTAACTGAGAGCCGGGCTTTTAACTTCCCAGATGGGCTATTTCTTTTTGTCCTGTTGGTGTCAGTGCAGAGTACAAGGGTGCGAATTCATCGTATTGTGACATTCTGTTTAGTTTAAACACTTGTCATGTTTGTCTTCAGAACACTTGTGAAAGAAATTCCAAAACTTCTGATTAGTTCCGAAGTACTTGGCGTCTTTTATGGTTTCTGGAAGCTTCTTGTTGAGAGTTTCTGGCAGGAAAGCTGCGGTTATTGTTGCAAGAATAGCTACAGATCCAAGCACGAAGTATGGGTACTTCTGATTTACATTAGAGCCCTGTAAAATAATGAAGAGTTGTTTCAGTACTCTTAATAGAAGGCATGTGAAGAGGCTACTGAGATATGAAACATAAACGTCAAATATGCCTGTGGTAATGAATATTCTCTGTACGTAAAATAATATGATTCGGTTTATGGTGCGAATCGGTGATAGCGGTTACGAACAGAACAAAAGGTGGCAGCAATAAACAACAGTGAGGTTGTACGTGACTATATTTCAGTCGGTAATACAGTCTTCACGTTTGCACAAAAAAGTTAATGGGGTGCATATTTATTATGTAATGTAAATAATATAGGCAATGTAGGTATAACGTAACGCAGTGGCACGTTCTCATAACCACTGTTGTAATGGAAAAGCAACAATGCCTTCTTAGTGTTGAGCTAAAATGTTACATTTTCACCAAAAACACGTTTATGGCGAATTTTAATCGCTAGTAACAATGAAACTTACTTAGGTCTTCATGTAAAGTGCCCGGCATTCATGCCCCGTTTTAAAGAAATTTAGATTTTCCCGACGGATTTTCATGAAAGTGCCAAATATGAAACCTCAATAAAATCCGTCCAGTGGAAGCCGTGCTGGCAGACGGACGGACATTACGAAGCTGCAAGTGTTACTGTTTAAAGAAAAGGATTAGTACGCTCAAAAGTTTGCTGCAAAGTTGTAAAGAAAATGTTTCTAATGTTTCTTAATGCTAGAGGAGTGCATAATGAGGAGTTCCATAATTTTTCTCTGCAGGAACGATTACTGGGCTGTATTCCTATTAAGGAGGATGAGACGCATCATGGAGATAAAAATCAGTCCCATTACAGGCCCGAGGTGCCCAGAGGGTTCCAGGAAGTTAAGGTTGCCAGATTACGTGACAATGGCCCAGGATGGTGGTAAGGTTGTCAGCCTTACGCACCGGCCGCATTTACCCCCAGGAAATACTCCTGGTACTCATTTCTGTTAGAGGCTGCGTCGACCCCAGGGCCATAGTGCGACCGGAAGGGTTATGTCAGTGGAAAAATCCAATGACACCATCATGGAGATAAGCTATGTATAAAATCTTTAGCCCGAAAATCTAAATGAAAGAGGTACAAGTGAGAGAAAAGTCATTAGATGAATCTTACCGAAAGGGCGTGTAGTAACGAGGACTTGATTCATTTGGCTCAAGGTGGGATACTGTGACAGGTGATAAACATTCAGCATCCCTAAGTCGAGGAATTTTCTGAAGAGTTGAGCTACTATTCGCTTCTCAAGAAAGACTGTGCTGCATAGAATTGATTGGCTAAGAAGCATGTTAATGATAATGAAGCTGACAGCAGCAACGTGTATTTATGAAAGCTGAGTTACCGTCCGTCCGTTCGTTCGTTCGTCTGTCTGTCCGTCTCTCCGCATGTATGTGTTCCGTACTTGGTTTATTTAACTTTGCTTTCAATTGCTCATACTACAAAAGAAGCGTTGAATTAGGCTACAGGATGCTTCATCAGTCATGAACTAGAAAGGATATGGAAGGAAATGGTCGTGGCCTAATTTTAAGTACTATTAGTGTACTTGTCTATAGCGATTTTGTGCTGTGTGATCCATTTTAGGTGCGTTCGAATATTCGCGCACAGCACCTTTGTTATGTCCGCCTGTCTGTGTCTGTCCGTCCGTATGTCCGTCTGTCCGTCTGTCCGCACGCATCAGCGTGGCTCCCACTGGACGGATTTCCGTCAAATTTGACATTGGAGACTTTTAAAAAAATCTGTCGCGACAATCCAAATTTGGTTAAAATCGGGTAAAAGTATAGGGCACTTTACGCGAAAACTTAAGTATGTTTTATTGTTGCCGGCGACATTAGATCGCCGTAAAAGCGCTCTCATCGAATGAAGTGATATCAGGCTTTTAGCCCTTCGTCCATCCGTCCGCTGTTTGTCCGTTTGTATGTTCGTTTGTCTGCATATATCCGCGCGGCTGTCACTGGACGCATTTATGTGAAATTTAATATTGGGGACTTCGAGAAATGCCAAGTGTGGTTAAAGCTGGGCTAAACTTTTGGGCATTTTACATGGAGACTTAAGTACGTGTTGTTTTTTATGTCATTAAACCGCCATAAAAGCCCTCTCTTCGAATGAAATGGCGTCGTACTGTTAGGATAGCCGAGGAGGTATAACAATAAGCAAACGTGCCACAATGTTACGTTGTACGTACACTGCATATCTTGTAACGTGTGAAGGAATGGTAGAGGATTATAGTAATAGTCCTCGTCCCGAATACAGTCTGAAATCAAGTATTCACAATACAGTGTTTTCAATTTCACAAGCTGGACTTGGACTTGCTATGAAAAATGTGGTTGCCACAATGCGAGCCAAGGCAACAATTTCCAGCAGCTATTTAATTTTTTTTAACCGTTTATCTTTTTTTTTTTCTGGCGCAACAGCCCTCAGTGAGCCCTTGTCAATTGCCTCTTTAATTTGGTAATGAAATGCAATGTGACAGATGGGCCAGATCGTGCGGAAGTGATCCTATGATCGAACCGAACTACAGTAAGGCTTTTTTGCTGCATGCTACTATAAAACATCGTTCTCATTTTCTTCACTTATTCTCTTCCTTCTCCTTCTCTTCCCAACATTTTCTCACTCTCTCCCTCTCTTCTCATCCTCCTCTTCATCATCATCCCTTAATCCCTTCTATTTCTTCTCCGTTTCCACCTCCTCTTTCCTCCTTCTCTTCTTCCTCCTCCCGCACCATCGCCATTGCAGGTGTCACTTGACAACAGCTGTCATCGTTGTTACATTTGTTGGATATAACCTCAAATTTTTAAAAACAGGGACGGTTCTACATGCAGTGACAGTTCATGTTCTTAGTGACGATGGTATATTTGCTATCGCCGTCAAACTGGAAACTACACGGAAGTTATTTTATTTTCCACAAGCATATTGCCTTGAACTAAACTGCGTATTCTTGGAAGGTCGACACCATGCACAACTTAAGGACCCTTCATGAACTATATGTGTTGTCGCTCTCCCATCTTCTTATCGGTGGTTTTAGGAAACTGAAAAGCATAAGGCTCTTGTTGCAAAATTTCTTGAAAATCGCTTACATGTTTCTAAGTTGAAAAAAATAACACGTATGCACTCACGCACACACAACTGGCTACTGCGTGGTGACGTCGGCCTTCCTTTTTTCTCTTTGTTCCTCGGGTTTCTTCTTTATGCTTTTCTTGACTTGTTTACTTTTTCTTTTTTTGTTTCCTTTTTTTTCTATTTAATTCTTTACCAAACATTTTTATTTCACTCTTTTTTCCTTCTTTCTCTGAAAATTTCCTCTTGCATTCTTCCTCTCTTTAATCCTCTCTTTCTCTTTCACACGCCGAAGTGATAATCTTCTCATACAGTTTTTGAACGCTGTAGATGCGGTAGAGTTCAACGCGTACTGTTGAGTTATCAAAATCAAAGCCATTCCCGAATTAAAGTATAGTGTCGAAATGTGATTAAATTAGCTGTTGTGTTAAAACTACATTAATTGCTAAAATACTCCATAACATTTTAAATTTGTGTCCACGATACGTATGCGTATTGACTGCACAGAATTAAACTCAAATTGAATGATAGAACTGCATTAAAGAATGCCTGTACTTCTCCAGCTTTACTAAGTCGGTCTAGGGCTCAAAGGCGAGATTATGTGGACAGCGTTATGCAAAACTAGAGGGGAATTTATTAACCGGACGACGACCTGTTAACGGTTCAAAAGATATGTCTGTATAAAATACAGGTATTTAAGGAGAAAGAGTGAGTTTCTTACCAAATACACGACATAAGGAGCGAAAACTCCTGCTACATTTCCCGCGAGATTGGCGATGGACATTCCAGTCTGCCTGAGACAGGTAGGGAATATCTCCATCCCTTGCAAGTAGCACACGAAGTTGGTGATAGTAACACAGAACCTGATAAAAGCTACCATAGCAGTGCTAACTCCGTGTAAATTCGGTTCTGAAACAAAAAATAAGACCAGACGACCAAATTACTTTCCTGGAAACAAACAATGCATGAGACGAGAAGCAACAATTTTATGAGGATTCCATTTTTCGAGGTCATGACTCTGCGTCTCTCGATAATCGAATCTCGACGTTTCGAATCAACGTATTCCTCTCGTCTTCGAGGGTAGAAACGTCCACACTTTATCATAATTTTATGTTGGCAGCAACTGTACACATATTCTGCCAAGATTAAATGGAATGTGTAGATCCTTATTTACGCTGCACCAAACGCCTTCATGTGATTGTGGCTAGGTGCAAGGATATCTAAATGTTTGCCTTAAAATATCTCTTATTCACACATGTAACTTAAAAATTATCTGAAAACAAAGTTTTAATGCGCACTTGAGATATCTCAGTGGGGAATGAAACAAATTACAGTAACAATATTTGTTAACTGTAATTTTGTGATATACTGTTATTATTTGCGTACAATGCACTCATTAAACGTGATGGTTTGAAAGACCGACATGGAGGTGATAATATTATCTGAAGCTGGTTAAAGTAACGGAGTGTGAAATTGTAATCTTGTCCATTCATTCATTAGTATTCAGCCTTGAAGGCCGGGCTTGGCAGGAACCAGAGCCCAGCCATGTGACCGGTATGGCTCTGGCACACTGCATCCTGGGCAAGTACTTGGGGGTGGTTTGCCATTGCTTTCCCCCGCCTTTAGACGTTCCCACTTTAGCCGCCGGGTGCGTCCGTACGCAACGACGCGAGAGATCCTAGCAGCGAAAGGTGGAACTGTGGGCGAGAAAGATGTCCGGTAGTAATTTTTCCTAAATTCCGACTTCCACGTAAATTTAGGGATCTTTTACATGCCGCAAAT
>Ga0123355_10004319_pt1 | contig 20673 bp, 16 predicted proteins | sample TergutEmb28metaG_3_FD_89872 | JGI IMG/M metagenome (GOLD analysis project Ga0123355, IMG submission 89872) | Embiratermes neotenicus P1 segment gut microbial communities from Petit-Saut dam, French Guiana - Emb289 P1 | ecosystem: Host-associated > Arthropoda: Insects > Digestive system > Gut ...
CAGAGTATAATGGCTATTATACACCCGAGCCGGAAGAGAAAGCCGTCGTTGCAATCAAGTTGCAATCTACTACACATCCCTCAATGGAGCAGCTCAGCGTTCTTGACGAACTACTCACGCAAGCGACAAATTTCACGCTTGTTGTAGAGCAAGGAACAGAGATACATCGCAAAGAGTTTACGGACAGAGAAATAGAAATTGAGCTATCTTTGGGAAGACATCATTTTACCCTAACCGCTTTTGATGAAATAGGAGTCATAGGAAGAGGCAGAGCGGCGGTTTATTTGGAAAAGGGTATAAACACAGTGCCAATTACCCTTGTATTACATACGATTAGGAGCCTTATTCCAATGGCACGCATCCCCGCCGGCAACTTTACAATGGGTAGCCCTGAAACAGAAATAGGCCGCGTTGCTGCTCGCGAAAGGCAGAGGATAGTAATGCTAGAAGGCTTTTACATGGGGATAACTCCTGTAACAATGGCGCAGTGGGAAATTGTAATAGGAACACCTCCTCCAGCAGGCGCACGACCAAATGACCCCGTGTCCACGAATTGGTTTAACGCTATTGTATTCTGTAATTTGTTGAGCATAAAGGAGGGCTTAAGCCCTGCATACAGCATAGGCGGCAGCACCAATCCGGCAGATTGGGGACCTGTACCATCTTTTTCAACGTCATTAGCAATAAGAAGAAGATGGGATGCGGTAGAAATAGTTCCCGGTTCTACTGGCTATCGCCTTCCTGCTAGTGAACAATGGGAGTATGCTTGCCGTGCTGGAACAACGACTGCTTTTAATGACGGCGTAACAGATGATTGGCGAGATCAGGAAGCAGTTGGTCGGCTAGGCTGGTTTAGTTTCAATAGTCGTGGCATATATAAAGAAGTGAGATTAAAGAGCCCAAATGCGTGGGGTTTGTATGATATGCACGGCAGCATACTGGAATGGTGTTGGGATTGGTTGGACAATCCAAATCCATCCGGAAGCCGATTGCGTGTTTTACGCGGTGGGGGGGCAACCTCCTTGGCATCGATGGGGCGTTCCGCATTTTGGAATGCTCATGATCCAGGGCACAGTATAGTCAACCAATCAATAGTAGGCAGTTTTGATTTAGCTGGTTTCCGTGTCGTTCGCCCACTTAATTTTTAAACAAGGAGTTATAAAGGAGGTTTGGTATGAAAACCAAAAGAAATCGGAAAGGCAAAGTTGTGGTCGTTGTCTTGTTCGCACTAATTGTCGCAATTATACTTTGCGGTTGCAGATGGGATCATAGTAATAACAGTTGGCCTTATTCATTGCTGGACAGAAGATTTGAAATTCATGGGATAGACGCAAGTCTCTTAAGAAGGATACAACATGATTATAATGTTCAACTATTCGGCGGCTGCACCTGTCCTGCTCGTGCTTGTTTTAACTCCCTCATAATGTATTATTTTGGTACATTCAATGGTTATGTGGTTATGGGGAGAAATGGAGATCGAATGGCTCCTTCTTTAGTTACAATTGCAGGGTTTGGTTTTTCGTTCTCTAATTGGCCCGCTAGAATATTTACCTGGAGAAACGGCCGAGTTTTAGATGCAAAGGATGCTTTGGAAAGGGGTTTTTTGACATTGGAAAATATAAAAACTATGCATGAAAAACACAATAGATTTAGATACTGTCCAATCCGTACTATGACTCTTGAAACAGCACAAGATTGGTACTTAGTAGAAAAATACTGGAGGGAGCGATGGCAATGAAAGAGAGAAAGAACAACATTGGAATAATTATTTCAAGAGCAGCTGGTTTTAGGGAATTCACACCTGAAGACTTAGAAATCAATTATAAAGGAGGTTTGGTATGAAAACCAAAAGGAATCGGAAAGGCAAAATTGTGGTCGTTGTCTTGTTAGCACTAATTATCGCAATTATACTTTGCGGCTGCAGATGGGAGCATAGCAATAACCGTTGGCCTTACTCATTGCTGGACAGAAGATTTGAAATTCATGGGATAGACGCAAGTCTCTTAAGAAGGATACAACATAATTCTCTTGTTCAATTATTCGGTAGTTGCACCTGTCAAGCTGATCCTGATTGGTTTTACCCTTGTTTTTTCTTCGGTTTAAATTATTATTTTGGTACATTTAATGGTTATATAGTTATGGGGGTAGATGGAAATCGACAGATGTCTTCCTATGTCACAATTGCAGGATTTGATTTTTGGTTCAATAATTGGCCCGCTAGAATATTTACCTGGAATAACGGCCGAGTTTTAGATGCAATGGATGCTTTTGAAAGGGGTTTCCTGACATTAGAAAATATAAAAACCATGTATGAAAAACACAATAGGTGGCGACACTGTCGAATCCACCCTTTTGGTGTTTCAGAAACATCACATGACTGGTACTTAGTAGAAAAATACTGGAGGGAGCAAGGGAAATGAAAAAGAGAAACAACATGAATAAGACAAAAAAAGCAATTTTACTGGGATTGTTTGTGCTGTTTGCATTATCGACAGTCCAATGCAATTTAGAAGCTCCACAAATGCAGAATGGTATGAGTGCAGCCCGTAGCGTTGTTCCGGAATTTGTGGAAGAAAGACGGTACTCCAATGCAACATTGGCGGATCGGTTTTCGAATAACATTATTGGAATAATTCTTTCAAGATCAGCGGGGTTTAGGGAATTCACACCTGTAGATTTTAAGGAAATCGGTGTTATAGAAGTGATCGATGTTACTTATTATTGCATGAAATTAGTACAGAGCCAGCTTGAAGCGGAAAGAACTGGAGGCTGGTCAACATTGCGGCAAGACGGCGAAATCTTTTGGCCAATGAATACAACTACTTTCCGAAGAATGCTGTATTTAATTCTGCCTGAAGAAAGCACAAAAGAAGATGTACTAAATGCAATTGTAAAACTGCGTGACAGAGACGATGTATTGTATGTAGGCCCTAACTACTATATTGAATTCCCTGAGATTACGAGAGGATCATCTGAAGCCTTTGCGGAATTCAATATTGCTACAGAAGAGTTATTAAGAAACCAGCCGAATAATCAGCAGGCAATGTTTAACAGAATTTCTCTGCCCGCTGCTTGGGAATACACCACTGGTTCGCCTACTATCCGTGTAGGAATTCTGGAAGGCGGATTTCAATGGTTTCATCAGAGCTTGGCAAACCAGATATATTCTCGCTTAAATCGGGATTTTTCTACCGGTGTACTAAACGGAATCCCAGGTGGAATGACAGACGATTGGCATGGTACACAAGTTGCAGGTATAATAGGCGCAAACGGAACAAATGCAAGAGGTGTTAGCCCTAATGTTAGATTAGTTTCATTACAGATAGCGCCTCCTAATCATGCTGGTACTAATTTATCCTGGAATCTCGTAAATGCTATTACATGGGCCAATAGACCTGGTAATAATTTCATTCACATTTTAAATCTCAGTATGTCAACAAATTCTGATGATATGATCAGGCAAGCCATTAGAAACTATAGAGGGCTTTTTGTGGCAGGTGCTGGTAATTTCGAACTCTCGCTCCCTCCCCCTACCACTAGACCTGCTGATTTTCCTGCTTATTGGACAAATGATCCTGATATTCATAATATTATCTCGGTTGGTGCAACTACACTTGGTGCTTTGCCAAATGAAGAAAGAAGGGCACGCCCAGGTGATCCAGGTTGGAATTTTAGGGAATCCGCTTATTGTCCAATTACTGTTGATATTTTCGCACCAGGTACCGATATATGGACAACATTTCCCAGAAATAGTTACGATACTGTATCAGGGACATCATTTGCAGCACCAATTGTATCAGGAGTAGCGGCATTGATATTGTCGGTAAACCCGGATTTGACCACAGAGCAGCTCCGAGCGGCGATAGTAAACAATGTCGATATACTGCCGAATTTACCGCAGAACTACAGCACCTCTGGCGGTCGAATAAATGCTTTGAGGGCAGTAACATCAGTCTTAACATCGGTTTACATACAAAACATACCGGGAGTACAAGCACCGATGCCAGGTCGAGTACCGGTACGCACGATAACCGGCACCCAATTTACAGGAACCGTAACTTGGAATCCTCCTGTTCATGGCGCTTTTTTCACTGGAGCAGATTATGCCGCTACGATTACTCTCACACGGAGACCGGGTTTTACCTTTCAGCGTGTGCCGGAAAATTTCTTCAGGGTTCCGGGAGCAGGGAGAGTAACTAATGCTGCCAACTGCGGTGTTGTAACGGTGATATTCAGGGAACCTATTAACATACTTGACATACCGGGAGTAACTCTTCCTCTGCCGGGAGCCACACCGGTAAGAACAATTACCGCGACTCCTCAATATACCGGAATCGTAACATGGGACCCAAACCATAATCCCTTTCGAAACAACGTACAGTATACCGCCACAATCAGGCTGGCGCCCAGAGCAGGTTTCTCGCTTCAAGGTTTGCCGGCCAACTCTTTCCGAGTTGCAGGAGCAACAGTAACCCACGAGGAAAACTCCGGTTTGATAACGGCAGTTTTCCCGCCAACAACAGAAACCACAATTACTCACCTTCGTATACCTCCAGTGGCTATTCCGGTGACGGGAGGGCATACTGCCCCATGGGCAATCAACTCTATCCAATACACCGCAATAGTGAATTGGAGTCCTTTACCCTTTAATCAAATATTTTCTTCAGGAACGGTGTATACTGCACAAATCCAGGTGATACCCAACCCGGGGTTCACTCTGCAAGGTGTGCAAGCAAATACCTTCACTGTAACAGGAGCTGTATCGGTAACCCACGCAGCAAACTCAGGTTTAGTATCAGCGGTATTCCCTGCCACCGCCATAAACCCTATCAATTTGTCAACTATTGTAGTAACCCCTCCGCGACATGATAGAACCCCGACAAACCAAATCCTTGAAACATTCCAATTCGCCGGTGGTGTGACTTGGTCTCCTAATCCCATTAATGGCAGATTTGCTGCCGGAACGCAGTATACCGCAACCATAAATCTGCAGCCTAGAAACGGTTTCAGTTTAGAAGTGCCTGCCAATTTCTTTTCTACTTGGGGAGTGGAGACGATAGCAACTCACTCAGCCAACTGCGGCATAATAACAGTGGTATTTCCCGTAACGCCGTCAACTCCTGTCTACATTCCCGGTATAAGAGGGGTTTCTATTCCGGTTCCCGGAGAAATACCGGTAAGTCTTATCTATGAGACAGATCAATTTACCGGAACGGTGAGTTGGAGTCCCAACCATGCTGTCTTTGCTCCCGGAACGGTATATACAGCAACTATTCAGTTAACGCCGAAATCAGGTTATACCTTGGAAGGTGTGCAAGATAATTTTTTTAGGATGGCAGGGGCAACGGTCACCTCTTCGGGTGGCACCGTTACGGCGGTATTCGATAGAAACGTCAACCTGCTTGGGTATATTAACATACATATAGAAACCAGTGATGCGTATGGTTTAATAGGTGTGTTTCATATGTATGATAACGGAGCATGGGAAATAATACCAAGCGCAACCTCAATATACCCGGTATGGCCTTACTCTTTTCGTTTTGATCCCTATATGTATCTGCAGTTTGGCCCGATCCCTCAGGGGATATCTGATTTTCTTTCATCAAGCCGAGGATTAGTTATTGATATTTGGTATGAAATACCTACTATCGAAATAATCCCCTTTGATGGGTGGCCTTCTTGGTATATAGGTGTATTTTCTTCTTTTACACTTATAACGAGTACAGGAATATTTCTACCGGTAGGAAATTTGGTGGACGCATTAGGTTGTTTTATCTTTTGGGATAGATGGCCTGCGAGAGTTCATGAACCGAATTGGTTCAATAGTGGCTTGTTGACATATACAGGAGATGGAGATCCCATGATATTTTTTCATGATGCAGCGGAAGCCATGTCAAGGGGTATTCCGCTATCAACTTTTATCAATGAAAGTAATAACGCTGAACTTTTACAGGTTCGTTAGGAGGCAATAATGAAAAAAACTTTACGTTGGTTTGGTCTGGGGACTGACCACAAATTATCTGAAAAAACACTTTTGTTTTTTATCGCAATAATAATAGCCATAGGTTCTATCGCCTGTACCGGGACACATTCAACGTCTATCCAAATGGTGTGGATTCCCGCCGGCAGTTTCACAATGGGCAGCGATGATCTCGATGATTTTGCCGCACAGCCGCCTCATCAGGTAACGTTAACGCAAGGTTTTTGGATGGGCAAATTTCCAATAACGCAGGAGCAGTTTCAGAGGGTAATGGGAACAAATCCCAGTCAGTTTATAACAGCAAGAGGCAGTCCGCCGGCGTTTGGAGAAACAGATGCCAGACGCCCTGTAGAAACGGTAAGCTGGTACGACGCTATTGTGTTTGCAAATAGATTGAGTGTGTTGGACGGTTTATCGCCGGTGTATGAAATGCAGGATATAAACGGCAGATGGACAACCGATACTACTCAATGGGGAGGTGTACCTGCACACAGAGACCCAAGATGGGATTTGGTGCGTATACGCTCTCGCTCCAGAGGTTACCGCCTGCCAACTGAGGCGCAATGGGAATTTGCGGCGAGAGGCGGCAATGGCTCGCCGGGTAATTTTACGTTTTCGGGAAGTAATAATGTGAACGATGTTGCGTGGCATTGGGGAAACAGCGGAGAACAAGGAACCAGGGAAGTAGGACGTTTAACACCTAACGCTTTAGGAATACATGATATGAGCGGAAACGTGTGGGAATGGGTCTGGGATTGGTTTACTGCATACACAAGCGAGCCAAGTGTTGATCCTTCGGGGATGTCTGCTATGGGCGCTCACCGTTCGGCTCGCGGCGCTGCTTGGAGCAGTCATGAAGATCTCCTTCGTTCGGCAAACCGGAACTCAGAAGAACCTTACCACAGGTCTCCAAATCTTGGCTTCCGTCTTGTTCGCCCATAAGTTCAGCTCTTATAAGGCAATCTCATGGTGTGATGCATGATTGCCTTTTTATACTAATTCCGCTATTATTTAGCATAGATTATATGCCAGAAAGTATTAACGAAGATATCATTCCTGACATCAAACTCGTTATTTATCGCAAGTGTACACCAGCTTGGAAGCTGCCGGCACACACGACCGACGCTATAAATCTAACTTATGTTACCGAAGGAAAAGCTCGTTATACAATCAACGACAAGCAAATAGACCTTGTTCAGGGTAATTTGCTTACACTCCCGATAGATTGTGTACGCAAAGGTTATACTTTTCCCGATCAGCCGATGCATTGTTTTTCTGTAGATTTCAGATTAAAAAGTTCAAGAGGTTTAGAAGCAATGTTGCCTTTTCCGGCGATTACAACGCCGGGTCTCCGTGAAGACATAATACGAATGTTTCATGAGCTGACATTTTCATGGTTGAACAAAGTACCCGGTCACGTTATAAAAACCAGAGGTTTACTTTTGCAAATCATTCATCGTTTTATGGAATTGGTTATTTTTAAGAACGAATTAAACACAGGAGATCCCCGAATCAATAAGGTTATCCGTTATATTTCCGCTCATTATCCGGAACGTATCACTGTGAGAAAAATGGCGGATATGGTTGGGCTGAATCCTACTTACTTTGGAACTCTGTTCAAGCAGGTGATGAAAACCAGCTTTAACCGTTATCTGATACAACTCCGCATAAACAATGCCGAAAGCATTCTTGCAAACGGAGAATATAAAGTTGCCGACATCGCCGATGCGTGCGGCTTTACCGATATATCGCACTTCTACAAACAATACAAGCTGATCAGAGGATTTCCGCCTTCATACAGTTTGCCTAAAAAGTTTTAGTTTTACGGTTACCGTTAACAGAAACAGAAAACCATTTACACTTGCTGCAATGATACAATCTCTTTTGCTTTTTCCAAAAATACTTTTACATTTTTTTCTGAAACTTTCATTTCATTAACGCTTTGAGTGAGTTCTGTAGAGATTGAATCAAGCGCATTCATTTCTTTGTTAATAGTAGTTCCTTCATTGTATATCTGCGCTGAGCCTTCTTTTACTTCTTTTGTTGTTTGTGTGACTGTTTTTAGTACACCAACAACTTTAGTTCCTTCGTCGGCATGAATTTCTACCGCTTTGTTTACTTTGCTGAATGAAGCGCCTATATTTTTTATCCCGGAAAATATTGTGTCCATAGAGGCAACTGTGGCTTGTGAAACTTTTTTAATCTGGTCGATTACCTGTTCCATTTTTTTTATTTCTAAGGATATTGAATCTGATTCTTTTGTTGAAAGTTCTGCAAGTTTACGCACCTCTCCGGCGACGACCGCAAAACCTTTTCCGGCATCACCTGCATGAGCCGCCTGGATAGCTGCGTTCATGGCAAGTATGTTTGTCTGACCGGCAATCCCCGCAACAGTTTCGTTGGCTTTCACCAAAGCAGCAGATCTTTCTCCTATTTGTTTTATGTCTTCGGTAAGCTTAAGAAGCATTTTGTGCCCTTCTTCGGAAGATTGCATAAGTGATTCTGCTGTTTTTCCGGTTTCATAGGCAATCGAACGAACGGAATCAACATGGGAAACCATTTCTTTAACTGCTTCCGAAGACTCGTTGATGGAATCTGCCTGTATGTTTACTGTTTTTTGGAAAGAAGCAATGTGTTCAAATATTCCTTGTGCTGAGTGTGACGCAGCCTGCATAGACTGCATTTGAGTTTGAACTTTGGTTTCTATCATGCCGATATGTTTATTTATATCTTCTATGGCATCAAACGATTCAACAACTACACCATTTAGCTGATTGTTTTTATCGACAGTTTTAGAAAGGTGCTGTTGGTTTATTTCATCCATTTCTTTTCTGAGGACGGTTTCTGACTCAATCATTGAATAAAATAAATTAAGACGCCTTTTGTTCGCAAGCCCTGTTATTAAACCCGTCAGGAATATACCAACTACACGAAAGGTTTCATAAAAAAGAGGAAAGCTTACTTCAAGCATTTCTCCATTAAGCATAAAGAAGTGCGGAACATCTAAAACATTTCTGTTTACAATTATCATTATCGTATAAATAATACCGGCATAAATACTTGATATATAAGCGCAGCGGGAACTATACCTGAAAGAGCCTGCCAAAATAAGCAAGCTGTAAAACAAAGCCCGGAAAGATAAAAACGGAAGCGGGGGAGAAATATGAGGATAAGTACAACTAATCCAGATAATCGCAGTTATACCTGTCATATCTAAAAATGAAGAGATATACTTAAAGTTATCTGACAAATCTTTTGTTTTGCGGACATAGATTGATAAATAAACGGAATAAACCAAAAACAAAAATGTTGAAACATGGGCACGCCATGGAATCCATAGATCGCCCTGCATAAGTCTGATAAGTGCAACCCCGGTTGTGCTTACCACAAAAATAATTGCCAGTGACAACCTAAGGTTGCTTACTATCTTTTCGCCTGCGTGTTCATCGGCTTTTATACGTTTGTTGATGTTATCCAATTCCATGATTTTCTTCCTTTATATACAATTATCGGCAAATTATATTACAATAATATGTAATAATTATACATTATATTGCATTTTGTATAAAGAATGAAAAGTGCCAAAATCACCCGCTTGTACGAGGTTTTGACAAGTGATGTCTTTCCTGATCAGTGATCTTGAAAAATTACCCAAAATAGGGGTACAATTTTATATGCTAAACAGAAAAACAAAAATAATTTGTTCTTTGGGTCCGGCATCTTCAAGTGATGAAGTTGTGCGTGAACTTATTCTTGCCGGGATGAATGTTGCCCGTCTCAACTTTTCGCACGGAAGCCATGAGGCGCATAGAGAATCAATCGAACGTGTACGGCGAGTGTCGGGCGAATTGGGTATCCCTGTAGCTATATTGCTGGATACCAAAGGGCCGGAAATACGAACCGGCATGGTGGATCCAGGAAAAAACTCCGCAGTAACGATTAATAAAGGTGATGCTGTCGCTGTAACCGCCGATGATTGTTTCACGACAGCGGCGAGCGGTGATACTCCGGCGTGCCTTTCAATTTCGTGGAAAGAAGCTCCTGCTAAAATGCAGGGAGCGTTAGCCGAAAACAAACTTCACATTCTTATCGCTGACGGACTTCTCGACTTGGAAGTGCTCGATGTAACTGGTGGTACTATCAATTGCCGGGCAAAAAACACGGCTTCGATTGGCAGTAAAAAAAATGTTAACCTGATTGGCATTCACGCACGTCTTCCGATTATGAGCGAACAGGATAAACTCGATATTGCTTTTGGCGTTGAGATGGATGTTGATTTTATAGCGGCAAGTTTTTTAAGTTTTCCTTATGAAGTTGTCGAAATAAAAAAATATCTTGAAAGCCTGAATTCTACAATTAAAATAATAGCTAAGATTGAATGTGAACATGGCGTGGAGAATGTCAGAGAAATTGCGCAGGCTGCTGACGGTGTGATGGTTGCTCGCGGAGACTTGGGAGTTCAGATTCCAACGGAACAGATTCCGCTTGTTCAAAAATATATTATCAGCGTGTGCCGCAAGGTTGGTAAACCTGTAATTACCGCAACGCAAATGCTCGAGTCGATGGTTGTAAACCCCCGCCCCACACGCGCGGAACTTACCGATGTTGCTAATGCCATCTTTGACGGAACTGATGCAATCATGCTTTCAGGGGAAACTGCCGCTGGAGCATACCCTGTCGAAGCTGTCAAAATGATGGACAAGATTGCGGAGACTGTCGAGCAGTCGTATGAATTCCGCGAGCGTATGGAACACCTTCGTGAACAATGTTTCATCGAAAAACGTAATCTCCAGGAAAATTTAGGTGTAATCATGTCACGCTCAGGTGTTGACATCTCGGCAAATGTAAATGCCAAGGCAATTGTAACTCCGTCGCTTGGGGGGAATACGGCTCGTCTTCTTAGCGTATACAGACCGCATCAGCCTGTACTTGCCGTTACGCCATTTGCAAAGTCAATGCGTGAAATGCAATTGTATTGGGGAGTGTATCCGTGTTATGCGCCAATTGCCGACGAAACAGAGAGTATGATCCAGAACGTTATGCGAATCGCTTCCGAAACAGGTGTTGCCGGTATATCGGACAAAATTGTTCTTGTGGCAGGTCTGCCTCTTCAAAGCCCTAACATGGTTAATACTATTCGTGTCATCATAATGGGAACGATTCTTGCCCGTACCACCTCAGGCGGTTTTTCAAACCCCGAAGTTACCCGTGTTCGAGGCAGAATTTTTAACGCTGCCACCCCGCAAGATGCCCGTGAAAAAATCATTCTGTTGGGCTGTGAAATTCTTTCGTGCAGAGTGCTTACCAAAGACTATATCCCCATTGTCCGCCTTGTTAAAGGAGTTATCTGTGAAGAAGTATCTGAAATAACAGATGACGATCTTCACGACATCAACCCAAATCTTGTATGGCTGACTCACATCAGGCACAATGCTGATACGCTCGAAACAGGTTTGACAGTAACGATTGATGGGAAGGAGCTGCTCGTGTACGAGGGGACAGTGTAACCGAAAAACTCTGTACGTTATCGCACGCGTTATTGCGATGCTTGTTGATCGTTCCTATGGAATGATGGCCGAAGAAACGGGGCCCCAAGGACCTCGTCCGCCTTTTGCATTTTCAAATCTTATTGAAAAGTAAGCGGCCTTGCCTGAATCTTCGGTGGGGAACTCCATCAGCACTTTGCGGCGGCGGGAAAATTTGTTGTGAGGTAAATCTTCTCCTGTTACGGCTGCTTTTGTCATATAGCGCAAAGGGCTTGAGGCTTCTTCAGCGGTTGCTCCGCCATTGGGCATTATGCCGAAGTAAATCCTGTAACCATAATCGGTTATTCGGTCGTAGTGTGTACCTTCTATCCGTCTTAAGTGGAGCATTAACAAGTGAACGCCGTGGCAGGTGATGTCGGCTCCTGCTTGCCCTGTGGGTCTCGGTATTAACGTTTGTTTTGTGTCTTTGTGACGCAGACCGAGAGATACAATGTCATGGTCGGTGAGCGGCGGAACCAGAAAATAGCGGTCTTTCAAATAACACATATGGGAGGTAAGCCTGTAAAAGGCTTCATTACACAGAGCTGTGATTAGAGTGTTACGCTCTGTTGACATCACCTCTGCAAGAAGCCTTCTCGCTGTTCTGTGAAGTTCGGTGAGTTCTTGCTTTTCAGTATTTGTTGGCTGCCAACTCGGGGCAGTTGTCTGAAATACGTTTATCCATGCTTTTGCCATTGCAAGCTGTTCTATCCTCTTGCTTGGAAGCCAATCATTTGCCATTGCTTTCTCCTTTCTTGGCAGTTCGTGTACCATGCAAAGATTATAATACGATATTGTGTTGAAAAGGATGAAATAAATGAATAGTATTTGCGAAAAATACAGCACTTTTTTCGGAAATCGGCACTTTTGAAGTGATTTTTTGTATTACAAGATGAATCTATTAAAACAAATTTAACTCGACAAAAACGAAATTCTACGGTATGATTTTAATACCCACACAAAGGAGTATTTATGCGAGTATACAATTTTTCACCCGGCCCGTCGTGTTTGCCGTTGGAGGTGCTTGAGAAAGCAGCAGCGGAAATGACGGACGCCAATGGCAGCGGCCAATCGGTTATGGAAATGAGCCATCGTTCCAAAGATTTCAAACCTATTATCGAAAAGACGGAAAACTTGTTTAGGGAACTTATGAACATCCCTGATAATTACAAGATTCTTTTTTTGCAAGGCGGCGCTTCGTTACAGTTCGCTATGGTTCCCCTCAATCTTGCAGCGTCGGAAACTCCATGCGAGAAAAAAAAGGCAGCCTATATTGATACTGGAATTTGGTCTGATAAGGCGATAAAAGAGGGTGTTAAGTATGCTGCCGTAGAAGTCAGGGCAAGCTCAAAAGACAAAGCTTATTCCTACATCCCCAAAGCGCCTGCCGCTCAGCCGGGCGATGTTTATTACCACATTACTTTGAACAATACGATTGTCGGCACAAAATGGGATACCATTCCTGATACGGGTTCTGTCCCCCTTGTTTCTGACATTTCAAGCAGTATTCTTTCCGAGCCGCTTGATGTCAGCAAGTTTGGTATTCTTTATGCCGGTGCGCAGAAAAATCTTGGGCCTGCCGGAACCACCATTGTAATTATCCGTGAAGATTTGATAGGCAAAGCTCCTGATTGGACTCCGATAATGCTTCGTTATGATACTCATGCTTCGGAAGGATCAATGTATAATACTCCTCCATGTTACGGCATTTATATGATTGGGCTTGTGTTGGAGTGGATAAAGAACTTGGGCGGAGTTGAGGCTATCGCCAAAATAAACCGTGAAAAAGCCGGGTTGTTTTATGATTACCTTGATTCTTCAAAAATGTTTTATTCACCTGTAGAAAAACAATTCCGCAGTTTGATGAATATTCCTTTTATTCCCAGAGAGAATGATGAGGCGAAAAAAGCAGAGCTGGAAGCTCGTTTTGTCAAAGAGGCGGCGGCGGCTGGTCTTATAAACCTTGCCGGTCATCGCTTGGTTGGCGGTATGAGAGCGAGCATTTACAACGCTATGCCGATTGACGGCGTAAAAGCGTTAATCGATTTTATGAAAAAATTTGAAGGATAGAGGTTAGATATGTTTCGTATTCAAACGTTAAATAAAATTTCCCCATTGGGGCTGGAACTTTTTCCGCGGGACAAGTATGAAATTGCCAGCGACATTCCCAATCCTGATGTTATTTTGGTACGCAGTGCCGACATGAACGAGATGGAGATTCCGTCTTCGGTGGCGGCGATTGCCAGAGCGGGAGCGGGGTATAACAATATTCCTGTTAAGCGTTGCAGTGACAAGGGAATGGTGGTTTTTAATACGCCGGGAGCGAATGCAAATGCTGTTAAGGAACTTGTGCTTGCGGCATTGCTTCTTTCGTCTCGTAACATTGTCGGCGGTATCAATTGGACAAACTCCGTTGCCGATAATCCCGATGTTGCCGAACTTGTGGAAAAGGAAAAGTCCAAATTCACAGGGCCGGAGCTTAGGGGAAAAACCCTTGGCGTAATCGGTCTTGGTGCTATCGGTGTAATGGTTGCCAATGACGCGATGGCTTTGGGCATGAAAGTAATTGGTTATGATCCGTATATCTCGGTAGATGCCGCGTGGCATCTTTCCAGCGATGTCATCCGTGCCGACAGCCTCGAAAGCCTTCTTGCTAAATCTGATTATGTTACGCTGCATATTCCCCAGAGCGAAACAACTAAGGGTATTCTGAATGCCGATAAATTCCAAATCATGAAAAAGGATGCTCGTATTATCAATTTTTCACGTAACGCTCTTGTGAATAACAAAGATATTATCGAAGCGTTAGACGCAGGGAAACTTAACAGTTATGTAACTGATTTTCCAACACCTGATCTTTTGGCTTGCAAAAAAGTTATCGGTATTCCTCATCTTGGAGCGTCAACCCCGGAAGCCGAAGATAATTGTGCGGTAATGGCAGTTATGCAAATTAAGGATTTTCTTGAGTCAGGGGAAATTCGCAATTCCGTTAATTTTCCCAAATGCAAACTTGATCAGCGTTATCCCTACAGATTGCTTGTTATTAACAGGAATATTCCTAACATGGTCGGGCAGATCACTACAAATCTGGCAGGTGCGAATATTAACATTCAGGATTTGATTAACCATCATCTTGATGATTATGGTTATACCATTATTGATACGGAACAGGAAATCCCGGAACCTACTTTGGATCAAATCCGTAAAGTAGAAGGGATTATAAGAGTCAGGTTAATTTGCCGTTAGGTTACCGTTAATCCGCGAGTATTTCCAGAACTTCTTCGGGTGTTTTGGCGTTCAGGATTTGCTCGCGTTTTTCTGCGCTTTTGAACAAAAGGCTTACTTCCGCCAAAAATTGTAAATGAGGTCCTGTTTTTTCTATCGGGGAAAGAGTCATGATAAAGATTCTGCATGGCTGTTTATCGAGAGAGTTAAAATCCACTGGATTGTCGGAGATTCCGATACACGCTATTAAATCTTTAGTGGTAACTGTTTTTCCGTGCGGAATAGCAATTCCATGCTTCATCCCGGTGGACATTTTTTCTTCTCTTTCCAATACTGCTGTAAGAGCCGCTTCTCTGTCTTGAATCTTTCCGGCTTTGTGAAGAATATCAAGCAATTCATTGATAATTTCTTTCTTTGTAGTACCCTTCAAGTGAAGATCGATAGTGTTTGCGCTGATTATTGTCTTAAGGTTCATGCTGATATTATATCCTTTAAATTTCAAAAAGTCAATAAAAAAAATTAATTATAGTCCTTTAATTTTACTTACTGTACAAGGAATTGAATAATTCCTTGTACAGTAAGTATTTACAATCGGAAATAGTCAATTAATAAAATTAATTGACTATATTCCCGCTTTGGCCGCCGAATCGCACTCCTACTCCAAAGTAATATCCAAGTCTGACGGCACTGAAACTGTTTCTTACAAATCTTCCGCTGTTAACACGCTCAAGGTTTCCTTTTTCCCAACGGAGGAAATCCCAGTTAACTGTTATGCCGTTAATTATTGCAATCCTTCTGGCAGGATTTATAACAATTGCCGCATCTAAAAGTAATCCCGCTCCAAGCGACTCAAGAAAAACTGTATCTCTGGACAAGAAAGAACCGCTTCCTGTGAAAATTTCTTCCCGATAGCTTACAAATGTAGGCCCCAGTGATATGGGAATTGTGATATATTGCCCCGCCCTTAAAGCATACGAAGGCCCTGCGCTTATTCGTAACTCTGTAGATGAAGCAATGTTGTTTATGCTGTTTATATCGTTATCTTGCCACTCTGTTCCGCCATGAAAACCACCTATTGAGGTTCTGACAAACCAGCCAAAATGTGAATCATTTGGAAAATGATTGAGCAAAACATAAAAACTGGCTCCGTTTAAATCTCTGCCAAAATCTTCACCAGGATGCCGCTCATATATTCGTGCAAAATTCACTGATGCTCCATATAATGTTTCGGCAAACGTTCCGACCGCAATGGCGGCAAACAAAATTGAAAAGATAATTAATTTAAAAACCAAGTTTTTCATACTTTAATAATACAGCTAGAATTGGCAAAAAACAAGTTTTTTCTGAGATTTTTTTAAAAATATCACATTAACACTACTCTGAAAGGAATCATCGGCAGCCCATCCTGATTAAATAATTGCCGATCTTTAGGATTGCTTGCCCATGCGTACAACACTTTTTGAGGATTTTTCACAGTGGAAATGTCTATCGATAATTTGTTGGGCGGCACAATTTCCGCAGGCAGCCGAAAAACATCCCCGTCGGTGATAATTGTCAGATAGGGGGTGCTGTCTGCCGCAAGCCCCTTTCCGCAATTATCAAAAGTTAATAAAAGTTGATTTTCGTTTCGCTCTATGTTGCGGAATACAGGGCCGGGAGAGGTGTTGTCTTGTTTGTTAACCAGCCGTTCAAAAGCCAGAAAAAGCCGTCTTGCGATTTCTTTTTTGTTAAACGGATGCAGCTCATTCCATTCGCCTGTATCCAAAGCTGCCGCCATGCCCGTAAACGGAAGTGAAAGGGCAGAGTATTGCGCTTCTCTGACAAATGCCCAAGAGTTTGCCTCATTGTTTTCGGATGGATTTCCAAAAATTGGCAGCTGCACAAACAAAAATGGAAGATCTTTAGTGCCGGCTTTTTCACGCCAGTCTTGTATCATCGAGCGGAAAAGGTTTGCGTATTCGTCTGAGTTTTTTTCGTTGGATTCACCCTGATACCAAATGACTCCCTTAAATGGATATTTCAAAATTGGAGCGATCATTGCGTTGAAAGTTCCCATAGGCTGCCACTGGAAGAAAAATTCGTCGGGGCGGCGGCGGGACTCTTTTGCTCCTATCCGATATTTCCATTTTCCGGCGAGGCTCAAAATGTTGTTTTCGGAAAATAAGCGAAAAGGTTTTTCTTTTGTAATACCTCCATCTCCCCTATTGCAAGTTACTCTTATAACGATTCGATTTTTTCCTTCGTGAATCAAGTTTGGCGGAATTTTGTATTTACGAGGCGGATAACGATATGTAATGTTTCCAATTTCCAGACCGTTTAAGTATGTATAATCGCTGTCGGCAATTGTTCCCATCCAAACATCTGTCGGTATAAAATCATCTTTTATTCGTGGCGAGGGTTTAATACCCCGCCCTTCAGGGCGTTTTCTAAAGGTATTAAACCCGAGTCCAATACCTTTAGAGAACAACATACCTCGTCCCTTCAGGGCGAGGTTGTTGATATCGAATTCTCGGGCAAGCCAAATAACGCCGCAAAAATCTGTAAGTTCTTCGTGTTGATCGCCTTGAGCGAAATCGCCGGGAAGGTCAATGTCATTCCATTCGGAAATATCGATTTGCGGTTTATGCCATTCTTCGGTAAGTCCTAAGTCCTGATTTTTTACTGATGTTTCCCATTGTTGAATTTCAGTTTCGTTTTTTTCGGTAATTGTTTTCCTCAGAGCAGAATCGGCATACTGCCCGCCAAGTTTTATTTTTGCCGGATAATCTTTTAATGCTTCCTTGCTCATCCATGATTCAATTGGTGTGCCGCCCCATGCCGTGTTTACAAGGCCGATAGGGATGTTGTATTTTTCGTTTAAGTTTTTGGCAAAGAACCACGCAGTACCCGAAAAAACACCCAAGGTTTCTTTTGAAGCTGTAACCCAGTTTTCGCCATGTATCTGTTCTTGCGGTTCTGAAAAATTCCATGTTTGCGGAACTGAGAATTGCCTGATGACAGGGAAATCAGGCAATTCCCATTCTTCGGGGAAATCGTCAGACAGACGCTGCATTGGCATTTCCATGTTGGATTGACCTGCGCACAACCACACATCGCCTGCATAAATGTCTTTTAGTTTGATAATGTCATCTTCCGCCGTTATTTCCATCATGAACGGCCCGCCTGCCTGAACGGGCGTGAGCGTTATGTGCCATTTGCCGTTTTCGTCAGCCTTTGTTTGGCAGCTCTCCCCCGAAAAGGTGACTGTCACCTCAGAGTGAGGAAGAGCCGTGCCGTGTATGGGAAAATTAACCCCATGTTGAATAATCATGCCATCGCCAAACAATGGCGGGAGAATTAGTTTATTTTTAAGCAAAATGTTATTAGCCTCACTTTTTTTTATTCTTTTATTCCGCCCAATGCGATTCCTGAAACAAAGAACCGCTGCAGAAATGGGTATACCATAAGAATTGGTAAAGCCGCAACAACTGTTATTGCCGCTCTCATGCTTACCGGCGTCACCATGGCTGATGCTGCGTCCATTGACATTCCCATCGCTCCAATTTGAGCTGCGCTTACTGCCTGTGATTGAGTGGCCTGAAGGAATTCCATCAATTTATACTGCAATGTGTGTAAATGAGGCATTCCCGACGCAAACAACATAGTATCAAACCATTGATTCCACGCTCCTACTGATATAAAAAGCGATATAGTCGCTATTACCGGCAGACATAACGGCAGAATAATCCGCATGAAAATTTTGAAATCTCCGCAGCCGTCAATGCGGGCAGATTCAACCAGGCTTTCGGAAATGTTTAACATATAAGTTCTTATAACAATAAAATTAAAAGCACTAATCATGCCCGGAACAACATATACCCAAAAAGTATTTATTAATCCTAAAGAACGAATAAGGAAGAAATTAGGAATCAAGCCCGCATTAACATACATCGAAAGTATCAGTATTAATGTAAAAGGTTTTCTAAACACAAAATTTTTCCTGCTTAAAGTGTATGCCAGCATACTGGTGAAAAATACACCTGTAACAGTTTGAATGACTGTTCTTGCTACCGATATCATGAATGCGTTAAAAATAGTTCCGCCGGCAAAGACTGCTCTGTAATTCTGGAGAGTTAATTCTCTCGGCCAAAATGTAACTCCGCCCCTGATGGTATCTGCTGCTGAGTTAAACGAAACAACGATTGTATTCCAAAAAGGATAAAATGTAATGAACATTATTAGTATCATAAATAACGTATTTAATGTATTAAAAATACGCTGTTCTAATTTTGCTTTTTGTATATATGTCATATTAACCTCACTTCTCCGGCACGCTTGGCAAGCCAATTGGCTAAAAATAACAAGGTTATATTTGTTACATTTTGAAACATTCCTGCCGCTGTTCCAAGAGAAAAATTGGAAGTTCGAATACCGTGTATAAGAACGTAAATATTAATCGTATCCGATACATCCTGAATAAGCCCGTTTCTAAGCAGCCATTGTAATTCAAAACCGGCGTCCAAAAGACGTCCAATACTGAGGATCAGTAAAACTATTATTGTAGGTTTAATTCCCGGAAGAGTAACGTGCCACATTTTTCGAAACCTGTTACAGCCGTCAATTTCAGCGGCCTCATATAACCCCGGATCGATCCCCGCAATAGCTGCCAGATAAATAATTGTATTCCAGCCTACTTCTTTCCATACGAAGGTAGCTCCTACAATGCCCCAGAAGTAATTAGGCTCGCTTAAAAACAAAATCGGTTCGTTGATTATTCTAAGAAACATTAAAAGATCATTTATTGCTCCGTTTTCTACCGCCAGCATAGTTGATACAATCCCTGTTACTATTACCCATGATAAAAAGTGAGGCAAATATGATACAGTTTGTACGATACGTTTAAAACGAATATTTTTAAGTTCGTTTAGAAGCAAGGCAAAACCAATCGCTGTGGTAAATCCTAAAATCATATTGATTACACTCATGGCAAGAGTGTTTCGCATTGCCTGAAAAAAATGCGGAGACGATTCAGGATAGACAAAAAGATGTCTAAACCATTGTAATCCTACCCATTCTTGGTCAGAAAAAGCTCTTCCGGGGCGGAAATCCTGAAACGCCATCGTCCATCCCCAGAGAGGAACATACGCAAAAAGTATAACATACAATACTAACGGCAGTGACATAAAAATAAGCTGCCGTTGGTTTATCACTTTATCTATAAATCGTTTTTCCATATTATAGTCCTTTAATATTAATCTTCCTCTCTTGGGTAATCCCTCGGTGTCCACCTTTCGATACGTCTGTTGATTTCCTGTTGCATGAACGCTTCGTATCTATACAGCCCTATCCTGTCCAATTCTTCGAGGTATTCCGCCCAGAGTTCATCAAATTGGTGAGGGGGCGCTAAAATAATTCTGGGTAACATTCTGCGGTAAACTTGTTCGGCACGCTGCCATGCCATTTGGGCTTCTGAGCCGTCGGGGATGTCAATTTGCCACGCTGGAAACCACACAGGGTTTGGCGGCGGATATATATCCATCATTTCTGCGTTGTTGCGTACTCCGTAAGCTTCCCAAAGCACCCTGTCAACTTCGTGCATGGCATCTTCTCTTTCTCCGTAAACGTCAGCGATATTGGTAGGCCAACCATTGCTGAAAGAGCCTGATATCTTCGGCGCATGATTCCACCAGAGTCTGGCTTCGTTGTGAAGTATCCAAACTTCATCTTCCTGTTGATCTCGCTGCAGTTGAGTTCGGAAAGGTTGTCCCTCTTCATCAATATGATAATCAATTCCATAAAAACCGTAATGGCCGATTATTTTTTGGACTTCTTCGCAAAGCTGTGCATCAAGGAAACGTATGATTCGTTCTGGATATCTGGCGCTTACACTGATACCGATTCCATGCCCAAAATTCGGAACGCTCCTGTGCCTGTACCATGGGCGAATGTCTTCGTCAAAAACTA
>Ga0123355_10004320_pt1 | contig 20671 bp, 17 predicted proteins | sample TergutEmb28metaG_3_FD_89872 | JGI IMG/M metagenome (GOLD analysis project Ga0123355, IMG submission 89872) | Embiratermes neotenicus P1 segment gut microbial communities from Petit-Saut dam, French Guiana - Emb289 P1 | ecosystem: Host-associated > Arthropoda: Insects > Digestive system > Gut ...
AAATATGGTACCATAATATGTGATTCCAAACATCTTAAAAAAACATATCGATAACGGCAATATCGCGGCGGCATATCTCATCATCGGCGACCAGGCCTCTATCCATGATGCAGGCAAGTCCATCGAACAAAATTTTTTGCCTGTGGACAGATTTTGGCTGACCAACAAAGAAGGTGAAGCAAGCATTAAAGTAGAACAGGTTTTGGCGTTCCTAGACGCAACCATGCTGTCCCCCGTCGGCGATAAAAAAGTGATGTTGGTCAAAGATATTTCGACCATGACACACGCCGCGCAGAACAAGATATTGAAGACATTGGAAGAGGGCAACGAAAACACTGTATTCATGTTGCTGGCAACAGATATCGAAAGAATATTAAACACAGTCCGCAGTCGTTGCGTCACGATCTACTTAGGAAAAAAAGATCAGGCGGCAACCAAAAAGATAGCGGATGATGTTAAGAAATTGCTTGCATGCAAAAGTCTGGACGAGGCGGTGCCACTGCTTCCCTACTTAACATCTAAAGACAACATTATGCAGACCCTGAAAGCCCTGTCGACACTTTGCAAAGATTATGATATACTTACCACGTTGTCAGTAATCAACCGAAACATAAAGGCAAATTGCAATCCGACAAACGCCTTCGATTTATTTTTAATGGAGTACTTTAAACAATGAAGACCATTGGTATAAAAATTGCGAATCAGAACCCACCAACTCAGTTTGACACCGAGATAGACTTGACCGCTGGGCAAAAAGTTATTGTGGAAAGTCCAAACGGAGCCGAATGGGGCGTCGTAGTCGGTGTCCCATTTGCATGTAAAAAAAGCGGCAGTAATAACCTTGTATTACGTGTCGCAAACGACGACGATAAAAAAGCGATCATCCAAACAATAAAAAACGCCGAGTACGCCGAGAAAATAACAAAGCAAAAAATCACTCGCCACAATCTGGACATGAAGATAGTCTCATCTAGATACACGATGGATGGCAAGAAACTTCTCATTCAGTTCACCTCCGATGGGCGCGTCGATTTTAGAGAGTTAGTAAAAGACTTAGCAACAACCCTGCGCGTCAGAATTGAACTAAGACAAATCACAGCAAGAGAACACGCCAAAAGCGTCGGCGCATTGGGCCCGTGTGGGTTGCCGTGCTGCTGCACAAGATTCAGCTGCATCAGTGAAAACATCACAGTCAAAATGGCAAAGGCACAGAACATTGCCCTGAACCCAGGAAAAATGAATGGCATGTGTGGCAGGTTAATGTGTTGTTTAAACTATGAAGCGAAGAAGGAAAACAAAGACAAGGATTAGAGTAAGTGTTCCTCCATCAATTTCTTCAATGACATTTTAATTTCTTCTTCGCGTGCTTCAAAACTCTCGGACAGTCTCTCTGGCTTATAACGAACCGACCAATCTGGCAGGATTTCAAACTCGTTCAACTTGACTGAATTCTCGAAACCAACCATTCGGATAGCAGGCGCAAGAAGTTTTTTCTGCCTGTCTGTCAAACTGCGAATATACTCTTCTGTAAACCTAAATGTTTTAAAAGCACCCTCGTCCTTAGTATTATGCAACGTCACCATGGAAAAGCCTTGGAACAACTCGATGAAAATACTGTCCAAAACTTTTTCCAGTTTTTCCGCCTCCGCTTGACTTGGCATCAGGGCTATCGCGCGCCCTTCTTTTGAAAGTTCTTCCTTTATAATAGCGTCAAGCGAGTCATCCCCCACCGCCCCACGGACACGAGCAGACAGCTCCATCAACTTCTTAGCACTTTCCGGAATGTGGACCTCCAGGTTAATCTCGTCTAACATCTTGTTTATCATCGCGCGCAATTTGCCAACTTCTTTTTCTACCTCGTCATAAAAATATAGACATGCATAGATATACCCTTTTTCCATTGGGTTTTCGACTGGAACTTGTCCAGTGATTTCGTTGGTCAAATTGTTCCGCACAGCCAAAAAGATATCGAACTTGTCATCCAATATAAAATTGTCATTCAATCGCTTACAGGTTTTATAATTCATACCTTAATTATCACCCATCGCGCTCGCCCTTGTCAAACCAAACAAAAACCCGCCATAAGGCGAGTTTCTCATACTCTAAGCCATGCACACGTTTCGCGGCAACCAAACTAGCCATGCGAAGGCGCGCTGTGTCTTTGCATTGTAAGCTGCATCTCAATCTGTACGCTATACAAACGTGTTGAGGAATACAATCTAGCTATGCGCGAAGGCGCGCTCTGCCGTCACATTGATGCGAACATCTCATACTCTAAGCCATGCATATGTTTCGCGGCAACCAAACTAGCCATGCGCCTTACTTAAGTTCTACTGTTGCGCCAGCTTCTTTAAGTTGTGTTTCGAACTTCTTTGCTTCTGCTGCAGGCACTTTTTCTTTTACGGTTTTTGGTGCGCCGTCAACAATAGCTTTCGCTTCACCAAGTCCAAGACCTGTGATTTCTTTTACAACTTTAATAACGTTGATTTTGTTTGCTCCTGCATCTTTTAGGAAGATGTCGAACTCAGTTTTTGCTGCTGCCGCTTCTGCTGCTGGTGCTGCTGCGCCTGCTGCTGGTGCTGCTGCTACCGCCATTGCTGCTGCGCTTACGCCGAATTCTTCTTCAAGCGCCTTAACAAGGTCAGCCGCTTCTTTAAGTGTAAGTTTTTTGATTTCTTCAACTAATTTTTTGATATCCATTTTTATGGTCTCCTTAATTTTTTATTTTTATTTGGCATTATGCCGTTGCTTTGGCTTGGTTAATAACCATAGCCATGTTGCGTGGTACCGCCTGCACAACAGACGCGATACCGCGTGCGCCACTTTGAAGCAATCCCATAAGTTGCGCGATAAGTTGTTCTTTGCTTGGAAGAGTTGCAAGTTCCATAACGCCTTGCGCGTCTAGAACGGTGTCACCCAATAGTCCAAACTTGAACGCCATCTTGTTCTTGTATTTTTGTGCCAAGATGATTTTTGCGGCACTGATTTCGTCTTCGTTAGAAAACGCGACGGCAAGGGTTCCTGTTAGAAGCCCTGGGTCTAAATTAATGCCTTTGTTTTTAAGTGCAATGTCAAGCAAGGTGTTTTTATAGACTTTGTACACAACGCCTTTTTCACGAAATTTGTTTCTTAGTTCGTTCGCCTCGGCAACAGTCAAAGTCTTGTAATCTACAAGGATTATACTCTTTGCTTCGTCAATACGCTTTTCAATTTCCGCGACCACATCTTTTTTCTTTAACAGGTTCGCACTTTCTTTCTTTTCAGTCACTGGTTTCCTCCTTTTATTAAAATTCAAAACCTCCAACAGGTGGAGGTCAAAATCACAAAAGGATATTGAGCTCTACCTCAGTAAGATTTACAACCTTTCGGCAACTTACTATCTCTGGCGGAGATTTACTGACAATAATAACACAAGCACTGATAACTTGTCAACTTCTTTAGAGACCCTAACATTTAAACCACCTTTTCGCTGGGGGTTCGAGGGGGACTGTGGCTTTTTGCTTCTTTTTGCCCACGCAAAAAGAAGATTAAAGTATATACTTCCTCAAATCAGCCTTCTTAATAATCGTCGCCGTCCTATTCTTCACAAACGCCTTGTCAATTTTCAAATCTTTAGCTGGCTCTTGCCCTGCCGCTTCAAACGAGATCTCTTCCAGTAGAACTTCCATAACATTGTGCAATCTTCGCGCACCAATGTTTTCGTTTGCTTCGTTTTCCGCTTCCGCAAGTGCGGCAAGTTCCTTCAGCGCATCACGCTCGAATGTCAAATTAACTTTATCAACCGCAAGAAGTTCTGCATATTGCTTGGTCAATGCATTTTCAGGCTGCGTCAAGATTTTGAAGAAATCATCTTTGTTCAGGTTAAGCAGCTCCACCCTGATCGGAAAGCGACCTTGAAGTTCAGGGATAAGGTCTTGAATCCTGCTGATGTGAAACGCACCTGCTGCGATGAACAAAATGTAATCTGTTTTAATTGCGCCGTGTTTTGTTTGAACAGTGCAGCCTTCTACGATAGGAAGGATGTCACGCTGGACACCTTCACGACTGACTTCTGGGCCACTGCCCTTTCCGCCCTTTGAACCAATCTTATCAATCTCGTCGATGAAGATAATTCCGTGCTGCTCTGCACGCATAATTCCCTCTTGTTGGACCGCGTCATTGTCGATAAGCTTGTCGCACTCTTCTTGCAAAAGTTGAGCACGCGCATCCTCAACCGTCATATGCTTGCGCTTTGTACGCTTTGGCATCATGCCGCCAAAGATATCGCCAATGTTAATCCCAATTTCCATACCAGGCGGCATGTGAATAGGCTTTGCAACATCCGCAACCTCGATTTCAATCAGCATGTTCTCAAGCTTCCCGTCGCGCAACTCTTCCTCGCTTTGTTTTCTTAAGACTTCGTCTGGAACGTCTGCTGCAAGCCTTTTCTTGGTTGAAACGATATATGAAACCAATCTTTTCTCGACGACTGCTTCCGCCTTTTTTTTCACCTCTGCTTGCATCTCTTCTTTGACCATGCGGATAGATACTTCAACCAGATCGCGAACCATACTTTCTACGTCGCGCCCGACGTAACCAACCTCGGTGTACTTTGTTGCTTCCACCTTTACAAATGGCGCTTTTACAATCTTTGCAATACGACGCGCGATCTCGGTCTTACCAACACCGGTTGGACCCTTCATGATAATGTTCTTCGGTGTTATCTCGTCGCGCACCTCTTTCGGCAACTTGCTTCTTCTGAAGCGGTTTCGCAACGCCACAGCAACTGCACGCTTTGCCTCGGTTTGCCCGATGATATACTTGTCAAGTTCAGCAACAATTTGTTTAGGTGTTAAATCCATTAGATAATTATCTCCTTATTAGGATAGTTAATCACAAAATATCGATGTATGCAAGGTTAAGATTGTTTTTTCTTCCTAAGTGCAATCAATTCTTTCACAACTTCTTCAGGCGTTCCGCAAACTTTGAATAGCTCGGTTGGCTCGATACGATACGGAGACCCACCCACGCCAATCTTTGTAAATCCGTTCTTGTTAATAAAATCAAAGTGCGCAAGCTGATGCTGGTAAAATCCATCGTAATTCAGAACGATGATTTCGATGTCGAACTCTTCAGCGCGCTTGCATTCAACAGCCGTCCAGAATTCAAAGATTGTTCCAATACCGCCTGGCATCACAACTATCGCACCGCCGTCTGCGGCCTCCAGCATTGCCTCCATTCTTGTACAGATACTCTTCGCCTTTACAACCTTCTTAGTATTCATGGTTTTCAGGTCATCACTGTAAACCTCTGGGATTATCAGAGTATGGTCCTTGTTCTGCTTTTGGTAGTGCTTGTTAATCGCAGCCAAAACACCGTGCGCGTTGCCACCCCATACTTTTTCAAAGTCGTGTTTAACAAGTAACTCTCCTATCTTCTGAGCATTTTCGATGTACTTGGGATTTGTTGCAGGATTTGTCCCGCCGAATACGCAAACTTTCATAGTTAGCCTCCTAATATTTTTTTTGTGAATTCTAGATATTGCTCCATGGTTTTCAATTTAGTAAGACTCTTTTTCTCTTTATGGAATTCAGGGATTGATAAGTTCTCGACATTTTCCAATGCTTTTACAAAACGTTGCTTAACAAGTTCGATAGCCTCTTCGTCAGAGTTCTTCATCCTGGTCATACCGTAGACAATCTCTTCGGCGAACAGTAAGAAACTTGCAAGATTTCGCAACATGTACGCTGTATGAACAACAGCAGATTCTTCAATTGGGGTTTTGTTTTTGAACTCGGCAAGCAAAATTTGTTGCAGGTCATACCACGAGATTCTCAATCCGACCAAAGAACTTTTTGCAAAGTCCTTGGAACCAAACATATTCCTGAAGAAGTCAGTTGTTTCCTTTGCGTTTTTTTCCGCAAGCGCAAGATTGATTTCAGAGTCTGCGTTTTCATAGACCTCGGCTTTTGCCCTTTTGAAGATTTCGTAATATTGACTCTCGTTATAAATATAAAAGTCGTTGTACTCGGCAAGCAGTTCTTCTGCCACTCTTACATCGACCGTTTCGAATAGACTATATTCCGTCACGTACGGAAATTTCATCGCTTGTGATTTCATTTGTCCTCCCCAAATTATTATATTACTTACCCGATAAATAATCAAACATAATTCAGGCAGATAGAAGTCTACCATTTTATTGGTTTCTTCCCTTTTGACCCTAACCATTCATTTATTTTCGAAAAGTGCCGGCACCCCAAGAATCCATAGTGTGCCGAGAAGGGACTTGGATGAGTCGATTCCAATATAAAGTTGCTCTGAGCGTCAATAACCTCTTTATATTTCTTTGCATGAGAACCCCACAATACAAAGGCTATGTCGCCCTTTTTGCCCAAATGCCCAATTACCGCGCGAGTAAAATCTTCCCAACCGATATCTTTATGTGACAGCGCTTGATGCGCACGAACAGTTAGACAAGTGTTCAGCAACAATACCCCTTGCCTCGCCCATGGTGTTAGGTCGCCATCAATAACAGAGCATCCGCCAAAGCAGTCCGTTACTTCCTTTATAATATTCCCAAGAGAAGGCGGCATCTTAGCGCAGTTCACACTCTTTGAAAACGCCATCCCATTAGCGGCATGCGGTGTATGGTATGGGTCTTGCCCCAGAATTACAACGCGAACATCTTCGGGCAAGCAAAGATTAAAAGCGGAAAACAAATTCTCTTTAGACGGATAGACCGTATGGGTTTCATATTCTTTTAATACACGAGCATAAAGTTGCCGAATCTCGGGTGTATCAAGAATATGATGGAGTTCTTTTTTCCATTCCTCATGTAACAGAGACATGTACCATTTTAACATATGCATCTTTATCCATCGCAAGATAAATAACGGTCGACACAAAATCCATTGTCAGTATCATTGGCATATCTTTCTTTATATTAATCGTTAACAAGCCTTCGTATATCGTGTAATTAACAACCTCGTATGTAACGCGACTGCTACCCTGGTCTACCATTGCTATGATTAGATCTTTGGTTTCAAAGAATTTCTTATCGAATTTTTTATAACTCTCGCGCACTTGCGACTCTAAACTCTTCCAATAAGAATCTGGGACTCTTGCTATGTCACTGTGTTGCCCTGCGACAACGTATTGAATATATTGCTCTAAATCTTTTTCACTTCTTAAAACAATATAGGGTTGTTCCAGCGTTGCAAACCAGCTGCCTTGCTTGATTTCTGCGTTTTTGGTGTAATCCATAGGAGCTAACCCTCCACACCATATTACCAAAAAAGCCAATCCGATACCAATAAGTTTCTTCATGGCTTTATGTTATGCAAGTTTAAATAAACTATCCAACCGTAGACTTTTCCGCCTCCATCGCAATCTTGCGCATGTACTCAATTGTTAAGAATGGGAACTTTCCGACCGCGGTTTCCGCACTTGTCATCACCGCATGCGCACCTTGCCATACCGCGTTGGTAACGTCAGTTACTTCCGCACGTGTTGGGCGAGGACGATCTATCATGCTTTCCAACATTTCGGTCGCAACAATACAAAACTTGTTTGCCGCAACACATTTTTCAACGATAAGTCTTTGCAAAGCAGGAACCTGTTCGATTGGATATTCAACACCAAGGTCACCGCGTGCAACCATAATTCCGTAAGACTCGTCTACGATTTCATCTATGTTTTGAATACCTTCAACGCTTTCAACCTTTGAAATGATTGGAACTGCTTTCCCGCATTCTTTTAACCATGCAGTCATGTCGATAAGGTTCTGGCGTGTTCCTACGAAACTTGCTGCGATTAAATCAACGCCTGTCTCAGCCGCAACTTTTAAATCCGCCTTGTCTGCGTCAGACAAGAACGGCAGACCAAGAGCGCAACCCGGAACAAACATACTTTTGCGGTTGCTAAGAACCCCACCCATGTCAACAACACAAACAACATCAGTGTCTGTAGTGGACTTAACAGTCAAACGAATCATGCCATCAACAAGCAAAATTGCCTGACCCTTCTCTACTACTTGCGGCAAGCGGTTATAGTTAGCGTAAACACGCTTGTTATCTCCGACACATTCCTTTGTCGTAAAAGTGAAGGTTTGACCATTTTCAAGAGTTACGTTGCCACCCTCGAACGTACCGATACGAATATCTGGACCTTTTGTGTCCAACATAATTCTGTAGTTAAGCTTTTCTTTTTGGCGCACTTCCTTCAAACGCTCGATGATGTTACGTGCCTGCTCAGCATTTAAGTGTGAACAATTAACACGAGCGATGTTCATACCTGCTTCGTATAATTTTTTAATGCCTTCTGGGCTGTCTGTTGCCGGCCCTAGTGTACAAACTATTTCAGTCTTCATTTTTTTCTTCCTCCATTGCGCGTTTCTCTTCGCGCTTTTTTCCTTCGCCTTTTTCCACAGGCGCTATCACTAGGTATCTGTTTGGGTCGGTGCCTTTACTGAATGTCTTGATACCTTCTACCTCTTGAAGAGCGGTATGGATAATCGCACGTTCTCTTGGAATCATTGGGTCCAACCTAAGCGTCTTGCCTGTTCGTTTTACTACTTCGGCTTTTTTAAGACCCAACTCGCGCAAGGTTACTTCGCGCTTTTCCTTGTAGTTTTCAATGTTAACGTAAACGCGACGCTTCTCGCCCTCGCCAGCACCAATCGCAACCGAGGTCACAATGGTTTGCAGCGCAGCCAACGCAACCCCGCCCTTACCGATAAGACGCCCAACATCATCACCACTAATATCCAACTTCAATGCCTTGTCGTCAACAGAGGCAATAACGGTCGCGTCGCTTTCGATAAGTTGCAAGAACTTTTCCACAAACACTTTTGACGCACGCAACTTGTCTGGCATTTCGCTGTCAGCAACAGGTATTATCTCGGGCTTTTCAATTACAACTTTTGGTGCACTGTCTCTTCTTGTATTCTCACGCCTAGGAGGCTGCGCAGCACGTTCTTTATCTTTTTCCAAGAGCAAGGCCTCGAAAGATTCTTCCGCTTTTTTCTCTTCTTTAACTATAACCGGCTCTGGTCCTTCCTTAACTATGGCTGACGCTTTCAGGGTCGCTTTAATCTTAGCTTTTTTAAACATCCCACCGCTTGAAATGATTTCAATCTCAACATCTTCATGTCCGCAGTTAAGTTTTTCTAAAGCTTCTTCAATCGCAACGTCTATCGTCTTTGCCTGAATTTCAATAGTTTTCACAAAAATATCTTAACATGGAAAACCCAATTTCGGCAAGCATTAACTTTTTCTTTGCCCATTAACATATTCACGGGCTTCTCTACCGCCAGTCGCATGAAAATGCGTTCCCTTGCCGTGCATGCGGTCGTTTTGCCACTCGCCGTCGTAACGGTCTCCGTTTTTGAATTGGTGGCTTCCCTTTCCGTGCTTCTTGCCATCACGCCAGTCACCTTTAAAAATGTCACCATTCGCATAGACTAGCGACCCTTTCCCAGTTTGCTTATCGTCTTGAAAGTCGCCCTCGTAATAGTCACCTGTGGAAAGATATAACAACCCTTTCCCAGTTCGCTTATCGTTATTAAAGTTACCTTCAAACTTATCACCCAATACATACAAGTGCACACCTACGCCCGTCTGCATACCCTGTACCCATTCTCCGTTGAACTTGTTTCCGTTTGAATAATGATATACTCCCCGGCCATGCTGCTTTCCGTCTTTCCAATTACCATCGTACCTGTCGCCATTTGTATATGCGTAAATACCCGCACCGTTTGGCTTGCCGTGGCGGAACTCACCAAGATATTGGTCGCCAGACTTAAATATATAACGGCCTTCTCCATTTGGCTTGTCATCTATAAATGTTCCATCGTAAATTGCGCCACTTGTAAAATAGAACGTCCCTTTTCCATATCTTTTACCATTTTGCCATTGGCCGTTGTAACGCGCTCCACTTTTAAAAGTGTACAAACCCTGACCATGACGCTCGTCGCCTTGCATGGTCCCTACGTAACTATCACCGTTATTGTAGTTAATTGTCTGCTCCAAGTTATCCTCCTACAGCATTCCCGCTTTGTTTCGCGGCTGTTTAACAGGTGCTTCTTCAATTTCTTCCAGTTCACTGGATTGAGTAAACTCGAACGTTGCCCCACCGCCCTGCTTTATTACATCGCTTGTAATAGTTACACGCTTCAGGTTCTGTTGACTTGGGGCGCTGTACATAATATCGCGCATGCTTGATTCTAAAATTGTTCTAAGACCCCTTGCACCCGTTTTCATCTGAATAGCCTTGTCCGCGACTTGTTCTATACTTGCTTCGCTGAAGATAAGTTCTAATTGGTCAAGTTCGAACATTTTCTTGTATTGTTCAAGTAATGAATTCTTTGGCTTAGTCAAAATATCCATCAGAGCCTGTTTGGATAACTCGTGCAAGATGACAATGACCGGCAGTCGTCCAACGAACTCAGGAATCAAACCGAAGCGAACGATATCGCTTGGGGTGATATCTTTCATAAGCGAACCATGGTCAAGAAGCGTCGCACCACCGTGCATGCGCATCCCGATAATGGTTTCCAAACCGACAAAGGCACCGCCCACGATAAATAGAATGTTTTTTGTGTTCAAGTGAGTATGCTGACCCTCGGCACGCATTGGAACGGAGGCAATTGTTCCTTCAATTGTTTTCAAAAGTGCCTGTTGGATTCCTTCGCCGCCGTCTGCATATTTGGCCGAGATTTTATCAATCTCGTCTATATAAATGATCCCACGCTCTGCCTTTGCAACATCATAGTCCGCCTTTTGTATAAGACGCGCCAGCATATCCTCCACGCCCTTACCGACGCCAGAGGCGATGAAGCTGGTTGCATCTGCCATAGCGAATGGAACATTCAAGGCATTTGCAAGAGTACTGACAATATGTGTTTTACCAGAACCAGTTGGACCTATCATCAGTATGTTACTTTTACTAAGGTCGCCTCCGCCCTGGGCACTGAGGGTAGCCTTTTTATAATGGTTGTAAACCGCAACAGCAAGAACACGTTTTGCCGCATCCTGACCTATAACGTACTGGTCAAGATACGCACGAATTTGATTGGGTGTAGGCATCATTTGCATATAGATTTCTCCTAATATTTTCTACCATATGAGCCTCGATAAATCAATCTGTTAGTAAGTACCGAATGCGAGGCGATAATATAATTGACGAAGAAAAAAGCGCCCGCAGGGTATTCACATTTTTTTCTGAAATCGCCTCGCATTCGGTACGTTCATACCTAACAACCCTAGGCTCGCCTTTGTAATGACTCTTGCGAATTTTATAAGTATGAACCAACTTCTCTCCCCTGTATGCATCCAGATAGGTCGTTGTCGTCTTGGCGCTTTTACCGCTCTCGATAATTACTTGTTCATAGTTCGGATTGCCGTAACAATCTACGCCTATGACCTCGTTCTTTAAATCATGAATCTTAGTCATCTCGACACGTGGTTTATATTTAACCGGAGTATAATTACCCCAGATATTCACAAAGACCTCTCTGCCTTTAACACCCGCTTCTATATAGATAGTTCCACCAGTATTATTTCGGATTTCCAGGTCACTGGCGCTGCTGACCATTGCATCTCTGCCAAGAGGCACATACGAGATTTCCAAACTGTGATTGTAACTTTTTTCAATCTTCAATCCTGACAATAGTGCTGCGTTGAACAAAGTGGTACTTGCTTGGCATACTCCCCCCCCTATTCCTGGCACAAACTCGCCGTCCATGATTATCTTTGCGCACTGATAGCCGCGTTCTTGAGTTCTCGGTCCTACTATGTGGTTGAAACTCATCGTTTGTCCATTTTGAACTATTAAGCCGTTATATCCAGACAATGCCAACGCAATATTTGCCGTTCGCGCTGGAACTTGGCTGCACCGTGTGGAAAACGCTGATCTTAAGTGAATACTGCTTATCATCTCTTGTTCGGATTTTGGTTGTACGTCTTTAACAATGGCTAGAATCTCCTGATGCTTTCCAGACGCCAGTGCAACATTAATATCCGCGCGCAGCCTTCTTACATCTAAAGTTTTTCCAACCTTCTGCTGTGTAACGGTAAACCTAGGCTCGCCTTGTGGGTTAAATTGTATGTTTCCGTCAAAGGGCTTCACAGCTACTTTGTTCTTTATTCTTTCAATCAAAAAGTCTATCTCTGGCAATTCACTCTTTTCTTTAATTCGCTGAGCTAATGACTTTCCCTTTGTAAATTCGTCCCTATCCTGAATGTTGTGCCATTTTGGGGTTAGGGACCTTGTGGATACCACCTCTTGTACTATCCCATTCGACGTTTCGTAGGATACTGTGAACAACTTTACATTCTTCTCGGGCGCAAATCCAAAAAGAAATACCATACATAAAAGAACAAGAGTAAATTTTCTCACACAATAATATGTGCAAACAGTGTATACTCCACTCCGTTCCGTGAACATTAAAGATGATTAAAGTGTTTTCTTCAAAAACGGTGTTATACTCCACTCCGTTCCGTGAACATTAAAGATGATTAAAGTGTTTTCTTCAAAAACGGTGTTATACTTTAACATGAGAACATTTGAATATAAGACAGTCCTAGTCTGCGGTAAGGGATTTTTCTCCGCGACCAAAAAACTGGATATTGGAAAGATTGACAAGACACTTAACCAACTTGGTAAAGATGGATGGGAACTGGTGACCTCTAAGGTTGCGACCAAAGGCTGGGGTCTTGATGATGGGTTGCTTTGCATCTTTAAGCGTTGCGTTACGACAAATCAGTTGAGAGGACACCTAAAGCTTGCTGAGAAGAGATAATAAAATCCTTCAGCATAGTATATCGTTTATTCATATACGTGTTTTTCACCATTTTTTCTATGTTGGCATTCTCGCCAACCAGTATCACCATGCGCTTGCCCCTTGTAACTGCTGTATACAATAAATTTCGCGTTAGGATCATGTATGCCCCAGATGTAACTGGGATTATTACAACGTCGAATTCACTGCCTTGAGACTTATGCACCGTTATTGCATACGACAACATCAAATTCGCAAGGTCAGCACGACAATACGTTACAACGCGCCCATCCTCCATCGCAACAGTTATCTCGCCGTTATACCTGTTAATCGAGGCAATCGTTCCGATGTCGCCATTATAAACGCCAGAGCCGTGTTCGATATAGCCAACATTCTTGGTCCACTCTTGATTATAATTGTTTGCCGTCTGCATAACTCGGTCACCGATTCGGAAAGTTGTTTCTTTATATTCATATTCGTCCTTGCCTATTTTCGGTGGATTAAGCGCCTCTTGCAGTGCAAGGTTCAAACTGTTCGCCCCAGCCATCCCCAGTTTCATTGGAGCAAGTATCTGTATCTTAGAAGGACTGATGTCCAAGTAACTCGGGATACGAGTAGTCGCCAGCGCAACAACTTTTTTACTGATTTCTGAAACCGAGTTGCAGCTCTCGAAGAAAAAGTCATTACTCTTGTTATCCAATGCTGGCATCTCGCCACGATTAATTGCGTGAGCGCTTGTTACGATAGAGCTGTGTTCTGATTGGCGGTAAATCTCCTGCAGGCGCATTACTGGGACAATGCCGCTTTCAATAATATCGGATAGAACGTTGCCGGCACCCACACTGGGCAGTTGGTCAATATCGCCCACGATAACAACACGGGTTCCATTATTAATCTTTTTCAGTAATTGTTGCGTTAACACTACATCACACATAGAGAATTCATCTATAACTACAACGTCAGCCATAAGGTTATCATTTTCCTCATATGAAAAACTGCCGGTACCCTTGTAATCGATATCAAGAGCGCGATGAATGGTACTGGCACTTCTGCCTGTTGCTTCTTCCATGCGCTTTGCGGCACGTCCCGTTGGCGCCAGTAGCTGGGTTATCTGATTATTCGAGTCATTGATAAACAGAATAGCTTTTATGATAGTCGTCTTCCCTGTTCCTGGTCCGCCCGTGATAACGCAGACACCGTTACTGGTTGCCATTTTTATCGCATCTTTTTGCTTTTCGTGAAGTGTTATCTTGTTTAACTTTTCAAAGTGGGCGATCAACTTATCCAACTGCTCGTTCTCTTCTGTCGCACTGGACATAGACAAGATATTCAGACGCGTTGCAATCGCCTTTTCCGCAACATAAAACTTGGTCAACATCACTCCGTCCGGCACCTTTGTCAAATATTTATCCAAACACAAATCACGGATGATATCGTTGAATATAGGCTCTAGCTGCGCACCCTTTATCTTCAAAAGTCTCGTCACCGCCAAGAACAACTTATCCAGCGGCAAATAAGTATTTCCATCCTGTTCACAGGATTGTTTCAGTGTATAAACAATTCCCGCACGGACTCGTTGGGGACCAGCATAATCAATGCCCAAGTCCTTTGCCATTTTGTCTGCGGTAAGAAATCCGATGCCATCAATACTTTCAATAAGCGCATAAGGATTTTCCTGAACAACCGTCGTAGTCCTATCTTTATAATGACTATAAATCTTCATAGCCATGTTCAACGATATTTCAAACTTTTGCAAGAACACCAAAGCATGTTGCATTTCACGGATTTGCAGAAAGCGCTCGCCAATGCGTTGCGCTTTTGCCAGGCTTATCCCTTTTACCGAGATTAGCTCTTCCGGTGCCGACTCCATAATGCGCAAGCTGTCTTTACCAAAGGTTTTTACAATATTTGCCGCAGTAACAGGCCCCACTCCTTCAATAAGGCCGCTTCCGATGAATTGCTGAATCTTTTTTGGCGAATTCGGAGGGGTTATCTCGCATGTTGCAACTTTAAACTGGCGACCATATTTTGCGTTTTCTTGCCACTCGCCTGTCAACGAAACCTCTTGCCCGACACCAACAAACGCAAAAACACCGACCGCAGTATCCCCACCTTTAAGGCGCAGGACACTATAGCCGTTCTCTTCATTTCGATAAACTATGTCAGTAACTTCGGCTTCGAGTTTCATACCACTATTATATCACAATGAGACTACAGTGGGTTTGCAAGACCGACTCTTGCAAGTGCTCCCTCGCCTTGCCCGACTCCTAGAACAAGATTTGGACCACCGAATCTCATGTTCGCACCAACAAGTGCACCCGTGAAGAAACGCCTGTGGTTTCTGAGGTCTTGGTCAAGGAAGTGAGTACGAATTATTATGTTAGTACGGAAGGATTCGTGGATGTTCAGGTTTTCTGCGGCGCCTTCGCTAAGCATCTGGGCGAAACTTGGGAATTGAACTGAGCCTGTTGTTGTGCCTTCAAGTGCAGCAGCGTGCACAATGTTCCCAGTAATCGTTCCACCGTCAATGTTTATACCAACCAATCCACCTAGGTAGAATCCGCCGAACACAGGCAAGTTAACAATATTGTTCGTAATTGTACCGCCATTGTTTTGCCCTGCAACACCACCGACAGCAAACAATCTTAAGAACGATACTTGGCTCACTCCATCGCCAGCTTCCCCGCGCATTGTGACGCGTGTTTCCACCTCGTGGATTGTGCCGGCATTAAACCCAGCCACACCACCGACAGTCATTCCCCAAAAGTTGTTAGGAGCAGCAGCATCAGTAAAGATGAATCGTGAGCTGTTCACACCAACACTGTGCTGGAAGTTTGTATGCGCGCGGACATTAAACACACCTACAATTTCCACGCGAGAGTTTTCGATATCTCCCCAGTTAGCGCCAACGATTCCACCTGCATAGAACTTCGCCATTAGTGAGTTCAACCACAAGTTTGTTTGTGCGGTTGTCGCAATATAATCTGCGTTGGATATTCTGATACCCGGGCCAACCACACCGAACAACCCACCAACAATCTCCCCACCAACAGCAAGAGTATAATTGCCAAAGTTTCCAACGTTACGAATGTGAATGCCAGTGTTTTCTTGCGCATCACCGAATGGAACCTCTGTCCCGTTTCTACGCTTCATTAATTTGTCAGATAAATTGTATTCCGTTACACCAACAGCAGGGTTTGACCAAACCCTTGGGTCGGTTGAAATCATACCGACAAGTCCGCCTGCAACACCAACACTTCTGAAGTCATCTGCAAGGTATCTGCCTGGGTTAGCTGTTGGGAACGCAGGGTGAATATAGTCAGTAAATCTCTTGTCGTTAAAGACAGGCACGTTGCTGAAGACGTTTTCGATTCTTGCCTCTTCGTGTCTGCTGCCATCGTAATCAAAGTTCATAACCATTCCCACGACACCGCCAACAATATGACCACCAAGAATCTGAGCATTTTGCCTTGTTACCCCTGTTTGCCCATTGAATACGTTAATGTCAATAATGTTACTGTTGATTGCAACACCTGCCAGTCCACCTGCAAACACCGCGCCACTTGCACCAACCGAATATGATGTATGAGGCGTGACGCCACTGGTTACGTAATGTACAAATTCCAAGTTCAAATGACGAACAGTTGCGTATTCGATTTTACTGAATAACCCAACTGCTGTCAGGCCTTGACCTGTAGATGCTCCTGTGTCGAATGCAATTTCGCGAATATTCAAGCCATTTCCGTCGAAGTCTCCACCGAAGAAAGTTATCTTATACGTATGTAGAATTCCGCGCGTGATCGGAAAATCTGCAGATAACCCTAACCCATCAAGATGGTCACGACGAAGGCTGATGTTGTTTACCAATCTCATGTGTCCGTGGAATATGAAACTTTCAAAGTCTGGCAATGCGGTTCCAGCTTCGGTCGCAGCTCGCGTTGCTTCCGCGTACAGGAACCTGTTGAATTGCTCGCCTGTTGTGATGATAAATGGGTTTGTTGCGGTTCCTTGGTTTTCCAAGGATTCCAGCATTATCTGCCCTCTGTGGTCGCGGACCCCTGCCTGGTTTTCCATTCGGATACTTAACGCTATTTGGTCAGCAGAAACCAATCTTGGGCCCAGGTTTGTCATCATCCATATGTTAATAGCATTTGTGCCAAGGTCGCTGATGCTGAAACCGCTTGAGTATGTTTCTGCGACTCTGTTTCTGTGCAGCCTGAACGCATCCACACCACCTGACCCTTGGATTTGAGCGAGGGTCAAGTAACGCACCTCGGTCGTTCCAACGTCTCCACGCAACACACGGTTTTGTTCATACATGTCACTAGAAGTGAATACCGTAGACAAATTGGAAACGAAGAATGCGTAAGTTCCACCGCCACCGCTAAGCTCGAGAGAATTTTGAACGAAGTTATTAACAACGCGACCTGTAGTTTGGTTAGTATGAATAAACCCAGCGAAGATTTGCACCCCGCCCAAGTGTCCAATATTCACATAGTTATTGTCAATCATTCCAGAGTTGCTGAACGCGAAGCCTGCAACGGCTCCACCATCAGCGATAATTCCACCAAACATTGCCGTTCCATGCAATGGATTAATTACTGTTGCCGTATCATGCCAAGACATACCCATCATGTAACTGCCGCGGATTGTTGCGTTTGCAGCATCTCCCGCCGACACACCGCCTTGTGCTACCGCCGCCTGGTGGTAACCATTAATAGCAACAAACCCTGCGGTAATGTTAGGAATAAGCGCAGCGGTACCACTACCAACGCTTGTACCCGATGCCATAGAGTGGTTTTCCACGTTCGCATCGCGGAAGAATGATGAAACGATATATCCATTGTTAACCGCGGCGAAACCTGCAACACGTGAACGGTTTACGTTTGGTCGCCTTGCGTTACCGTTGCCCTCCATCTGGAAGCCAAGGTATACATCCACAAGGACGCGGCTGTTGGAAATCACACCACTAACATCGTTACGGCCAACAAGACCGCCAAGGTAAATTTGCAAGGCGGTATTGTCGCTGTGAACCGCAAGACGGCTGAGAGCACGATTATTGATTCTGTCAAAAGATGAGAAGTCGTTGAACTGTGGTACAAAATGGCCATCGCGATAGATAAATTGTCCACCCGCACAAATTCCGCCGCAGTCTATGCCACTTGCACATGTGCTGCACACAAATCCCGGAACAACCGCAACATTTGTGATGATACCGTTGTTAACCGCAGCAAGTGCGCCAATCGTTACAAGTGGAGTACCAGTCGTTGGGAAATGGGTATTCGGACCAGACAGGTTCACGCGCAACCCTTGTGGGGTCGCCGTGCCAGTAGGCGTTGGAAGCACAATGTTCAAGTTCTTGACAACCGAGTTTCTTGCAATAGTATCAAACAATCCGATTTGATTTTGAGGAATACGGTTTTGCCCGGTACCAGGACGCGAGTCAATGTTGAAACTTTCAATCAGAATTCTGCGGTTGTTACCGTCAAGCATTCTTGCGCGGAACGGAATAGGTCTCCAGTTAGTCAAAACCAAGTCAGTCATCAAAATCGCATATTCACCAGGTGCCTGTGTCCACCTAGTAAAGTCCGCAATGTTCCTAATACGATGCGGGTTTTGCTCTGCACTCTCTGGCATTGTTTCAATGCGGAACATGGTTGATATTGTTGTGCTGACAGACGATGGGGACATGATGCTGATAACACCGTCAGTGTAATGGAAATACATTCGAACTTCCAGTCTGGTTGTTCCACTCTCTCCACCTACCGCAGAGATAAACCTGCGGCCAGAGTTCAAGCTTCTTGGGCCTCCTCTTCCTAACCAGAAGTTCAACGCCCATGGGTCCTCGCCATTGAAACCCCATGGACCAGGATAAAACTCGACCTCTGGGTCCCAGGTTGGGTTGTTAAGCTGTTGGCTCTCTTCCGCATTCAAATGCCCGCGCCACACAACAAGTTCCGAAATATTCAAGTTTGCAACAGAACCTTCGCCGTTTAATTGCGCGGTAAATGTTTGGATGCCTTCGTTGATTACTGTTCTTAACGGTGAGCTGCCCGGATAATGCAGAACACGTGGAAGCAGTCGCATTGATTGGCGAGAACCATGCATCAGGCGGATCGTCTCACCCGCGCTCTCTGCCTCGAATCCCATTACGCGGAATAGCACGGTTGTTATGCTGAATGTACTGTATCTTTCATGTAATGTTCCACCAATTGCGATATCATAGAAGAACCTGATTGTAATCTCGGTATCTCTAGCAACACCAACAGGAATATACAGTGAATACCATGCCTCGCCTGGACCGCTTGTCGGCCTTGCCGGTAAGTGGGTAAGCGTAATTCCTAATGTTGACGGAGCAATGTCAAACTCGCGCCTTCTGCCACCAGCAACCGCACCCCAGTCAACATCAACGCCACCGTATGTGTATACGCGGAATGCGAATTCTGTTCCAACTGCTTGGTAGCTTCTGTTGTTGACTGCACCCTCGTAATCAAAGTAAACACCAGGCTTTACAAGTGCATGCAGGTCAAATACACGTTCAATTGTTTGACCTTCGGATTCAAACGTTGCAGTAATTGTAAATGCCGCGCCTGCTGTTATAGGAACCCTTACATGTGGGTATGGATCGATAGATTCTATACGTGTTTGGATATAGTAGACACCGCTCCACGCATAGCTCCCAATACCAACAGCGGTACTGGATCTTGCATAAAATCCACCATTTGCAGTCATAGTTGTATGTCGGAAGGTGTCGCTGTCTGCGACTCTGACGACAGGTGTGAATGTTATACGGAATTCTTTTTCAAATTCCTGCCCCTCCCATTCCACAGTTTGCGTAACGGTGGTTGAGTGAAGTGTAAATGAATCAATTCTTGAGAATGCTGGGACTGCGTAGACCCTTAAAAGTCCACCAGTTTCATCAGTAAACACGTTATTGCTTTGAGGCTGGTCAGGTAACGTAAAACCATTTGCAACATCAATTGTTTCAGCAAAGTGCTGAATGACCGCGGTGTTTAACGCTTGCGGTGTGACCGCTAGCGTTGCTGATACTGGCTGGATTGGTGTTCTGAATTGTTCGGTTGGGTCCACCAGTTCAGCAACCGTTAATCTTCCTGTGATGCCATCGCCTATGTCGCCCATATTATCAGCACCGGTTACACTAACAGTTATTCTGAAATGGAATTCTCTGAATTCGCCTCTTTCCACAACCGTATCGACTGCAAGACGGAATTGCAATGCAAAGCTGGCACCGCCAGGAATTCCAAGGTTATTAAACACAACTTCTTCACAATAAATCGCTTCTGGGTGCATACCCGCAGAAAAGCCAATAGGGTCCGAGAACAACTCGGTTTCCGTCATACCTGTTCCGTCGCGCTGGAAACTGAAGGTCGCTAGATCAAGAAGCCATTCCGCACGCGTTCGTGCCCTGAACGCACGGTTTGGAATGCTTTCGTTTGGAACTGGGTTCACTCCTGCCACAGAAAATTCGCCTTGTTGCTCTCTTTCCACAACCACGTCGGTAACAATCACACCAGTGTAGACAACTGCATGGGTACCGTCAAAACTTGCAGCATTTTGATGCAAATCAAGTTCAATCGCACCAGTACGCAAATCGACGACTGTGTTAATAGCCAATGCGCTCGCCCTGAACGAAATGTCGCCAACCACGATATATGGAATGAATCTGAATTGTGTACTTGGCGCACCTAGGTTATCTATCGAACTTCCGACGATATATGGTAATACAGGCGATGATTCAAATGGTGCTTCTCTTCTCTCCCCTGCGATTGCCCATCTGTTATTGTCCGCCGATGAAATCCTGTCGTTGTAAACCGTCGAACGCAACGTGAAAGGCACACTTCTTCTTACGTCGAAACCGTGTTCAAAGTTGCGCTCTGTTTCGCTGAAGCTCAT
>Ga0123355_10004321_pt1 | contig 20670 bp, 13 predicted proteins | sample TergutEmb28metaG_3_FD_89872 | JGI IMG/M metagenome (GOLD analysis project Ga0123355, IMG submission 89872) | Embiratermes neotenicus P1 segment gut microbial communities from Petit-Saut dam, French Guiana - Emb289 P1 | ecosystem: Host-associated > Arthropoda: Insects > Digestive system > Gut ...
CCCATGAAATAACTCAACAAATAAGTCGCAAGCTCCTGAGGATGGATGTATTAACATCCGAAACATGTTGAGCATTAAATAATGAAATAATAAAGCAAGTGACATCAAGTCGGTCTCTCTTTACTCAACTTACAAGGATATTCAGTGTTACAAAAGAAAGCAACGACCTGGACACTTCTTGCCGTAAAAACCTGAAATGTTAGGTACTGGAAATAAAATGCAGAAGGACAGGAGAAGAAAGAACAACAGAAGAATGGATGAAGAAAAAAGAAGAGAAAAGGAGGATAAATGGAAACTAGACATGTAGTAAGACAGAAAGGGAGAAGGACAAAAACAGAGCAAAGACAACCAACCAAACAAGCAAACAAGAATGGAGAAAGGAGGAATTTAAAAAAGGGTTAAAACATACATAAAAAAACAAACTTCTGTAGTGAGGTGACAAGAGAAAGACAAAATGAAAATAAGGACATAGAGGACTGAAAACAAAGGAGGAATAATAGGATAGAAAAATAATAATCAATGGGACAGAACTGGTTATTGACTGAAGGTATGCATGAATGAACGAACGATTGGAGAATGTTTGCTTTCTGCGCACTCATCTGGCGTCCATGTAAGACAGAGAGCGAAAACCATCCGTAGAACCAGATACGTCATTGTGCTGTCGTTTCTTATTGACCGGTCGAGTGACGCTTACTGAAAAGTCAGATCACCTTAACTATTTAAACACGGCATCAACACGCCTGCACTCAAAACCAAACGTAACTCCAGCCGAGTGTTTGTGCCTCGCGATGACCTACATTCTCCACGAAAGTAAACACACATAACTCCAATTTCTTTTTTGTTTGGATTTTAGATTACTTTATGACTTTTCGCTCTGCAGTCCATCTAACCAATATTTCTATGCTGGGTACACAAATCCCGGGCACCAGGTCACCACGGCGACTAAATTTCGTGCGGTGGTGCCTAACTTTCCCGCGTCCTAAGCAAAGAATATGTTTTTTTATCCCTCGTTTGGTGCTTAGAATGTTGGTGGCTCTTATATGTGTGGAATATTGTGCATATTCAATTCTCAATACACAATGAAAACATCGCTTCTCCGTTGTAAAGACAACTCGGTTACTAATGTTTCACATCAATAAGCCCTTTTTATTACTGGACTCATACATTTTTTGATCAACACGATAGATTTTTTCTTTAAATTAGGTCACACAGTTACAGATGTATTTTAAAGGGATGCTCATACATATTATCCCTTAACAATAGTAATAATATTTATAATTATAACAGTAGTATTTACTTGCCTATTTCCAAATTACGGTATTTAATTTCATTGCTGTTTTTTTACTTTAGATGCCGGACTGCTGGCTAGAAGTCAGTATTCAGAAGGTCCTGCGACCGGCCATCTCGACAAAGGGTTTTCTTGGTTTCCCTGTGCCTAAAAGCAAATGCCGAGATGGTTCCCAAGATTCCAAGTTGCAACTACTTGCTTCTCGTGTAGCCCTCCCGACTTAATTTAGTAGTAACTAATTTCATATATTGTATACATGTAAAATAACCACTGCCATCAGGTGACAACCAAATTGCAGTAAATAATAATAAGGATTATTATTATTATTATTATTATTATTTATCTTCCTCCATGGATTAGGTCGTTTGAACTGTTCCGGCATCGACGCATTGCCATCGTTTCCTGGGGCGTCCACGGTCTCTTCTTCCTCGAGGTTTGTAGTTGAGGGCGCGTTTCGGGAGTCTAGTGTTGTCCATTCTTTCAAGGCGGTTGATCCAGTTTTGTTTGTATTTGAGTCTCACGTCTTGTATTCCAGAGATCTCTAGTTCTTTCCTTACGACTTCGCTTCTTATTTTATCCAGTCTTGTGTATCCCGTAATAATAATAATAATAATAATAATAATAATAATAATATTTACATAGACGACCTCCTACGAAACTGGAAACACAAAGCTGACGCTGGTATAATGCTTAAAAGAAACCTCTAACTTAACACATTACTCTTCGCAGACGACCAAGTAATAATACAAAACTCTGCAGACAAACTCCAAAAATTTGTCTATATATTATTATTAATCACACTATGAGCGGCACCACGTCGCATTTCATTATAGGAGACAACAGCAAGACGACATATTATTTAATACAAGCACAGTAACACTAAAGAAATCTGTAACGTTATTTACATTTATTCAATATGCAACACAATTACACGTCTTTTAGCCTACCGGTCTGTCAGTTTCAGCAAATCTTGTTTGTCACTTCAAGATTCAAACATTCCTTTCAAGCCAGCTGCGAATGTAAATAGGGAAGAATGTTTCTTGACATACGAGATAATGTGCAGGGGTACCTGAAAGGTCAATACCTAAGTCTGCTGAATACTAAGGTCACGAAAACGACTCCTGGTAGAAAGCCCAACAGCCACTCAGTTACTCAAAAATTCCACTCCTTTTAAAGAACAAGACGTTTCATTACGCTGTTAACAACAGACTCAAACGCACTGACACGCCGAACTGGATGAGTCGCACATATATTCAATTTCCTTTCTCCAAGAATTTTTAACATATCTTACTATCTGCGCCCATTCATGGATAATGAAATCGTTGGTAGCATTCCGACAGCCCAGATACTAAGCGAAAGATTACTAATGATTCATATTAACTCCTTGAAACTCAATGGTTTCTATAACTACCACCTGCCGTGACAATCAGAAAATAGGCATTTTTCCACAGAGTGTATTTGTGTGTTTGGTATTAATCATAAACTCACATCGACTACTTCACGAAACAACACGAACAAACCGACATCTATATGGATACAGCCCCGTCCTCGTGAGTTTGAAAACTGAATTTCTAAATAAAATTCCCATCAATTAACTTTTAAAGGCTTAAAAATACATTTATTTTTGGCGTGTTTCAGTCTGTAAACCAGACCTCCAGAATCTCTGGATGTGACAGCCATGACTCTGACGACTGGACCTCGAACAGAAATGAATATATATAATAATGTTACCTAATTGAGATTCAGCCTGCAAACTTAAAATGGAGTTACATGATTCTGCATACGGAATTACGTGCCATGTATGCAGTGGCACGAACAGACTAGCGTAGTCGCAGTCGCCACCCAGAACGACGCGGGTGGGCTCACCGACATCATGCATGCTGCACTTACAATTCCGTATTACATGCACCGTTTGTGAGAAGCTACACTTATCGCAGACATGAATTTTTGGAACGGGTTACAAGTAGGAAACCTACTTTACTGCTGATTTTGTAGATAAGTATACATACACAGACGTATTGAAACAGTAATCTGTACGTCAGCACAACTGTTTTTATTACACAAAGTAATATTTAGGCTACATGTTTCGACTAATAAATAGTCATCTTCACGTCTATTCTTTACAGGTTAAGTCACAGGATGCTGCGCACACATTGGGATCCCAGTGTGTTTACATCAGTGAAATATGCAAGTATAACCTCACAACCCTGGAAAAATTAGTGGGTAACGGGACCTACATTATTTTAAATGGTAAACGCCAATACACTATTTTTAATTTTTTTAATGCATTTTAACCAATTAGTTACATACTTTGCAAGTTTTACTCTCCTAGGCAAAAGATATGGCTTAAATATTTCACTGATGTAAACATACTGGGATCCCAATGTGTACACAGCATCCTGTGACTTAACATGTAAAGAATAGGCCTGAAGATGACTATTTATTAGTCGAAACATGTAGCCTACACATTACCTTGTGTAATAAAAACAGTTGTGCTGACGTACAAATTACTACAATACGTATCCAAGCACTTCATGATGTCTTCATTCAAATACATACACAAACACTGTTATATCGTTCATTATACTGTGCTTCCACTAAGCGATGTTACATAAGTGCAGAAATCATCTAGGCCGGCCCCATTTACAATTCTTTTCGAAGCGCCATAATATGAAAACAACCTATAATACTAATTCATTACACGTAGGCTTACCCTAGTGTTAATCTTTTAAGGACGAAACTTTAGCTGTCTGAATTAAAGACCCAGTTCGTACCGCGCAGTAAATACTCTCTGTCTCGGTTATACAAACCGCTAAGTCAAGGCTATAAAGAGAAATAATCGCCGTTTGTTCTGAGACCCACGCAAAACATATAAATGCACTGAGGGCGGAACAAAGAATTTCTCTATGTTAAACTGGTGGTACATAAAGTAAGTCTTAGGATTTAAAAGGTTAAACTCCAACAGAGCGACGATGAAAACATAAGTAAATGACAGAAATGATAAGATATGCACCCAAAATAAAGTAATATCAGCCGCATGTACCTTCTTGTAGTCCGGATCAGAGCCATCAGCGATGGTGGATAATATTAGGATAAGTTCTTCTGCAATTGCATTCTTTCAAAACTGAACTCAAATCTGGATTAAATGACATACACAAAAATTATTGTGTAAATCTTATATTTGTGTACGTTGAGTGGTGCTAAATATACCGGCAAAGTTTTCCGAATCTGCTTATCACTTGACATATAGTCCTACACTCCACCAAGTGACATTTCTAGGCGTATGGCCTACAAAGTTTCACTTGAAATCCAATTCGGTATAAACTGCGCAACGGAACTGCACAGTGACACATACTGCACTTCAGACGTAACGCATATACTGTAATAAATAGGGTCATAAGAGTCGACACTTGGGCTACGAAAAGAACTAGCCTTGTTGCTGGGTATTTGGATGTTGTCGGGGCTCTCTCTGTCCTCCGGCTGCATTGTCAATCCAGAGGGCCGCTTACCAGTAGCGAAGGATATCACTATCATCCGTCCGCACAGAATGTACAGACTAGGTAAAAATAAAGGTAAATCAGTCCCGTTACAGGCCCGAGGTGCCCAGAGGGTTCCAAGAAGTTAAGGTTCCCAGATTACATGACAATGGCCCAGGATGGTGGTAAGGTTGTCAATCTTATGCATCGGCCGCTTTTACCCATAGGAAATACTCCTGGTACTCACTTCTGTTAAAGGCTGAGTTGACCGCAGGGTCATAGTGCGATCGGAAGGACTATGTCAATGAAAATTTCCAATGAAACCATCTGGGATCGAACCAGCGACATTCCGATACGTAGTACAGCGGAATGGTCAGACTACAGGAGGAGAATATACAAGTAAATTAACGCTGAAGAATGGTGGGTGGTGTGATCCACGTGACTTTGTTTCTAACAATAACACACTGAAAGGTAATGTTATGCGTAAATTATTTCCTTGCGATTTGCCTTGAAACAGAAAATTTAGGATAATTTCGTGGTGTACAGCGACAATTATAGACAGACCAAAAAAAGTAGTTTCTGTTTTCCAACACCATACGAAAACGACGTACTGCGAAAAGGCGATAATACACCTCGCATATTCCAAATTCACACCATGTTAAGGTCAGTGGCAAGGTCCGCTTCCTAACCACTTTATACCTGGGAAAATAACTTCTGTACTGATGGGACGACAGAAGGCTGGATGAACCGCAAAACTGGTCTGAAAGCCCTGTGTTTTGCATTTACTTGTCATTCACATAACGACGCTGCCAGTACTGCAAATTATATTGAGCCAAATAAAAGGCTATTTAATAAATGGCGACCTAGAAAAAACATGGATGGAAGCGATTGCGGCCTATTTCAAGGTACTAGATCTATTTTTGTCTAGACGGAATGAGGAAAAGCTACTAGACTTAAAACAATCAGTACCAGGTCTAGATTCCAAATGCACTTCTAATTATTCTGTTCCTAGCTATTTACATCACTAATTAAAATATAAAGGCTCATTAGTCAAATATAACATAGCTAAATGAGGAAACGTCTGGGTAATTTGACAGAAATGCGTAGACCTACAAAATTCTACATCGAAACCACTCAGAAAGAGAAAACTCCTATAAGTAACAATAATTGTCCATGTGCATATCACAAGGGCATATGAGGGATTGCAGTAGACCTGCGATCATTCCCAACCTCGTCATTAGATTGTGTTTTCACGCCCTGGCAACTTTAGCGATTCAAGAATAGCCGCCGGTACCCGTTGAATATGAGAGTGAACTGGACACACGGTCGGTCTGAAAGCTTAGGAGAAGAGACAAACCTCATTCCCACATTGGAGATCGAACAACCAGTTCTCTTTGTTCCAGCTCATAGCCCTTTCCCTACAACGATTCCGCCACCCTGGATCAACCAATTGTAATAACTAGGCATTAAAATAATAACATCGCAAAAGTGCCTTAAGGATAAAGGGCGAAATCTTGTGGACGGGGTTGGTCTGTCTGAGAGCAATACACAGTAGTCTGCTCTTGTTACAACTGTAATGAGCACTAGGAATTCATAAATGGCGGGGACTTATCAGGATTTGATACACTTAAGAACTCAGTCCCATTCAATTAGGTTACCACATGAATGTGTGTTTTTACTTAATGATTGCATAAGCATCAACATAAAAGAAAACTGTAAATTTCAGATAAAATTTCCAAAATGTCATAAGTGTTCGTGCATCTTCGAGAGAGTGATATGGGGGTTTCAAATTGTGAAGCTGTGAAAATGGTCTCTAAAGTAAGCAGGCCTAGACGGACTCAGTACTGACGGCAGGCTTATGTAGAGCCAATAATGAAAACCCAAAACACAAAAGAACCAACCTTCTCATTGAGGGTCTCGCATAGACCTTCAGGTTGATAACTGCTGAACCTCGTGCATTTAAACCACTAGCAATGCCCTCATTTCAGGCTCGCAGTACTTTGCAACTGCAATTCAGAACGGGGAACGCAGTAACATTGGCATTCCGAAAGTTAGAACAGCTGTAAAATCGTTGCAGTTGACCACGCTCATTGTTGCAGCCAGAATAATAACTACGCTGCGTACTGTTCATTGTATGTTGCCACCCCCCCTTTCCCCCTATCATCGTACGTATTGATTGAGGAGCTACCACTAATTTTTTTTATTTCGCGGCTGGTTAGAACTGCCAACCTCATTAAACAAAACCGAGTCTAAAAGCTAGTAAATTTATAATCTGAAAAGCGGAGTACAAACTTCGAGCGAGTGGATTTTAATAGACTTCCTTAGCAAGCTAACTCTCCGAGTTGGTGAAGATTCGTGTTGCGATATTCTTTTATACGACACTGTGTACTCTCGTAGGTGGGTACCGTCCCTAGAGGGGAATACTTCCCTCCACATTCAAAACAACATACCATATTCCACTGCACGACGCGTAAAACAGATAACTTCGGCGTGGAAGTCCTTAGGTACTTTCAGTTCATGTTGTCTGCGTTGTTAACAAAATGAACACATTTTACAATTTTTTAGTCTATAAATAAGAGCACCTGTGTAAATATATATGTATATGGTTATATAAACATACGTAGGTACATACACATCACGCATACATACATACAGTACATAAACAAAAGTGACTACATTCAAGTAAACAATCAAATATTAATTAATTAAGTAATTTTTGTTCGCACAAGAAACTTAAGAAATACTGTACATTCAGCTGCAGGAGAGGGTATTTACTCCTTGTCAACATGCAGAGGTAAACTGTCCTTTTTACGACAAGAACGCGCATGGAGTGGGGAGGTATTGTACCACTCATTCTCCACTTTGGAAATAGACATGAATGGCAAACTTCACGCGCCGACCGCCTTAACCTCAGGGGAAAGAGTCCCTTGTATCCATTTACTAGTACACCGAGTGGGCCCTAGGGTAGGTCTCAACAACTACGAGAAGAGAAAAATCTTTTTCCCTTGACGTGAATAGAACCACAATTTCTAGGTCGTCTAGGTTACAGTTTAGACACTATACCTGTTACGCTATCACTACATGCATACACACGCATACAGAGAGAAAACAAACTACTACATAGTCTGTTTCCTTGTTCCAAAGTAAGTCAACAGTGTTATACATCGTATATGCTGAAACGTTTCGCTCTAGAGATACAAGTCACCGTCAAACGGCACAAAATATCAAATGATCAAGCTATGGGCGCGCTGTCATTACAAATAAAATACGTGCAGAGGGCGACCATACAGAAAGCGATGTGCATTACGAGACAAGTACAACGGACTCAACCCATCGTCAAGAAGAATTTCAAGGAACCTCGAATCCGACATTCCCAATTCTCGCGGGATATCTCGTGAACTTCCCCGCGGCCCTCGTTCCACAGCTGCAGTTATGGCATCTTAATTGGCTCGTGTTCGTATAGTCCGCAGACGACCTGAATTCACAAGTGCCGTAGGTGTTACACGTCTTGTCTCAATGAGATGCTGCTCCAGCGTGAAACACATTAGCCTCTAGACCAACTGTACTAGGGAAATGCAGTGCACATACTCGTGCATGTTTCTGTAGTCTCCGTGTGTACATTCTACGATCATTTGACCACAAATGAGTCCTGGTGTGTACACTGTTTCTTGACTACACCTAAGGAAGCGCTTTATCGTAGTGAAATATGACGCTGCTCAGACATGTTACCCAATTTCATAGTCAAGTATACCTCGAGAACTAACGTCTCAGACCATGTACTGTGTAATGTGTATTGCGTTTAGCAAGGAATCGCAACATACATTATTGTACTTTTCATAAAATCAGTGGAGTTACTGAAACAAAGAGAGTCAGATGGACTGAACGTGCATTAAAGTACAAGTGCAATGCCATATAGAGGCTCTTGTGATTATGACACTGAACTTGCAGGTTCTAGGAAATGAGGGACAAGTGTTGACCCTATGAGCAGCGTCGAGCTTCCTACGAACAGTCGGTTTCATGGAGTTAGTTGCACGGTTACGTTGAGGTCACGATGGGCGAAGAGACAGTAACCAGTATTTAGTATGCCACGAATCCATCGCCACGGCTATTGTACAACGCGTGAGCTATGTCAACAAACATGGGGCTCGACTGATATAATTAGGCCGTGTAATTGCACCGGTGTGGAATAGCAGAGCCCTAGCCAACTGCTTCGCGGAAGTGGAGTTGTTTCAAATGATCCGAATTCCACCACTCCGGTGTCTAGTAACTGCATTGTTCAATTCACAGTCTGTTCTGATACAGCGGACATACTGTATTTCAGACAACGAGATTACAGGCAGAATAATTAACAATGGGAATATAAAGTAATGAAACGTGTTTCCAATTTCATATTTACATCCCAAGGACCTTGTTACGTGATATGACTGAACGCATGTAACCGCCGCAGCGTATGTGCGTTAGAGCCGGTTGCTTTTACACAAGCTATTATCGCACTCCTTCTACATACCGTATAAGTATACGTAATTACACTCACTCTTACCCACAGATCATCTCTTACCAGTCCTGTTCCACGTCACACTTCACTTTTTTTCTCTTAGTCTCCCTACTTTTTCCTCCCGTTTATTTCCATAACTTAGCAGACGTTGCGCAAGAGTATGTTGGTCGCTGCGCATCATCCCAGAATAGCGAACAACTATGCTAAGTATTTACTAAGACCCGCACCCATAATCAAAAACATACTGGGAAGTCACTGAAATATTTCAGAAAGCAATTATAAAAATCACAACATTCCACTGAGGCGTGGAGTTAGGCTTTGCAAAAAGACAGACAATTGAATTCGTTACATTATAAAGTTCTTGAACATAAGACTTCTTAAGTCACAGTGGTATCTGCTGTATATTTACTCCCGACTTTTTATTACAGAAGTTTGAATTTTTCCCACGCAATGTGTTTCTGTTTTTCAATCGATTATCACAATAAACAGCAATAAATTTTCTGAAGTGTATAAAACCCGTGTGCATTGGCAGCGGAGACGTAATACATTTTCTGAGACGTAGAAAATAAAATTAAAAAGAACGGAAGAATAAGAGGCTTCGAAGTGTGAAGCACTGTGATTACTATATGATGGTTACAGAATCTATCAATGTTAAAGAAAAGCACACATTCTCAAAATTGAAGACATTTATCGACTAGTTTTTCGAAACAGCAACCACATATTTTTTGTTAGGTTCAGAATAAAACGTTATTGATATTGGCACATTACATGCAACACCGACAATAGTTTATGTACTGTAAAATTTATACATATAAAAATTCAGGCTTCAATAGTTTAACTTTATCTTATTTACATAACTAAGCCATATAATGATTACAGTTCACTTGCGAACACAAACCCACATTTCGAATTCTATGCACGAAGCATTCAACTTGAACTCCGTCCGGCACGGCCCACTGTCGTGTAGTCGACTCGACTTCACTATTCTTGCCAAACTCAAGGTCGCACGAGGTGTGAATTTATTAAAAAAGAAACTGCGTCGCGGTGGTGTGAGGCGGGCGATTCTTTTAACTTTGAAAATGTGTCACCATAGCCAATCTTGCTGTCAACAGTTACTTCCGTTTACAATTTGGTGTCAGAACTGAATACGAACGAAGCTACAATAAGAGCAGGAATAACCAAAGAAATGCACTTGCCTTCTTTGTTCAGACAGACCACGTTGTTCTTAAGCACAACTTTCACTATTTCTAAACAGCGCTGCATTTCTTTTCTTCCTGTCAGGGTCAAAATAGGCTGAGGGGCTTGCAGATCCTAACGCGGAAGAGGTGACAGAAGGAAGGACGGAAAAGCATAGACTGTGAAGACCTCCACACATTTTCATCATTATGAGATACTTATAGCAGGTCACACCAAGGAAAGTAGGATGGGCAGAAATGTGACTCACATGGTACATGAAAAACTCATTCACAGTTGGAGTCGATAAATATGACGGAACAAAGGCACTTCGAAGACCTAGATGTAGATGGGAGGACAATATCGAAACAAATCAGATATGGTGTGTGGGGATGTAGAATGGATTAATCTGGCTCTTGACATGGAACAGTCGTGTTCCCTCGTGAATATTGTAATGAACCACAGAATTCCTCAAAAGCAGGGGAATTCCTTAAATATCCGAGCGACCAGCAGTTTCTTAAGAGTCGCCCCTATAATTTGCCTTGATTCACAGTATCATAATCTGGTGGTTACTAAAACGCGATGTAAATGTAGTTTTATGGAGTTAAAATATTTACTAGACTCAGGTAAGAAACGAATAATACAGACCCCCGAACCATCCATCTCCATTATAGTTCTTGTTCTGAATCTCGAAAGCGGATGGAGCCAAAGAGTGTGACAATAGAATTTCCTACTGGTTTGGTGAAAATTGGAAGTTATTTTTTGTCCTAAAAGCGTTCGTTATCATGATGATGATGATGATGATGACGACGAAGAGAAAAATTGGAACGTGTTTTTGTAAATTCTCTATCTGCGAAGCTTTATTTGTAAAGAACAGCGACTAGCAACAATATTCAGGACGAATATTGTCAAAAAGGCACTTACACACTAAGAATACATCCTGGCTTTTATTCCAACTGCAGACCCTCTTTTTGCAACTTACTCTGTCTTTTTTGCGTCACTGTTGACATAAAGGTTTGTAATGGAGTTTCGATGGAAGACTGGAAGACCTACTATCAGTATTCATTCTTTCCCTGACCCGTATGCAGTAACTCCAAATCGACACAAGTCACCACTTAATCTGAGCGACACGGTACGAAGTACGTGGGCTCATTTCATGGACAGTTTTCAATATGTGTTAAATCTAACCTCCTACTTCCGGATGCGTATCGACAGACAGATTAATGAAAGACATTTTCATTTCTTACCTGTGATCTATTTTACGAACTGGTTAATATTTATCATTGGCTTCAGATGCTAATGAGCGTAATTTTCTGTAAAATTCTAACAGATTTAGGATCCCTGAGAGTAAGAATTAACATTGCCGTCTTGTGGAATGCGACGAAACCTTTCCTTGTAGACAGGTACTAACGCGTCGGGGGCAACTGGTGTTTAGATTTTCCGCGTAGAAGAGGTGCCAATGTTTCAGAAGATAATACTGGCACAATCTGGAGGTGCAAGTGTGAAACTCTCATACCAAATTATATATTTCCTCTGTCTTTAGGGGGGAAATTCTGCCAATGTTTCGGAGGAAACTGCCGCATCTTTCTTCAAGATAGTCCTTTTTACTGCGAAGAGAAAGGCAGGAAATATAAAATCTGTACGGCACAATATACTGAAATAATTGCTTACTTACTCCATGGTGCAGAGTCCTTCTTGAGAAGCTAACTGGTTTGCAGCTAGTCAAGAAATTCCCCGCATTTCACGGAAACCGAAGGTTCATTACCGCACTCACAAGCGTCTGCCACCTGTCTCCTGGGCCAGCCAAATCCAGTCCATATACCCACATCTCACCTCCTGGAGATCCGTTCTAATATTATCCGCCCTTCTACGCCTAGGTCTCCCCAGTGGTCTCCTTCCCTCCGGTTTCCACACCAAGACCCTATACACCCCCCTCCTCACCCATACGCGCCACATGCCCACCCCATCTCATTCTTCTCGATTTTATCACCCGCACAATTTTGGGTGAGGAGTACAAATCATTTAGCTCCTCGTTATGCAATCTCCTCCATTCCCCTGTTACCTCGTCCTTCGTAGGTCCAAATATTATAATATACTGAATATGCATGTATATATATACTGTATATATATGTATATATACTATATATAACAATATACTGAAATAATTATATCTTAAAATTCTATAAAATAATGCTTCCTTAAGTAAGCCAAGGAAAGGAATTTCCTTCCTTCCTTTGTTTATTTAACGACGTTACTGATCAGTCGCGTCAAATTTTACGATGCTCGTGAATAATGAAAGGAAGCCGTCGTGGCCTCACTGCAAGTACCAACTCAGTATTTGCTTATCGGAAGTGAGGAAAGCCTGAAAACTGCCCCGCCCAAGCTTCGAACCAGGCACCTCCCGATATGTCAGCAGCGCTATAGCCTCAGAACCGAACATTACACAGTGAAGTCGCATCCAGTATGCCGCCTCACTGTAGGCTCGCAACTATACAGACTGTTCGTCCAACGAGATTAGCACTGTCATCAGGCTTACAATGGCCAATACAATAATGAACATTTTTTGTTGTGTAAATTGTCAGTTAACTATTCATTTTCTGTGCCTCTCCATAAAAATTCACGTCAGTTTAAGTTATCAGCAACCCATTTTCTCTCCCATCAATTCAATTCAATTTTTCTCTCCCTAGAGTTCGTATCCCCAACACAATTACACAAAGTGTCCCCGTCCTTAATAAAAAAAGTTTCCCCTCATGTTTGCTTGTTTTTTATTAGGAGAGTGTTCAGTTTTTATTATTGGCATTTATTTACGTCGTGTGCCTGCGGACATTGCGTTCCATTAAAAGAACTACATTTTATCGTGCGTGTATCAGTCAACACAGCCTTGTGAACTGACGTCTTAATAAGGTTAGGGGTGCATTCGTCAACAGACCAACAACACAACAAGAGACGAACATAGTACAGCCTTTTAAATACTGAATTCATGCATGCGAAGCGGCACTGTAATAAAGACAGACGGAAATATAAGCATTTAACAATAATATTTAGGCTTGCCCCAGGAAATTAAGCCACCAAGCACCCTTTAAATTATAGATGTTAATTGTTAAGCGGGAGGGGGGAGGGGGGGGGTCGACGGTGTATCATCCCCGAGTCTCAGAAAGTTTTTTTTTTCCCTTCATGCGGGCCAAACATGGCTGTAATTATTATTAGTTTAATTTTACTGCTAGTGTTGGTATACATATATAGAACTATAATTTTGCCTGTTGCTTTGTATGGGTGTGAAACTTGGTCGCTGACATTGTGGGAGGAAAGGAAGCTGAGGGTGTCTGAGAACATGGTGTTGAGGAGAATATTTGGACCTAGGAAGGACGAGGTAACGGGGGAATGGAGGAGATTGCATATCGAGGAGCTAAATGACTTGTACACCTCACCCAATATTGTGCGGGTGATAAAATCGAGAAGAATTAGATGGGCTGGGAATGTAGCACGTATGGGTGAGGAGAGGGGGGTGTATAGGGTCTTGGTGGGGAAACTGGAGAGAAAGAGACTGCTGGGGAGACCTAGGCGTAGATGGGTGGATAATATTAGGACGGATCTCCAGGAGGTGGGATGTGGGTATATGGACTGGATTGGGCTCGCCCAGGATAGAGACAGATGGCGGACGCTTGTGAGTGCGTTAATGAACCTTCGGGTTCCGTGAAATGCGGGGAATTTCTTGACTAGCTGCAAACCAGTTAGCTTCTCAAGGAGGACTCTGCACCATGGAGTAAGTTAGTAAGTGTTGGTATACATTTTATCCACCATGGAGCAACAGCCCCTAGTAGGCCAGGGCTTCCTCATTATCGGGGTTTCACGATCACACTCAGACACACCATACTCGGTAGGACTGCTCTGGACGGGTGATCAGTCCGACGCAGAGGCCTCTACCTTACAACACAAAACAGACAACAGACAGACATCTAAGCAGTTGGCAAGCTTCCAACTTACAATCCCAGAAAGCTAGAGGCTGAAAACCAAAGCTTTAGACCGCGCGGCCACTGGACCGGCTTTTGGTATAATACGTACCTAAAATGTCACACCACTGTCCGGGGCTGTTTCACACTTCTTGCGTTAATTACGTAACTTACCTAATAATACTCTCTTTTCATTGCCAGATAGTTGCGACTTTGGAAAACCAGAATAAATATAGAAAGGTTTTGGAAATTAAATTACCACGTACAGAGACGTGAGATCTGCGGTGTTTTGGTTTTCGCTGAGTGGCAAGTGGATTGTCTGTCACTACAATCGTGTGAGGTATAACGAAGTAGAAAGTAGAAATTCTCTATCTGCCCCCGGAACCAGGAACCTAGTTGCGATATACATGAAAATGCACAATTTCAACTACATGATAAATGCTATGACAGAGACATTCGGCGGTCAATTAGCCATTAGATGTAACCCTGAGATATTTCCATCTGTCTCCCACCGTTAGAAAATACAGACATAAATTGTGACTTAATCTTTCTCTCTCATCTGTCCATTGTCCTCCAAATGCATGTCTCTCAAGAAACCTTACACTGTGCACCTTTCCACCTTTCTCTCTCATCTGTCCACTGTCCTCCAAATGCATGTCTCTCAAGAGACATTTCACTATGCACCTTCCCACCTTTCTCTCTCATCTGTCCACTGTCCTCCAAACGCATGTCTCTCAAGAGACCTTACATTGTGCACCTTTCCACCTTTCTCCCTCATCTGTCCACTGTCCTCCAAATGTACGTCTCTCAAGAGACTTTACACTATGCACTTTCACACCTTCAGTCATTTTAAGCCTACATTTTTTATGAGATCTGAGGTCATTCCCTCGGTGAATGCGAACGCTGCGGTCTTGTGGGATTCAATCTCGACTGGTTTCATACCCGGGTACCAAGGTCCAAGGGAGTTCCTGGCTCCATACTTAAGATGCCTCCCCTAAAGACTAGGAAGGTATTCTCCTACACTTCGGTAAGTTTCCAGCAAACTAAGCGGCATCACACGTCACATAAAGTAAAACATACACAGACTCCATCGAAGGTCAAATGTTTGAGCAAATAATTTCATTTACCCAAAGAGTAACTATTAATTTTAAAATATGCGAAATGAAGAAATGTCGACATTTTAAAATGAATATCTGTACACTCGGGCCAGCCTGAAAGGAATAATTCTTTGCGGTGTTCACCAACTATTTCGCAAAATCTGTGCAGCCAACTTGCAATCGAGTTGCCGAAACTGATGCTGCAGTGCAGTGTGTCGCTGTTAGTGTCTAAGGAGGACGAGGAAACGTTTGGTATGGTGGGCGAGTCGGTACAGTCACATGGGTGTAATAAACCGTGTTACGAGCAGCAGTGGACTATAGCGGCTTTGGGCACAGGAAGCTCTCTAGTCTCAAATAAAAGTGACTTACACACGGAAGATGACGGTATCCCCGACACGTCAACAGACGTCTCGTTTGACTGTTAACACAGTGTGTTTGCATATGAGCTTAAATTTTAATATTATTTATGTATGGCATTTTTAACAATGATTCTAGTGGCTCAAAATGTGGAGCTGTAACTGGTATGATTATTAGTGAATAATAACTTCAAAACAACGTGAAAATGGTCGTGCTACCCCGTAATTTTCATGATGGGAGTTAAAAAATCAAAGAAAATTTCTGATATAAGAACACGCGACCGCTTCAGTAAGAAGCTAAACACTTCGTGGCAAGGCTCGAAAGCAAGGAATGTATGTAATATATTAATATTTGAGCAACCACAAGAATGCAGAACCGCATTGAGCTCTCTAGATTATTGCAAAATGACTGGTTTGAAGAATCTGTGTTGCCTGCTCAGATTATGTATCTGGGCCACACATGACAAGAAGATGGATCTCAGCGAAACACTGTACGCGGGTGGACACTGTACTTGACTGTTTCGGTAACGTGTAACAGGGAGGCAATTCGACTGTACCCAGCACTAATCTTCCTCATCCAATATACAGTAAGTAATGATATGAAATGTACAATGTGGCGCAGCTTCCTAACCAGTGGGTGACGGAGGAATATCTTCCCCTTGTACGAGCGGGGGCGCAAGAAGACCATTCCCCTGCGACACCCATTTATGAATACGCTGTCACCACACTCTGCCTTGAAGGTGCTCTCCTCGATTACGGCGTCGCGGAATTTCACAGAAAGTCACGAAAGTTTCGGAGGAGTCTGTCGCCTACATATGGTACCCTAGAAGCATTCTCACAACTTACAGTGGTGTCCAATTTTCTGCGTGAAGGTACTTGCTGACTCAGCCTTCTATCCGCTGCCGACATAGTTTTGTTGACATTCTTCACTTATATCCTGAAAACACAGCCATTTACTTCCAAAAGTTGGTATACAAGTACAAAATGTCAGTCTGTACAACCACGAAAATTTAAATTAAAAAAGTCAGTGTTGTGGCAAACGGCGAATTTTGCATTTCCTGCAATGGCACTTTTGGTGACCGTAGTGAGAAATGTTAACTTGACAGGTAGTTACAGCCAACGGCACAGAGAGGATGTAGTTGAGACTAAACAGTACACTGCGTTTGAAATGTGATGGCACATGCGCAGAAACCAGATTTCGTCTTTCGGCGAAACGGACATGTCCATTTAAATCGGCGGGGGCGTCATTTCAGTCGACTACTGGCAGGCGAGTTGTGCGCATCAGCTGTAGTGATGCTGGATACGCCACGTTCCGAGGTAGTGTAAAGAGTACTGGCTACACACTCCTTTCGTCAGTTTCTCCTTCACTTCCCTTCCCGTGCGTCACCGTGTACCATCACATTTCAACTGGAATCTAACAGCAAACACAACCTGTCCACCTCACGTTCAGCACCTCAATCAGATATCAGTAACAAGCACAGAGGTCACGGACTAAAGACGACTAAAGACGACGGGGAAGTCAGAGCTCGAGGATTCCTCCAAACCCTTTAGCGATATAATCGTTTCTAGCAACATTAACCTACTAACCACCCCAAATGGCTTGCCGCTGTAGTTTATCACTACCAACAATTATCTGCGCAGAATGAAGAGGAAGGTAAGAACGCACAATCCAATAAAGCGTAACTGGTCGAGTGATGTGATGTTCGTACCATGACACATTTCCGTGGCCCCTGTAGAGGAAGGATGAATATAATGGTGACGTTGACCTGCTCTTGCTCTCAGATGCGTACTGCCATCTTGTCTGCGGCGACTGATAGCTTTTGGGGAGTAATTAATTAACACGCAATCAGAGGCGGTGGACCACACGTGATACGGAGAGGGGGGGCTAATGAACAAGGTGATTGCGGGGGCATGACACAGGAGACTGAGTTTTGAAAAGTGTCAAGGCCACTGGCCTTTGCCTACAGATCTGACGGCTTTGCGGCCATCAAACGAATTTCAGTTTTAGAGGTTTTGATGATAATTACTGCAAAACGACAGAGTTCCAGTGTGTCTGCAAACCACACCATGACAGCGTACAAGAGGCATGGACTTGAAACACGAAAGTTAATGGACTTGGCAAAAATATAAATGACCGGTCAGCTTCACAGCACAGACGCTCAATATCCATTTGACTGGGGGCTGAGCGGGACGTGGAGGGGACGAGAAAAATCTTGTAAGTCTGTAACGGAGAACAAATTCGAGGCACGTGGCTTTTAAAAGTTGCACTTTATTGGCCCAGCCAAAGTGGCTCTATTTGAAATGTTTACATTCAAAGCTGCACTTTCAAACCTAAAATTCGTAGAAATGGCATTTTAAAATTCAGTCCCTACTTCACCGAAAACACACTGTTGCACCATTTATAAATTCTAAACGGATTAATGCTGTTTAGAGAAACAACAGCTGTTTATTATGATAATTAGACCAAACATATAATGTATTGTGTGGGAAATTTTCGGAGACATTTAATGTTACAGCAGGTGGTAATTCAGTTACCCTGCCCTTTAATTAATTACTGACTGTTTTGTGAGTTCAATCCAGCACCATCACTGGTCACCATGAAGTGAGGCTAATGTACATACAGTTTATGCATATTTACGGATATAACTGCTTTCTCTTTTCATTACATTGCTTTCTATTCATAATATGTTACCCTTCATTGTCGAAAATACGCCCACTTTCTTCTCATGGGGTTACAAAAAGAAGCCCCTTTAAGACTTACAAAAAAATAATTAAAGTATCCAACTCCGAGCACATATCGGCAGCCATAAATAATTTTGTATAACAATCTTTAATCTCTGCGGAGCGGAGCAGACTCAAATCCCGCTGCCCTGTATGCGTATTTTTGGAGTTATTGTATACTACGAAGCTCAAAAATGTAAGGCCCAGATAAAACTCATACAAGGCAAAAATGTTTGTTCTCAGCAGCCTTTTCTACACATACTGAGCACATTTTTGAATTTGCAATATTAGATGCATGGTGCCTACTGCAGGTATGCCAGTAAGAAATCCAGAAACGAAGAATGATTTTTATAGACTGAGATACAGGAGAGTTATTCTGAAATTTGTTAATAAATTATTTTACGCCATTCATATACTACCTTATTTTGTACGTGTATTCAGCACTTAACAAGGGTTATACAATACAGGCGGAGAGCATCGAAGTCTCTTATTACCGAGTGCACTTTAAGAATAAAAGAAGTATTTCTCTACAGTATTTAGACTACTCTGATGTAGGTTTTGTCCCTGTAATGTTCTCTCACGATAAGTGTTAGAATAATATTCTGAAAGGTTACAAATATACATTTTATTTCTAGCTTGTGTATAAATTATGAACGTTTGATTCATAATATTCATTAACTTTTTAACGTTATGGCGATTAACACTGCAAGCAGACAAAATTATAAAGTGCCAAAATTTTTAAGTTACGAGTGTATTTACGAATTACACAGGCTAGGGAATTAGATCTGTAAGATATCATAATAATGTTAGGGTCTTGTGAAGGGTTAGGTAGGAAATGTTCAGTGTCTTTGCATTTGTAAGAAGACACAAAAATAAGCAACTAGTGGAGCAAGCAGCAGTAAAATGTGTTGTCCAAAACTGAAATTCAATACTGAATTTTGTTATGAATAAGCAATTTCAGTATTTGAGTGCAGTTTGTTTTCAGAATAATCCTGGAGAGGATAAGCAATTTCAGTAAATTTTTTACCGCCAAGGGAATCAAAACACATCCATATTATTGTAATTATACATAGCACAAACATTCTATTTTCAAGGGGAGAAAACCCGTGCTAGGAACGAAAGATTTCCTATATTATTTATATGTGTGTTCATGTCTTTGACATATGTTAAACTGAAATAATAATCTAAACTGTCAATACGATGCAAAACAATGGTACTGAGTACTAAAATGTGACAAATGACAATCAGTGCAGTTCTAAAAAACTCTAATTTACACATGTCAACAAACAGTATTAAGCATAGGGTTGTGTGTGCATTTATCTTTCAAAATTTTAATCCCGAAATTCATCTAAGAAATGCTTAAAGCTTCACATCCTATTTCACAGTACACACACAATTTCTGACCCACATATAACATGATTTACTTTACTTTGATAAACATAAAAGCCATAAATATACTCAGTGAACAACTACAGGGTGTTGCAGTGTTATAATCTGTTGTAGGCCTCTATGTAGTAACCATCATCCTTTACAGCATTACACCAATTAAACCCGAGTTCTATCTGGCACAATCCTAATCTTTTATTTTGGATACATGAACGAATTAGATACGATTTCAACACGTTCTAAACCAAAACGTCTTGAAGCAGCACAAAAGTATTTTTTTATTTCCGTTATTAAAATCTTACGACTATTCAAAACAGAAGTCCTTATACTCGTACGTGAACCATCTATCTCGTAACAGTATTTGATAACTGTCAATATACACTAGTGTCATGATAAAGCAACGATATCTTTGCGAGATTGAATGATCTCAAGGAATCTTTTTGTAGCACCGTGCATTTTCGTGGAATCACTTCAATTTATCAACCAACGAATGCACATATAATTTCAAATAAAACACTTTTAAAACACTTTTAAAACACTTTAAAACACTCCGACATGTTTCAATCTTGTTAGATCATCATCAGGGAGCTTTGTTCTTTGCTAAAATTATATTACCGTATTCACAATTCAATTCGTATTTGCAAACGAGGTGTTGTGGCAGCATATCATGTTGTGTGGGAATGTGTTGTGGAGCAGTGGCTAGGTGTGCGTCGTACGGCGCACACCTA
>Ga0123355_10004323_pt1 | contig 20669 bp, 17 predicted proteins | sample TergutEmb28metaG_3_FD_89872 | JGI IMG/M metagenome (GOLD analysis project Ga0123355, IMG submission 89872) | Embiratermes neotenicus P1 segment gut microbial communities from Petit-Saut dam, French Guiana - Emb289 P1 | ecosystem: Host-associated > Arthropoda: Insects > Digestive system > Gut ...
CTTGATATGGCCATTGTTGCGAATGTGTGCCTTATCGTATGGAAGTTATTGTCTCTTACAGAACATGCCTGCAAGTAGCCCTTGAAGTGCCTTTGATATATTCTGGGTTCGATATAATCGGTGGTGTTTGTTAGTACATATGTATTGTTGCTTGATTTGAAGCCTTGTAACTTGTGTAGCAATATTTCGGGTATTGGTATGGCTCTCGTTGAAGCGTTGCTTTTAGGTTTATCAATAATTATTCTTGTCTTTGCTTTTCCGGTGCCATCAGTAACCTTAATCCTTTGTATGGTCTTGTCTATAGTTATAACACCGCTTTCTAGGTTTATATTTTCCCATTTCAATGCACAAAGTTCTCCTATTCTTACACCTGTAAGCATGGCAACAATAACTCCCAGCTTCTTGTTGTCTGTTCCAATGCTTAGATGTGATTTAAGCTTGTTGTATTCTGATTCATTAAAAATACTGATTTCATTTTGATTATAGCTTAGTTTATCAATGGTAACATCAAGCTTGCAGTATTTTCTAGTTATCTGTATGAGTAAGCAGGTCATATCATTTATGGTTTTGGGAGACATAGGCTTGCTAGTCAATCCGCCGTTGTTAAGTTTGTGCTGTACAAAGTTGTTTATGCTTTCAGTATTTAGTTTATTTAGGCTCATGCCCTTAAAATGTGGGATTATATGCCTTTCACAGATGAAGCTGTACCTTGAAAACGTGCTTTCTTTTAGCTTTGGTTTTGATTGTACTAGAAAATCTTTTGTAGCTTGCTCTATAGTGTTTATAGGTCTTTTGTTGCGTGTTTTACGTGCCATATGAACCACCTCGCATATTTTTGCTTTCTATAATGGCTTAAAAATTATAGGCAAGCAAGCAACAGTATCAAAAAGGGTGGTGATTGAATTTCTATATGTGTAAAAATGTGTTGACTTTTGAAAAATGTAGTTATATACTAGTGTCGAGCTTAAGAGAAATTTGGAAGTCTTAAAGTTTAGAACTTTACGACTTTTTGGCGTGTTACCGTCATTTTTATGCAACTATATTTCTAAAGTTTATGATGGTTATTTTAATTTATGACCAACAAAAATCTGTTTTATTTTACATTAAATTCAATAGATTTTATACTTACTGTACTGCTTCTCAAATTTATCCTTTCTGCATTAACTATAATTTTCTTTGTGAATCGTTGGAGAAATATCGCTCGTTCTTTATTCTCCAATCTTTCCCAATTTTCAGTTAGGTTTGTAATTATATCATCTGTTGTTATTTTTGACTCACTATCTAAAGGCATTTCTAAAATTGATTTATCTATTTCACTTGATAACGCTATATATTGCTCGTTTGAGATGTGTAATAATTGCTTATAATCATCAAAACTAATATCACCGTTCATATACTGCTCCATTACTTGTTGCTTGCGTTTTTTCTGAATTGCTAATTTTTTTTCACAACTTGCTATATATTCAAGAAGTATTCGTTTTTTATCCGCTGTTTCTCTTCTTTTCAATTCTGCATTTTTAGGCTCTAAGGCATTTATGTTTTGTATATACTCATGAAATGCATTATCTATTTTATGATGAATGATACATGGCATTTTACAGTCATCATACATTATTCCACTACATTTGTATGAAGAGGTAATATGCTTGCTTCCGTCTTTACGTGTATGGCTGTTTTGTTGGGTTGAAAACCTACTGCCACACATACCACAATACAACACACCACAAAAATATTTATCTTCTTTCGGCACATTTGTTATGAAAACATTTTTATTTCTTTCTAATCGCTCTTGTGCTAACTTGAAAGTTTCTTCATCTATAATAGGCTCATGTTGACCCTCTGTTTCAAAATATCGGCTTTCATCCTGCGTGCCATATCGTACTTTTCCTATATAATTGGGGTTTTGTAGCATGTTTTTAATTGTACTTTTATTCCATTTACTACTGCTTTTTTTCGTCTTTATATTTCGTCTTACTAGCTCTTTTGTTATACCTAACATGGACATATTCTCTTTTACGTACATGTCAAAAATTTCCTTCACGATTTTAGCTTCAGATGGAACTATTTTTTGTATTCGTTCTCCTTTTTGAATATCATACCCATAGCTTGTTCCAAAACTTGATAGCGAGTACCCTTCTTTTACTTTTCTTTCAAAACCTAATGTTACACGACTTGCCAGATTTTCTCTTTCAAATTCTGCAAATATCCCTATGATTTTTAGAAACATTCGACCGCTAGGGGTCTCTGTGTCTATGCTTTCAGTTAATGAATTAAACGAACAATTATGCTCGTCAAACAACTCAACTAATTCCATTAAGTTTTTGATACTTCTTGTTAGCCTGTCAATTTTAAATACTAGTACATTGTTTACATTGCCTTCTCTTACGTCTTTTATCAGCCTGTTTATTTCGGGTCTGTCTATTATATTTTTTCCGCTTATTCCGTCATCTGTGTATAAGTCATAAATATCCCATTCTTTCAAAAGTGCATATGTTTTTAATTTTTCAGCTTGCGCCCTTATTGAAAACCCTTCTTTTGCTTGTTCTTCTGTTGATACCCTCACATAAATTGCTGTTTTAGTTATGTGTGGTATTTTCCCCTTAACTTTTTTTGCCATTTTTACCGCTCCTATCTGATTTTATGTTTTCAGATATGAGACTGGCATTCTCTTTCAATTCTTTTTTCTTTCGTGGGATTGAGGTTTCTAAGAAAAACTTAAACATTTCCTTTTGTAATTTGTCGGGTATTGTTATTTTCTCTTCTTTACCATTCAAAATTCATTCCCCCACATAGCAATCATATCTATAAAATATTATTGTTATACGGGGTACTATATTCCCACAAAGTTCGAACTGAGAGCTGAAATGCCCACTCAGCAAGGGTTTTGTAATTACATGTTTTTTTGACACTATGCTTTTTCATATACCCACATGGTATGCCCTCCTACAGCGTTTCGGTTAGTTCGAAGTTAAACTTTTCTTCCCAGGGCCATGGCTCTTTTATCCAGGCCCAACCGGGTTGGCCTTTGGAGCGGAAGGCTGTTAGCGGCCCGTGGTCTTGCTCGTATTCTACGCGCAGTTCGCTTGTGCGGGTTATGCAGTCGTTGTACATTTCCAGTGCTTCGCTGTCCTCGGGGTTAGTGTTTAGATATAGGTGCAAATCTAGGGCCATGAAGTCTAATATGGTTATCTCACGTAATAATGCGTCTCTATCCATGGCTACTCCCTCCCGCTATATGGCTGTGATAAATTGGGGAACGCGGTTCCCATACGCAAACCTTCTTCCGGTGAAAACACGCCTTCTAAGGGTTGGGCGCGTACATAGGCTTGGGCTAGTTCCATCTCCCAGTTTGGGCCGGGTTCTTCTATAGGCACAAAAACTAGGCTGTGGCCGGTTGGTTCAGGTTCTTCTACTAGCTCTGTTTCGATGGTTTCAACTTGTGGTGCTTCCTCTTGGGGTTCGCTCCGGGGTTCTTCTGGGGCTTCCTCTTGCGATGCTTCGGTTTCGTAGAAAATGTCACCAAGCTCGTGCAGGACATACATTTCTTCCATCGCCATCCTCCTCTTGCTTTATACCGAATGCTGAAAACAGTTACCGACAGTGAGCCGAATCTGCGAATGCATTCGCGTGGTTTTTGCGCGAAGCCTTTGCAGATTTGGTGACCGAGGAGGTTAGTGTTTTCGCACTTCGGTTTTATATCATAGGCGGCTCGTTTGCCGCTTTTTATATAAGATATGCGAGGTTGTTCGTAGGCGTGTCTGGGTTACGTGAAGATTACATTTGTTATTTTGGTCTAAAAGCATTAATATACTCCGCATGCAGTTGATTTTTAGGCATATGTGGTATATTAGAATTATTTTGAAAGGATTTGGCTTTATGATAGGCGACATGCAATTAGTTTTTATTATCCTGTTAACTACTACGGTATGTTTCGCGATACCCAAGTTCCGCTCCGATTTGGTGGCTTTATGTTCACTACTTGCACTGTTTTTATCCGGTGTGATAACCGTACCAGAGGCCCTGGCCGGGTTTTCCAGCACCGTGGTTGTAATGTTGGCGGTGTTATTTGTAGTTGGGGAAGGCATATCTCAAGCAGGGCTTGCAGGCAAGGCGGGCAATTTGCTGGTGCGTTTAACCGGTAACAGCGAGTTTAAGATGCTGATATTTGTAAAGCTGTTGGTGGCTGTGCTGGGTAGCTTTATAAGCAATACCGGTACTGTAGCCATTTTAATGCCGGTAGTGGTTAGCCTTAGTATTAAAATGAATGTACACCCGGGCAAGCTACTAATGCCGCTGGCCTTTGGTGCAAGCATGGGCGGCACGCTTACGCTGATAGGAACCGCCCCGAACCTACTAGCACGGGATGCCCTAATTAACCACGGGTTTCCGGGACTGTCGTTTTTTGACTTCACCGCCGTTGGGCTAATTATTCTTTTTACCGGCATTGTTTATATGTGGTTTATAGGGCGCAGGTTGCTTCATAAGCCATACGAGAAAAAGCTAAAGGTAGCCGATACGATAAACGTGTCTGAGCTTTTGTGCCAGTATAAAATTGATGAAAACCTCCGCTACGTACAGGTGCCACCCGGCCATGATATTGTGGGCAAGGCGTTAAAGGAACTTATGTGGCCCAGTAAGTACAATGTCACCGTGCTAAAAATTCGTAAAAAGGTAACACCAAAGACATTCCCGTTAATGCTGTCTAAAACCGGCTACACTCAAGATTTGGCAGAGCCTTCATATGTATTGGAAGCAGACGATATTTTGCTACTTTACGCAGATGAGATATCCATATCTAAGCTTTTAGAAGAAATGGTACTGGAAACCGTTTATGGCGATTTAGTGGAGGACCTTCAAATACAGGACGCGAATATTGCCGAGGTCATATTAACGCCACAGTCGAATCTCATAAACCAGACATTAGAGGATATTAATTTTAGGGATAAATATGGGCTTACCGTTTTATCTATTAGGCGGCGCAATAGAAGCGCAATGTCGCCGTCGGTACAGGATGAACTACACTACGGCGATGCTATGTTGGTTTACGGTAAGTGGAAGGACATAGACCTACTGGCCAAAGAAAAAAGCGACCTAGTTGTGATTTCTCATGAGATAACAGCACCGGAAACATTTAAGCCTATACGCGCTATTTTGGCTGGTACCGTGTTATTGGCTATGATTGTGATGTTGGTTTTTGAATGGATACCGGCAGTTATTACCGTGATAATTGCAGGGCTGTTTATGGTTTTAACACGAAGTGTAAGAAGCCCAGACCAAGCTTACCGTGCTATTAACTGGAATATTGTAATACTAATTGCCTGTATGCTTCCCATGGCAACGGCCTTAGAAAATACCGGCGGTGTCGCGCTTATTGCCGATGGCATTACCAATGTTTTAGGTGATGCTGGGCCTATTGCAGTTATGGCCGGGCTTTATATTATGACTTCTATTTTTGGGGTATTTATTAGCAATACGGCTACTGCGGTTTTATTTTTGCCGGTGGCGATATTGGCCGCCGGGGAAGTTGGGGTTAGCCCGCTACCTTTTGTTATGGCGGTGACATATGCGTCCAGCATGTCTTTTGCGACACCCGTTTCTACCCCGCCTAATGCTATGGTTATGGTAGCTGGGAAGTACCGGTTTATTGATTATATGAAGGTAGGTATCCCGCTACAGATTATTGCCGGGATTGTGGTTATGTTGGTGTTGCCGTTGTTTTTTCCGTTTTAGTAAAATTATGCGTGAGTTTGTGCCCAAGTATACGAGTGAATTCGCTGGGAAGATGCCCAAAATAGGAGGAGTTTGTAATGGCGTTATCTGAGATTATTCGCAAGCGTAAATCTGTACGAAAGTACGACCCAACACCGCTGGATTCCGCTACACTTGATAAGGTGCGTGCGGAAATAGAGGGCCTTATACCGCTTTACCCCGGCATACGCTACTCTATAGAGTTCGTTACTAAAACCAAGGGATTGTTTAACATAAAAGCCCCGCACTACCTGGTTTTCGGAAGCGAGGAAAAGGAAGGCGCGCCCGAAAACATCGGCTTTATAGGACAACAGCTAGACTTATATTTTTCAGCAAACGGGATTGGTACTTGTTGGCTAGGTGCGGCAAAGCCTGGTGAGAAAGAGGCTTCGGCCCTTCCATATGTAATTTGCATGGCCTTTGGCACACCGGCAGAGCCTTTGCACCGGGGTGTTTCCCGGTTTAAGCGCAAACCGCTTTCCGCTATAAGCGAAGGCGCAGATGCAAGGCTAGAAGCCGCACGCCTGGCACCCAGTGCCATTAACGCGCAAAACTGGTACTTTGTTGCCGAGGGTGGGAAAATCCATTGCTATCGCAAGAAAGCTAACCCACTGCTTGGCTTTATGTTTAATAAGATGCATTGTGTTGATATGGGGATTGCGCTATGCCATATTGCGGCGGAAAGCGAGACATTTGGCTTTGTGAAGGATGCGGGGGTGCCTGAGAAGAAGGGATATGTTTATACGGGTACTGTGGTTTAAGGCGTGCCGGTAACGATATACCTGCCTGCCTCACTTAAACCCCCAAAAATCCTCTAGCAAACCCAATAGCAACTTCCGCCACAACCCCAGCCACTCCGGCCACTTTTTCACCTGTTGTAGGAATAACAATGTCAAAACCATCGGCTAACTTCATAGAAGAAACAGTATGGCCATTTGCGACACTGGTTTTATAGCCGCTGTAAATATGAAATGTTGATTCTGTTACCTGGGCCATGCCATGTTCATCTACAATGGTTTCGCTAATTCTGTCATAGCCCATCGGTTGCCATCTAAAGTCTATCTGGTTGTATACAGAGCCTTTTTCAGCACCTCTGGCCAGTTTTTCGTCAACAATAAATACTTTTCCTGTGCCATCGGGGCTATATTTTGTTATATAAGCCAGTTTATTTGCCTGTAATTCCGCAATTTCTGGCTGAGTAGAAGAAACGGCAACCCAGCAACCAATAAGTGGATGGACTGACACAAAAGCTGGCGGCTGCGATTGCATTACGGCACCCCTTTTTACCCCACAACTTGCGCAGAAATTTGTTTCACTTTCAAATCTAACACCACATTGATGGCAAAACATACATATCATCCTTTCGCTTGTAGCAATGTTTACTATTATTTAGATATGTGAGGTTGTTCATAAGCTTGTCTAATGCTATGCGAATATCCTCTCCGCTATCTGCGCAAAGGCGGGCATGTCCAGTGTCTCGCCGCGCACGTCTGGCTTTAGGCCGCATTCTATTAGAATTTCTGTTATTTTGGCCTTATCCATGTCAAGCCCTGCAGAAAGGCCGTTTACCAAGGTTTTGCGGCGCTGGTTAAACGCGGCGTGGATTATTTTGAATAACGCTTCCTTGTTTGTATTAACGGGCGCAGCGGGGCGCAGGCTTAAATGCACAACGGCAGAATCTACAGCAGGGCGTGGCATAAAGCAGTTTACCGGCACGTTGGCTACAAGTTCCACGTCGGCGTAGTAGCCTATGGCCAGGGTTAGGGAGCCGTAGTCCTTTGTACCTGGGCTTGCGGCCATGCGCTTGGCTACTTCCTTTTGCACCATTACCGTAATGGATTTGAAGGGCAGGCCGCTTTCTAATAGGTATAGAATCACCGGCGTTGTGATATAGTATGGCAGGTTGGCCACTACCTTTATTGGGCGGTGGGCGTGGGGGGCCAGGATTTCCGGCAGGTTTATTTTTAGGATATCGCCTTGTACAATGGTAATGTTTGGGCCAGCGAAAAGGGATTCCAGTACCGGGATTAGTTGCCTGTCTAGCTCAACGGCTACTATGTGCCCGGCATGGGCAGACAGGGCTTGGGTTAGCCCGCCTGGGCCTGGGCCTATTTCCAGCACGCAGTCATCGCTTGATAGGCTTGCGGCGGCGATTATTTTGTCTACAACGTGGGTGTCTACCAGAAAATGCTGGCCTAGTTTTTTGCGGGTTTGGATACCGTATTTTTCTATTATTGTGCGTAAGCCTGCACGGGTGGTTAGGTTTTCTATGATTGTACCTCCTAGGGCGGCTGTTTTGGCCGTGGGTTGGTTTTGATTATACTACAATTTCTATAATTGTAGACCGCTTTTGTCCACGGTATCAAAACCTAAACTCAAACCATTCCCCCATCATTTCGTAAGTTTTATGTGCACACAACTTCAAAAAGAAAGAGTGACCTATGAACATAATACAACTATTGCTCCCCCCAATACTAGGTGGCATTATAGCCCTTTCCACTAACTGGATAGCAATAAAAATGCTATTTAGGCCCCACCGCGAAATCCGCTTATTCGGCATTCGCTTACCCTTCACCCCCGGCCTAATCCCAAAAGAGCGCACCCGTCTAGCCCGCAAGCTGGGCGAGGCCATAAGCACCCACCTACTAACCCCAGACGTGCTGGCAAACAACCTGGCAGACCCTTCTGTATGGCCCCTACCCGATGCCACAATTGGCGAATGCATACAGGGCCTAGGCATAGATGACCCCGTAACCTACCTAGAAACCGCCATATCCACCCCCATAAAAAAAGCCGCCGAAGCCTTGTTGCCCAAGGTAATAAGCGGCTTAGTTAATTTTCCCGAGCGTTTCCCGGAGTTAGACCATAAACTGTCAGAAATAACTGCGCAGGTAGCGGAAAAAAGCATAAGCCGTTTCGCGGGGATGTTTGTAAACCGCAATAAAATCTACAACAATATAAAAGAAGCGATTTTCGAATACCTAGAAAACCCAGAAAACCAAGAAGCCCTACGCGAAGGGCTAATGAACGCCATAGACAACCTGGTGGCTACCAAAAAAGGCGGCGAAGCCGCTTTTAACGGTATACATCAGACCAGTTTACTAGCCACCACCCCCCCGCAGGCAGAAACAACAGAACCCCAAACCAGCGAAGTAACCCCAGCAAGCATTCTACCAGCCCTGTTTAACATAGGCGAAAACAACCGCAAGCTATGCGAGCATATATGCTCTTTCCACATACGCGAAGGTGCAAACATATTATTCCAGCAAGAACCATACGCCTCCGCAATACGCCGTGTGCTGGAAGTAGCGGCCACATACCTGGCCAACCACATGCCCATAGCCGACATGATAGAACAAAAAATGAGCGCACTAGACATTGCCGACACAGAACGTGTAATCCTGTCCGTAGTAGGGCGGGAGCTAAAGCTGATTGTAATGCTGGGTGGGCTATTTGGGTTTTTGATAGGACTACTTTCGCTAGTGTTACCCGGATAGGGAAAAGAATGTACGTTCATTGCATTGCGCCAAAATATGAGATAGAATGACGTTATCGAACAAAGTAACAAAGGAGATGCAAATGAACAAAGATAAAATAGTAATAAAAGGCGCAAAAGGCAACAACCTAAAAAACGTAGACCTAGAAATCCCACGCAACCAGCTAATAGTTTTCACCGGCCTAAGCGGCTCTGGCAAAACCTCGCTAGCCTTCGACACCATCTACGCCGAAGGCCAACGCCGATATGTAGAATCCCTCTCTGCCTACGCCCGCCAGTTCCTAGGCCAGATGGAAAAACCAGACGTAGACTTCATAGAGGGCCTAAGCCCAGCCATCTCCATAGACCAAAAAACCACCAACCAAAACCCCCGCTCAACAGTAGGCACAGTAACAGAAATCTACGACTACCTGCGCCTTTTATACGCACGGGTAGGTATCCCCCATTGCCACCTATGCGGCAAGGTAGTAGAGCGCCAAACCGTAGACCAAATTGTAGACAGAGTTCTATCCCTACCGGAAGGCTCACGGCTACAAATCCTTTCACCCGTAGTACGCGCACGCAAAGGCGAGCATACGAAGCTACTGGAAGATGCCCGTCGTTCTGGCTACGTACGCGCCAGAATTGACGGCATAACCTACGATTTAAGCGAGACAATCCAACTAGAAAAAAACAAAAAACACAGCATAGATATAGTAATAGACCGCCTGGTAGTACGCGAAGGCATACAAAAACGCCTGTCAGAATCCATAGAATCCGCCATGCAACTAACCGGCGGGCTACTGGTAGTAAACGTACAATCCCCCCAGGCTGAAGGCGAACCCGCCACGGAAGATATCCCCTTTAGCCAAAATTTCTCCTGCCCAGACTGCGGCATTAGCCTATCCGAAGTTGAACCGAGGATGTTCTCCTTCAACAACCCCTCCGGCGCATGCCAAGACTGCGCGGGCCTTGGCGTGAAGCTAATAATAGACCCAGAACTGATAGTTCCAAACCCAGCCCTATCACTGGCCCAAGGCGCAATAGCCTCCCCGGGCTGGAACGCAATAAAGGACGAAAACAGCGGCTCTCGCGGCATAATCCGCGCCCTAAGCGAGGCATTTAATTTCAGTTTAGAAACGCCATACGAGGAGCTACCCGCATCGGTAAAAGAAGTAATACTATACGGCACAACCCAAAAGCTAAGCATTTCCTACACCGGCCAAGACGGTCAACTACGCACCTACCCCTACACCCATGAGGGCATAATCAACAACCAATGGCGGCGTTACAAAGAAACCACATCCAACTACATGCGTGCAGAATACGAAGCCTTCATGACCAGCATCCCCTGCCCCGGCTGTAAAGGGCGGCGGCTAAAGCCGGAAGTACTGGCCGTAACCGTAGGCGATATGAACATATCCCAAGTAACAGACATGACCATAGGCGATGTACAAGACTTCTTCGCTGGGCTTAATCTATCCGCCACCCAGCTAATAATCGCAGGCCCAATTTTAAAAGAAATCCACGCCCGTACAGGCTTTTTAATGGACGTAGGGCTTGATTACTTGACCCTTGCACGTGCGGCAGGCTCCCTTTCCGGCGGCGAAGCCCAGCGTATCCGCCTGGCCACGCAAATAGGCTCGGGGCTTGTGGGCGTAGTATATATCCTGGACGAGCCAAGCATTGGACTACACCAGCGTGACAACGGCCGCTTACTTAAAACCCTTCGCCACCTAGCAGATATCGGTAACACACTAATAGTTGTAGAGCACGACACAGACACCATGTGGGCATCTGACTATATAGTAGACATTGGCCCCGGTGCCGGTGTGCACGGCGGCGAAGTAGTTTTCGCAGGGTATATAAAAGACCTGCTAAAATGCAAGAAGTCCATAACCGGCCAATACCTAAGCGGCAAGCTAAAAATAGAAACCCCCACCACCCGCCGCAAGCCAAACGGCAAAAGCCTGGAAATACAAGGCGCATCCGAAAACAACCTGCAAGATGTAAGCGTAACAATCCCGCTGGGTAATTTCACATGCGTAACCGGCGTTAGCGGAAGCGGAAAAAGCTCACTTGTAAACCAGATACTGTACAAACGCTTAGCCCGGGATTTAAACCGCGCCAAAACAAAACCAGGCAAGCACAAGGATATCACCGGACTAGAGCATCTGGATAAGATAATTAACATAGACCAAAGCCCCATAGGCCGCACACCGCGCAGTAACCCGGCAACCTACACTGGCCTATTTGACCTGGTGCGGGATGTTTTCTCGCAAGTGCCGGAGGCAAAAGTACGCGGCTACCAAAAAGGCCGTTTTAGCTTTAATATCAAGGGCGGCCGGTGCGAAGCATGTAGCGGCGACGGTATTATAAAAATAGAAATGCACTTCCTGCCGGATGTATATGTACCCTGCGAGGTATGCCAGGGCAAACGTTATAACCGCGAAACCCTGGAGGTCAAATACAAAGGCAAATCCATAGCCGAAGTGCTGGATATGACCGTAGAAACCGCCCTAACCTTCTTCGAAAGCCTGCCTAAGCTACGGGATAAGCTTCAAACCCTGTATGATGTGGGCCTAACTTATGTAAAGCTTGGGCAGTCCTCCACAACGCTATCCGGCGGCGAAGCCCAACGGGTAAAATTGGCAACAGAGTTAAGCCGTCGCGCCACTGGCAAGACGCTATATGTATTGGACGAGCCTACCACCGGCTTGCACTCCGCAGACGTGCATAGGCTTATAGAGATACTGCAAAAGCTTACAGACTGGGGCAACACCGTTGTGGTGATAGAGCATAACCTAGATATGATTAAGACAGCAGACTATATTATAGATTTAGGCCCGGAAGGCGGACGGGGTGGCGGGCTGGTTGTGGCAACCGGTACGCCTGAGGAAGTGGCTAATTGCGCGGGGTCATTTACTGGGATATTTTTGAAAGAGGTTTTGTAATTTTTTCACAGATGGTAATATGTGCTATAATGTAGTTTAAACTCGCACTAGGTGCGAACTTAAACTACATTTTGGCACGCAAGCTCTGAGAAGGTTCAACTCAGAGTTGCGTGCTCTATTGAAGTTTAAGTTCGCACTAGGAGGTGCATATGACAGCGCATTTATATATAGAAAACGAAGGGTATATGACTTTTGACACGAGAGACATATTTCTTAAGTTTCTTGTACCAAAGATACTTACTACAATAAATAGAATTATAGAATACGATGATGGCTACCTTGTTATAGATACAAATTATGGTGAGGAATATGTAGATTTAAAAGCCATTGCCAGCGAAATAGATTTACGCTTAGATTTTGAAAACATCATCCCATTAATAAGGAGGCCGTAGCATGTTATCTCAAATTGAAATGAATGCATGTACTGTTGTTGAAGGTATTGCCTTTGAAGTGGCAAACAAAATAGGAACAAAAACAATATTAGCCCATGACTTATACAATACAAGCAACAAAGCTTCATTTACAGTGCGTGGGCATGAGTTGGTGCTTTCTGTGTCATCATTTCGTGAACCGTCACGAGAACAGGCGTTAATGGAAGCCGTTCGTATTAACAGCCCATTGCTGATAGATGAGGTGTATAATGCCTAAGTATTTTGCATACAAAGTTGCAGGGTACTTCCTTTATTTCACATCACACTGTATTATCGAACCTATCCATGCCCATGCAAGCGACTCTAAGCTAACAGAAAGCGGTTCAGCTAAGCTCTGGGTAAAGGAAAATGGTGATACTATTGTGGCTAATCATGGAGCTATTTCACACCGCAATATGTCTGTTATTCGCCAGTTTATCAAGGATAATATTGTTTCTATAAAAAGAACATGGACGGATTTTTCTGGATATGTAGAATATTTAGATAGGTAATCATATAAATAACCCCTTGGGTGCGGCCCAAGGGGTTATTTTATTGGTTAATTTATCTTGCACTATTTCGCTTTTTTCTCAGCCTCTGCCGCACGGTTAGCCTCCGCAATATCCTGCGCGGACATACCTGCCTGCATGTCCTCACCCCTACGCCATGCCATTAGCACCCTAAAGTAGTAAATCCCATTGGATATAATGGCAAGCGAGGCAATAATTACCGCAATCGCATTAAGGAAATATATGTGGTTATAAATGTTAAATACACGGTTAACTACAAATGAAAGACGCATAACATTCTGGCCCTTAAGCACGTTGCCAATGGTAAGGCCCACAAGGGTGGCGGCAATAGACCATTCTACAAACCAGTTAGTATGCGGTACCTGCATGATATGCACCATGATAATGGTAGACGCAACAATGGCCGCAGAGAATATAACAGCGGCTACATTATAGTAAGTACGGGGTACATGGATACCGCGCTTTACGCGCCAGTCGAAGAAGAAGAATACATAGTTACGTACAGATGCCTGCATAAACAGCGATGCCAACACCCAGTTTTGTAGGGGCGCGGCAGATAAAGCCAGGAAGAACGTGCCAAAACCAAGCAAAAGCATAACGCGCAACTTTTCCTTACACTGGAACGACCATACCATGAAAATAAGAGCGATAAATGCAAAGACTTGGCTCACAATCCACATGGGGTTGGACATCTGCGCCTCGGTTAACACATATGTGTAGCCGCCGATTTCTTCACTAAACCGGTACAAATAATGTTCGCTTGTGATACGCTCAAACGCGGTCACAAAAAAGTCAACAACTGCTCTCACGTCAAAACATCCTTTCTTGGCCATATTATGGCACTTCATCATTTTTGACTGCACCACTATGATACCGAAAAAAACGCGCCAATACAATCCATTTATACAAAATCTTTTAAAATAGCGATTTCTATTGAGAATGACGGTTTTTATCATTCTCAATAGAAACGCTTCCCAAAGCCATAGCAATTTCAATCCGCTATTTTGGATTGAAATTGCTATATACACATATGCACAATTAGCCCCGCCAATCCAAGGTTTTATGTTGACAGCAACTATTCATCATGCTATATTTCACCGAAGAATCTATGAAAATTTCCATAAAAGGAGTGGTACAAATGAATGTGTTGATGACTCTTTTGGCATTGTTGCCAATAGTCAGCCTGCTTGTGTGCTTGATCGTGGTGAAGTTTTCGGTGGCTAGGTCGGGGGCTATTTCTTTAGCAATTGCCCTTGTGGTTGCCCTTGTTTTCTATGGGCTACCTATCACACCGCTTAGTGCCGCACTGCCGGTTTCGGTGGGTAAAGCACTGTGGTTAGCACTGTTTGTTTCTTTAATTGTATGGTTTGCTATTTTCCTCTATCATTTGGTAGACGATTTTAAAGCCATTGAGGTTATAAACAAAAACTTGTCCATTTTCGTAGAGGATAAGTTTGTATCATTCCTGCTTCTTGCATGGATGTTCACCGGTTTATTGCAAGGTATGGCAGGGTTTGGTGTACCTGCTGTTATTGTTACGCCTATACTTATCGCGCTTGGGTTTAACAAAGTTAAATCTCTTGCGGCGGCACTTCTTGGCCACTCATGGGCTGTTACTTTTGGCTCGCTGGGGGCCGCTTTTTTTGTAATCCAGGGCATTACCGGCGTGGATTATACAGAGCTTGCTCACGCAATGTTCATCTTCAACACCGCCGCACACCTCTTGACAGGTATCGGCGTATGCTTTATCTACGACGGCTTCAAGGGTATCAAGAAGGGGCTTTCGTATGTAATTCCCGTATCCTTGGTTATGACGGGCGTACAGGCACTTGTAATTTTCGTAATTGGCGCGTACCCAGTTGCGGGCTTATTACCAGCATTAGTGGGGCTTCTTACATTGTTCCTACTTTACAAGCTCCGCTCCCGCAAAGACAAAGCTGGGAAGAAAGGTCTATACCGCTCCGAGAAGCTTAACCTGCTTCAAGCGGCACTGCCCTACTTGGTAATTATCGTACTGGCTTTGGCATTCCAATTAGTGCCAGACAGTGTTAACGATGCCGCATCCTACGGCCCAAGCTTCCAAGGCTTTGTTACAGACCCAAATGTAGACGCGTTAGACCCTCATACAGTAGAGCCGGTAACCAACTACAACCGGATAAGGGTGTTTAGGCACCCGGCAGTTCTACTGCTTTCTGCCGCATTAACAGCCATTATCGTTTACAAGCAAGCAGGGATTTGGGATAGCGCGGTGTTTAAAGGCGTGTTTAAGAAAACGGTCAAAAAGGGTATACCCGCAACGCTTGCACTATTAGCACTGGGTAATATGTCATTAATAATGATGGACTCCGGTATGACAGATAACCTAGCCTACGCAACGGCAAGCCTTACCGGTGCTGTGTACCCGCTTTTCGCACCGTTTATAGGCGTGCTTGGTAGCTTCCTAACCGGTAATAATACCAACGCTAACGTGCTGTTTGGGGCGTTCCAGTACGCTATTGCTACAGAGCTTGGTGTAAACACCGTAGTCATGACTGCCGTACAGTCCATGACCGCCGGTGTTGCCGTAAGCGTTGGCCCGACACTTATACTCATGGGTGCGCTGGCCTCTGACCAAAAGGGTGTGGAGTCTACAATCCTTAAAAAACTACTGCCCATTGTGCTTTTAATAGCCTTGGTCATGGGTATAATAAATATGATTGCGATGAATGTCTTATAAACGGCTCTGTATTACAACTAATATTTACAATATGTAAAAAGCAGGGAATGGAGAAGCTCCATTCCCTGCTTTTTTATAGACTAGGAAACTGGCCTGACATTCATCGTTAAAAGCGGCGTAGCTATTTTTTTATTAACATAGGGTTGGTGCATAAAAGTAAAAAAAGCCCGAATAAGTGGATTATCGGAATCTCCATTTATTCGGGCTTTATATTGCGGTTGATTTATTTGTTTGTTATTTCAATCACGGAAATTAGTGGTTATGGTTGTCGGATATAACTCCAAGTAAGTCCGTCAACCTGGTTACTAACAATAGTAAGCACATTATTATTAATAGTAAACGTCCATTCCTCAACAGCAAACCCGCCGGTATCTATAAGCAAGATATTCCCATAAGCGTACCAGTATATATCATATCGCATACCGGCAAGCCCACGCATCCCGGTTCCATTCGGGTTTAGTACATAAATATATGACGAATCCGTATCCCATGCCCATGTTCCAAGTAGCGGGTGGCCGGTAAAATCTACATCATCTTGTATAGGTGCCGCCCCGCCCCCATAAAACCTATAATGCACATCACCGGGAACAACGGCAACAATAAGCAACTCGTCATCTGTTAAAAACCCATACGATACGCTGATATAATGGCCCGGATGGAAAAAGTAAACCCATATATCCGTGCCAAAGTCCACAATCTCCTGGAACTGGAACCCGCTGCGTACTAGCTCTGCATCAAATAAATCTGTATCTGAAATCCAGTGCTGGCGCGGCAGTTCATAAAAGTATAGATATTCATAAAAATCGTACAACACATCCCCATGAGAAAGCCCTAAATCCGCAGGTGTACCGCTAAAATAAAACCTACCATGGCGGCTGACAGACATAAAGCTGGGAATAAACGGGTACCGCGCATAAGTAGCACCATCGCCCGGCGTAGCTAAGCCCGGCGGTATAGTCCTGCCAACCGGCAGTGGGGTAACCGCGTCACCCGTAGACGGCAACATCACACGGTTAATGGGAACGGCAAACTGCACACTGGCCCTAACCGTATGCCCCGCCGCGTTAACACCAATAACATGGCCCCTGTCGTTAAGCAGTGGCCCGCCGCTGTTACCGCCGTAAATGGCGGCAGTGCTTTGGAACATACCCGCAATAGAATACATATTAAAACTAATAGGCTCATAAGCAATCCGGGAAATCATGCCGGGTGTAAATGTCAACGGGTCCCAATCCGGCCCGCCAATAGCGAAAACATTCTCGCCAACCATAGTAGTGTCAGAGTTGCCAAGCACTACATAGTCAAAGCTAATGCCACGCCCATCAACCTGTATAACAGCCAAGTCATTCCCAATGTCATATGAGAAATAGCCTATGATATCAAACTCCCTACCATCGTACAAAATAGCCGTGCTTGTAACCAGCCCATCCATTACATGGTGGTTGGTTACGGCAATCCCGGTCGAGGTTACAAAAAACCCGCTACCCGTCCAGTGATGGCCGTCTACGCACACGCCCCTTATTATCATAACGGCATCTCTGTTATTTGCAAAAATCTGCTGGCTTGGAAGTACATCTGTAGCCGTAGGGGGTGCCGTGGCAACGGGCGGGATTACCTCAACCACTGCGGGCGGCACGGTGGCAGGCACTGTATCCCGGTCACCGGGAAGTAAATTACTAATAACTCCAATTACAATAAGTACAATAAATACTATTCCAATCCCACTAAGTACTTTTACAACAGGGCTGGCACCGCGCCTAGGTGGTGGCACAGGATGCATATATCCCGGTGCCTGGCCATACGGGTTTGCCATTACAGTGCGCGGAAACTCTGCCGACGGTTGTTGCGGCGTGTTATAGCCCTGCGGTGTAGGTGTATGTGATGAAGGGGGATATGGCGATAGTGACGGCGCACGCGGCGGCGATGTATACCCCGAAGGCGACGGCGTACGCGGCGGTGTGGTATATCCCGATGGTGACGGCGTATGCGGCGGTGATGCATACGGCGATGGTGACGGCGTACGCGGCGGCGGGGTATATGGCGAAGGTGACGGCGTACGTGGCGGCGGGGTATATGTTTGGTTGGGTTGGATATGAGGCTGTGGAATATTATGTTGCGCGGGTGGTATATGAGGTGGCGGAGCGTACCCCCCAGGTGACGGTGGGGCATACCCCGCCGGTGGCGGCACAGTTGGCTTTGCGGCCGGCTGGTCATGCCTCATGGATATCGTTCCGCATTCTGTGCAAAACTTTGTGCCTGCGTCCAAAGTGGCTCCACATCTTATACAATTCATCTATTCGCCTTCTTTCTAAGTTAAGACATATGTTCATCTTTGTTATACATTAATTTGTCTAAACCCGCAAGTAATCTGTCCTATTTTGCCTAAGCGGCACCACAACACGTAGCCCTCCATATAAATATAGTGGAAGGACAGCATGAAACATCCGCAACGTGGATTTTCATGCCAACCTATTTAGTCCGCCGACGAAGGAGGCATAAATTAGCATGACAAACTATGAAATGAATATACGAGACGAAATTTGGGGCCTAGACACACCCGTAAGGCTAGACAGCGGCGAAATGGTTCCGGCAATAAACTTAGACAGTGCAGCCACAACCCCTGCATTTAAAAAAGTAATGGCCGAGATAGATAACCAGATGAAACTATACGGCTCCATAGGGCGCGGCAAGGGCCAAAAATCCGCCATTTCAACGGATTTTTATATGGATGCCCGCGAGGCCATAAAGGACTTTGTAAACGCAAGCCACGAAAAATACACGGTATTCTACGCCGCTAACACAACAGACGGCATAAACAAACTGGCATCCGCTTTAATAAGAAGCAAAAGCGACATGATACTAACCACCAGAATGGAGCATCACGCAAACGACCTACCCTGGCGTGCAAGGGCACGCACCGTATACGCCGAAGTAGACGCAGATGGCCGCCTAAAAATTAACGACATAGAGAGGCTTCTTAGGCACTACAGGGGCGCAATAAAATATGTAAGCATAACAGCCGCATCCAATGTAACCGGCTATGTAAACGAAGTTCACCATATAGCGCGGGTGGCCCATAAATACGGCGCGAAAATAATAGTGGACGGCGCACAAATAGCGGCCCATAGGGAATTTTTCATGATGGGCTGTACACCAGAGGAGGACATAGACTTTTTCGTGTTCTCTGCACACAAAATGTACGCACCGTATGGCGGCGGGGCAGTCGTGGGGCTTAAAGAGGAGTTAGACAAACACATCCCGGCATTTTACGGCGGCGGCATGGTAGAGGCTGTGTTCGACAAACGGGTATGCTACGCCCCGGCCCCGGATAGCTACGAGGCCGGTTCGCCCAACTTTCCTGGGCTTATTAGCATGGTGCACGCGGCAAAAATCCTAAAAGAATACGGCTATGAAAGAATAGCACAGCACGAAAAACGCCTAATAGAACGCGCAATAGAAGGGCTAAGGCAGATACCAGGCGTGCAACTATACGGCGATAACGATTATATAGATGACAGGGTAGGCATAATAGTATTTAACATCTGCGGCATCCCCAGCGAAGATACGGCAGATTACCTAGCAGGTACACACGGCATAGCCGTACGCCACGGCGCATTTTGCTCTCACCCATATGTGCGCCGCCTAACCAATGAATCCGAGCATAAAGGTTGCACGCCACCAAAGGGCATGGTAAGGGCCAGTTTTGGCATTTATAACACAGAAGAAGACGTAGACGCGCTAATAGCCGCCGTGGGTGAGTTGGGAAACGCATCAACCCCTGTGGCTTTAATGCAAAGCCGTGGCAGGGCAGAAGGCAAGGCAGACGATTCGCATAAACCCTTTGATAGGGGGTAATGCACACCTGTTATGCAGTTAAATATATGGCCGGGATATCTAATCCCGGCCATATTTGATTTAAGGTCTTGTTAACGATAATTCCAGGTTTTCAATACTCTCCATAATTCGAGCTAAAATTAAATAACCCCCCGCCCCTCAGTTTGACAAACGAAGTCCAAATGCTATAATCAAAATCACAAAGTATAACGTTTCACTTTTGAATATCTTGTGAGTATTTAAGTGATGCGCTTATATTATTGGTAACTCGTTGTCGTATTTGACGAAAGGAGTATTGGGATTATGAAGCACAAGAAAAATGCACAACGGATTTTGGCCGCATTAATTGCAATGGTAATGGCCTTATCCACATTCCATGTGACACCTGTATATGCAGATACAGCGCAGTCACATGAGCCTGTATTTGAATCGCCTGCCTCTAACCTTCCAGAGGTCTCATCTGCCACTAACGCGGCTGGTTTTGAAATCCGCCCCAGAAGTGCTGATATTACGGTAGGCGATACACACCAGTTTGCCGTATATCAGCTAACCAGCCAAGCACTAAGTGCGGCATTAACTCAAAGTGAATTTGTTACAGTAATTGAAAACACCTTTGCAAACGTAAGCGTTGCCGAGGGCGCAACCGACATTACCCTCATCGACATAGACACCGCCGTAAGCGACGCGCTACCAAACTTTACGGACGTAGAGCTTGTACGCTATGAAATTTTCCGCGATGGCACACCTGTGGCCGGTGGTTATTTTAACGGCGGCAACATTAACTTCACCCTTGATGAAGTGTTGCCTACTCATGCAGGCGACTACACTGTTGTAATCCACTACAATGTAACCGAGCCACTGCCCGGCGGCTGGTTTATCTTCCCGTCTGCCGATGGAATAGTGCGGGCAACAATTAGCGACAGCGGCCTGCTTACGGCACTTGCCCCAGGCCGGGTAGAAATTGCTTATACAGCAGACGGCCAAACCGCACGGGCCATAGCA
>Ga0123355_10004324_pt1 | contig 20668 bp, 21 predicted proteins | sample TergutEmb28metaG_3_FD_89872 | JGI IMG/M metagenome (GOLD analysis project Ga0123355, IMG submission 89872) | Embiratermes neotenicus P1 segment gut microbial communities from Petit-Saut dam, French Guiana - Emb289 P1 | ecosystem: Host-associated > Arthropoda: Insects > Digestive system > Gut ...
CTTCCGACGATGTGATCCACAAGATTTCGAGCTACACCAGCGGCGATGCGCGGAGTGCTTATAACGTTCTGGAAGTCGCGGCCGCACTGGCAAAATCCCTACCCTCGCGCGAACAACTCGAGAAGGGTGCGGCAGCCGCGACCCAATCGCTCGAGATCACGGACGGGATCGTTCACGATGCGCTGCAGAGGCGCGTTCTGCTTTACGACAAGACCGGCGAAGAGCATTACAACCTGATTTCGGCGCTGCACAAGTCTGTGCGGAACAGTGATCCTGACGCAGCGTTGTATTGGCTGGGGCGCATGCTTGAGGCCGGGGAGGATCCGCTGTACGTTGCGCGGCGGGTGGTGCGGATGGCTGTCGAGGATATTGGGTTGGCTGATCCCAACGCGCTTGCTCTGTGCATGGCAGCGCGCGATGCGGTGGATTTTATCGGCATGCCCGAAGGAAACTTGGCTTTAGCCCAGGCGGTGGTTTATCTCTCCGTCGCTCCCAAATCGAACGCGCTGTACACCGCCTATGGCGACGTTCAACACGATGTTGAGCGGACAGCCGCAGAACCTGTGCCCTTGCACTTGCGGAACGCGCCGACCGGGCTGATGAAGGGGCTTGGGTACGGTCGTGGTTACCAATACGCCCATGACCTGGAAGGCAAGGTCGCCAACATGGAATGTCTGCCCGAAAATCTGCGCGGGCGCGTATATTACCAGCCCACGAATGAAGGCATTGAAAAGCGCATCGGGGAGCGGCTGGAAGAGATCAAGCGGCAGCGATCTCGCGCTGCTGGCGAGGGTTCTCGGCCGCAAAAGAAAGAGTCGTAAAGCGCTGCAGTCGCATCTTCTATATTTGAACGGTCGGACGTACGTGGAGATTCGGCTGCGCCGCTCCAATGGCTACCCTTCCCAATTTCGCCGGCAGCGAGATGACTGCCCGGGTTCCTACTTCGGACTTCATTGAAGACCTGCAGCGGCTGCAGAAAGCTGCGCAAAAAATCACTTCTATTCTCGATCTGGATCAGCTCATCGACAGTGTGGTGAGCGAGGTTATGCACTCGTTCGGATGTGTGAAAGCAGGCATCTATCTGCACGACGAGGCTCGTGGCGAGATGGTGATGGCTCGGGTCGAGGGCTGCAACGAACACAGCAAAGGACATCGTTTGAAAGTGGGCGAGGACGGCATGATCGGACACGTCGCGGCCACCGGCCAGTTACATTACGCCCCCGACGTTCGCAAGGATGCCTATTACTTGAGGTGTCATCCTGCGACCTTGTCAGAAGTCGCGATTCCGCTGCGCGTGGGTGACCGGCTGGTGGGTGTGTTCACGGCGTCGCATCCGGAGTTGGATGCGTTTCCCCGCAAGCAACTGAGAATCCTGCAAGCATTGTGCGATCACGTGGCGGTGGCGATTCAGAACGCGCAGCAGCTTCGAGCCGAGCGCGCCGAGCGTCTCGCGATGGACCGCGACGCCAACGAAGCTCGCGCCATTCAGCAAGCGCTGTTGCCGAAGAGTTCTCCGTATATTCCCGGCTTCGTGGTCTCGGGACGCAGCGTACCAGCGCGCGCCGTGGGCGGTGACTGGTATGACTTCATTCCCTTCCCCGATGGACGCTGGGGAATCGTGCTCGCTGATGTGTCTGGCAAAGGAACCGCGGCGGCTTTGCTGATGTCGGCCACGCGCGGCATGTTCCGCTCCCTGGCTGAGGCTTGCTGCAGTCCCGGCGAAGTCTTGACCAAGCTGAATCAGTTGCTGGTCAACGATTTTCCCGCGGGGAAGTTCGTGACCATGGTCTATGGCGTGCTCGATCCCGCCCAGCGTAGTGTGGTCTTCGCCAACGCGGGACATCTGCGACCTCTGTTTATCGACGATCAGGGCGAGCATTTCCTGGAGGTCGAGCGCGGATTGCCACTGGGACTTACGAGCGGCGACTATTCGGAAACTCAGATTTCACTGACTCCCGGATCTCGGCTCGTGTTCTACAGCGACGGCATTACCGAAGCTGTGAACTCGAAGGACGAGGAATACGGTTTGCGCCGGCTTGCTGAACACTCTGTAAAACCTGGGGCCTCGGCCGTCAGCATTGTGGATGAAGTGCGATCGTTCGCCAACGGATCTGGCGTTCGCGACGACGCGAGCACAGTGTTTGTCGGCGTAAATCGCTAAGTCTTGGCGGAAATCCCTTCCAATCACAACTGTCCCAAATCAGGCGCTTCGAACGGGGGGTTGCTACTCTGATCCAGGTATGCGGTCTCTGCTTGGTAGCGGCCCTTCGGCAGCGTCAAGACTACGATCGCGCTGCCCAGCGCCAACACTCCCACCATCAGGATGCTGCCTTCCGGGCCTGTAGTTCCGCCGCTAAAGATCGGGTTGCCTTGAGCATGCGTGGCCAGAAGACGATGCTGCGCCATGAGTCCACTGTCAGCAACGCCGAAAAGGAAGGACTGACCCCAGTCCCAGGCGGCGTGCATCCCCACAGCCCACCACAGCGATCCAGTGCGCCAGATGCTAAAGCAGAGAAACATTCCGACGAGGAAGACAGCAAGCAGGCCGACCCGAGACTCGCCTGGGTTGCCAGTGTGGCCCAAGAAGAAGACGAGGGAGAGAATCACGGCCGAGGTCCAGAAGCCGAGCGTCGCACTGTGGCGAGTCTTAAAGGCCGACTGGTAGAACCTGGTGAGCCCGCGAGTCAGCGTGTACAAGAGAAAGCCCCGAGTTAGGGACTCCTCGAAAATCGCGACCAGGCAGAAGACGAGTAACCACAGCACCCCATAGCGCAGAACGTCCCCGCCGAAAATCAGGCGGCGCTCGACGATGAGCAGCCCGCTCTTCCATAGGAGCAGCACGAGCAGCGAGATCAGGACGATACCCCAGCCCATGCCGGCGAGAAACTTTCCCAGTCGTTCGGTGCCGCCATATCCGTACGAGCGGCCGCGCCGCTCAATCTTCGACATGATCCATGTACTCAATAACACAGCGAAAGCGGATAAGAATTCGTCGTAAGCGAGTGTGGACAGAGACAGCCCGGAGGTAGGTTTGGTGCCCCGATGGGATGGATAGAGTTGGCTGAGGATTGAAACCCCCGCGGCCAAGATGGCGAGGAAGATCGCGACAAAGATCAGGATGCTCCACACGGCGCGCAGGCCATCTTTCCCGATGAAGATCTTGTGAAGAGTCGACGGCTGTGGGATGGCGACTGATTCTGTGGGCGGTAGTGGAGCGTCGGAATCCAACGGGCCTCCCGGGGCTGGCAAACGGTCACAAGCTGCGGCCTTTTATCTCAGCCGGGCACGGTGTTCTTTCAGAATACAACGATCCATCACCACCAGGATTCCGGCTTTGCCTGCTTTTTCTGCGGCGCCCTCGTGGATCACATCTTCCTGCATCCAGATCGCCGGGACCTTGAGTTGAATCGCTTGATCCACGACTTCTTCGACAAATTCCGGACGGCGAAAAATATTGACGATGTCGATTTTGCGGGGCACGTCAAAGAGTGACGGATAGGCCTTTTCGCCAAGACATTTTTCGATGTGCGGATTCACCGGAATGATGCGGTATCCGTGGCTCTGCATGTAGGCTGACACTCCGTGGCTGGGGCGGAGAGGATTCGAGGAGAGTCCAACCACGGCGATGGTTCTAGCGTTTCGTAGCAGCTCTGTGACTGGGTCGGACCGTGGGTCGGAGGCCAAAGTTCGTCTCTCTCACTTCTTGTTCGCTTCTGTTTATACATCTTAGACGCCAGTTTGCGAATCGTCTCGAAGACCTCTCTTGTTGGCGGAAAGATTCTTGAGATCGTTGGTCAGCAAGGTCCTTCATGAGTGTGCCACTTCCAACGATTGGCGGTGAAGTGCTCCACACATTTCGTAAACAACCAGCTTCGGTGCCGTTAGTCGAGAACGGAAGGTAGATCAGCTTCTGCAGGCGTGTTTTCACAACGTGTTGCCGTTCCGGTGGCACAAAGAAAACCATGAAATCCCCTCCGCCGGCATCGAGAGGACAATTCCAATCCCAACCCACATTAGGCGAGGAATTCAACCAGAACCAGATTGCCTGCACCGAAGGGGACTGCATTAGTTTCACTCCCACCCCGCACCACCGACGGATACAACTCGACGACCAGAACCTGACTGATATGTTTCAATTCCACCCCCCTTTAACCACCTCGGCGCAATCCCACTCGTCGTTGACGTCGGAACAACTGGTGCGCCGAATTTGCTGCGGTGGTGCGAATTCCAGATTTCGCTTCTGCGCATAAATCCAAAGGTGCCAACCCCAGCGCGATGCAAGCCGATCGTCGGTACGACGGGAAAGCAGTTTTCCGATACCCGGCAGCCAGTTCGGATTCCAGAACATGACCTCTGTTCTGACGGTTCTGAATTGCGAAAACATTTGTTGCGCCGACTCTTTTGAGAAAACTTGCGATAGTGGGTTGTCCGGGCCATCGGTATTCCGGTTGAGAATGTTCTGAATGTCCAGGTAAGAATGCCGGTCTTCGCGGATGAGCTCTGCATGCCGTCGAAGGTGCTCCTCCGTCTCACCGAAGAGCTTGCGCGCGAGCTTGACACCCAGATCCATTCGGAGCAGGTGCGCGCGCAGGCGGCGGATGACCCGCAAATTCACGTGATAATTGAAGGAGTCGCGGTAATACAGCATGACCACTGCACGTCCTCCTCGCGAGAGCACTCGATGAACCTCGCGAATGGCTCGGGGCGTGTCGGGTGTGTGGTGCAGCACTCCGTGGGAATACACAAGGTCAAAGGAGCCGTCAGGGAATGGCAGGTTTTCAGCATCGCCCTGGACAAAATGGCCTTCGAGACCGAGCAATTGAAAACGCCTGCGCGTGATGGTGACCGCGGCTTCAGTCAGATCGATCGCAGTGTAGTGGGCCCCCGCGCACGCAAAAAGTTCGGCCTCGCTGCCACATCCGCAGCCGATTTCGAGCACGCGCAAGCCGCAGGTTTTTTCGAAATCGACCGCCGCTTGCAGCTGCCAGTGCACTTTGTATCTATGCTGGTCGAGGCTCCGATAGAAGGCAAGAGTTCCGCTAGCCTCGTTGGTGAACCACGAGTCACAGGGTGAGTCCTGCCAGAATTTTTGAATCCGTTCTTTGATGATTGAAGGAAGAATAGGGAAGGCGCCATTTTTCGCAGGTTCGGATCCAGGCGAAAATACGGACGGCGAGAAGAGAAATTCAGCCATAGGGAGCCCCAATCTCCCGGACTCGAATTTCGACGGCTTGAGGACTCTTTTCGCCTGCGGGTGGCGGTCCTCAGCCCTTTCTACCGCGAAATACCAGTAATTCAGGCACGAGAATTACCAATCCTTCTTTGGACAGTTCTCCCCCGAAAGTCAATAAAAAGTGCGAGATGGCCTTCAAGCTTCTAGATCCTCTTCATTGGAGATTTTTGTGGAGCTTGGAAACAAAACGAATTAGGAGCCTTCGGTGGTGCTGTTGGCTTTGCAGGCTGCAAGACATTGCAGTTAAAGCACAGTGTTCTGCAGACTAATAGCGGCTACCGCCCACAATCTGCGTCCCCGCTGCCGCCACGACAAAGTATTCGGCGAGCCGGCGCGCATGACCCTCTGTCGGCTGGGACGAAATGGCGTCCGTGGGCAGCGCGAGATAAACGTGAATCTCGATGTTTTCGGCGTAGGACTTCGCACGCTCCGCGGGCGGCAAACTCCATCATGTTGGAGGGTAACTTCGAAGCGCGGATTTGATCGATCATGCGCGCGATGCTTCAGACCTCACTTTGCCTTGCGGCTGCGAGAGCGCAGGGAGGTGTTTGCTGCCGTGAGGCACTCGAGTTCTTTGACTGCCAAATCGAAGTCGCGGGTAATACGGTTGGTTTTGTGGCGCAGAAACTCGTCCCGCAAGGTCCGATAGTACCACAGAGTACCCTCGCGTCCACCGTTGAACCGTGACCACACAGATTCTCCGAGGGCCCGGTAATCGCTGAGAATGGAGCGAATATTGTTCAGCTTGTCGGCGGCTGAAACCAGAAGCGTGTCGGAATTTTCTCTCTTCAACCGCGCCATGTATTTTTCTTTGCGCTCGCGCCACGGCGGCTTGGGATAGGTGTAGGCGTCGGTGCAGGCGTCGACGATCTTGGCCACGCGGCTGCCGAAACGGCGACGGACTTCTTCGAGCATCGGCGCGCCACCGCAGTCTTCGACTACGTCGTGCAGGAGTGCGGCGATAGCCAGATCTTCCTTGCCGCCGGCCTCGAGCACGAGAGAGGCGACGCCCATAAGGTGGGCAATGTAGGGAGTGGTTGAGGCTTTTCGCGCTTGGTTCGCGTGCTTGACCGCCGCGAACAGGAAGGCGCGGCGGAAGCGAGGGCCGAGGGGGATGGGCTTCGTCCTCAGCGACTCTTTCACACTTTCTCTCCGCGGCGCACCAGCAGGTAGGCGCGGATGAGCGGCTGCAGGTCCCCGTCGAGCACGCGGTCGACGTCGCCGACTTCCGTCCTGGTGCGGTGATCCTTGATCATGCGGTAGGGCTGCAAGACGTAGGAGCGAATCTGCGATCCGAATTCGATATCGAGTTTCGAATCCTCGATTTTCTTGGTGGCGGCGCGCTTCTTTTCCATCTCGAACTCGTACAGCTTGGAGCGAAGCATGCTCATGGCGCGGTCGCGGTTCTTGTGCTGAGAGCGCTCGTTCTGGCAACTGGCGACGATTCCGGTCGGAATATGCGTGATCCGCACGGCGGAATCGGTTGTATTGACGTGCTGTCCGCCCTTGCCGCTGGAGCGGTAGGTGTCAGTGCGGATGTCTTCCGGCTTGATGACGATTTCGATGCTGTCGTCAATTTCCGGGGAGACAAACACGCTGGCAAACGACGTATGACGCCGTTTGGCCTGATCGAAAGGCGAGATGCGCACCAGGCGATGCACACCGATTTCGCTCTGCAGGAGCCCGAAAGCGTATTCGCCGTTGACCGCGAAGGTAACGGATTTCAGGCCCGCTTCTTCGCCCGGTTGGTAGTCGTAGACGACGGTCTCGAAGCCTTGACGCTCGGCCCATCGCAGGTACATGCGCAAGAGCATGTCGGCCCAGTCCTGCGACTCGGTGCCTCCGGCGCCGGGGTGGATGGTGACGATGGCGTTGCGCGCGTCGTTTTCGCCGGAGAGCAGCGTTTCGGTTTCGAGTTTGTCGATCAGGTCGCGCAGCGATCCGATTTCGCGCTCGAGGTCGGCGTCGACATTTTCGCCTTCTTTGGCCAGATCGAAGTAGGCATTGATATCCTCGCCACGGCGAGCCAGGTCGGCATCGGTGGCAAGCACGTGCTCCAGCCGCTTTTTCTCGCGCATGATTTGCTGCGAGCGCTGCGGATTCGACCACAGGTTCGGGTCGGCGGCTTGCTTTTCGATTTCAGCTAATTGCGGACGGAGCTTTTCCGCGTCAAAGATACTCCCGGAGATCGTGGGTTTTCTTGCTTAGCTTCTCGTATTCTTGGACGAGCTCTTGATTCATGAGGACGTGTCAGCCTTGTTGCGGTCTTTGAGAAATAAGCGCGCCAGCAGCGCTACTATTGAAATTATCGCACACGTATATGCGAACCAGTCGCCGTGACGCGTGTAGAACGTAGTGACGGACGTGAGGGCGTAGGGTGCGACCAGCGCAGCACGTTGTTTGCGCGGGAGGCGTGCGACGATGCGTCCGAAGGGATCGATAGAGGCGGTAACGCCGGTGTCGGTCGCGCTGAGCAGCCAGCGATCGTTTTCGATGGCGCGCATGCGGGTCTGATTCAGGTGCTGGGCGAAGGCGCCGCTGTCGCCGTACCAGCCGTCGTTGGAGATATTCACGAAGACTTGTGCGCCATTATAGGCGAACTGGCGGACTTCATCGGGAAAAACAGATTCGTAACAGATGAAAATGCCGAGTGGCTCGCCTGCTCGATCGAGTGGAGTGCGCGATGTGCCTCGTTCGAATCTGCCGACTTCCTTCGTGAGTCCACCCGCGAACGAAAACAGGCTGGGGAACGGCAAATACTCGCCGAAAGGTACGAGATGGACTTTGTCATAGCGCGCGATCCATTCGCCGCGCGAGTCGACTAGAGCCGCGGAATTAAATACAGGTGCGTCCGCATTCAGATGTGGTCCATTGCTGCCGATTGCGCCCACTATGATGTACGCATCGATCGCGCGAGCCAGGTCGCTGATGAGGCTGCGAAACCGGGGGTCATTGCTGAAGAAGGGTGCCGGTGACTCGGGCCACACGATGAGATCAATCTTCGCCGCTTTGTCAGCGGCGGACTTCCCCGTGAGACTGGTCAACTCACTCAACGTTTGCTGAAAGTAGTCTGGGGTCCAATCGGCGGAAACGGGGATGTTCTGTTGCACGAGCAGCGCCTTGCGATCAGCCTTCGAAGCGGGAGCTTGGACGAGACTGCCTGCCTGAAGCACTGCCGCGGCGGCCAGTGCAGCGACCAGCATCGGCCCGCGCTTGGGCCGGGGGAGCAGAAAGGCGGCGGCCATCGCAACATTTACCAGAACAATCTCGAAGGAAATGCCGTAGACGCCAGTCCATCCCGCGATGCGGGAGAGCGCAACGTTATCCACTTGCGCGGTGCCGAGGAGGTTCCAAGGAAAACCGGTAACACGGGTGCGCGCCAGCTCTACCGCGACCCACAGAATGGGAGCCATGACCAGCGCCCAACGGTTGTCGCGCCGATGCGCGAGCACAGCCACCAGGAGGCCGAAAAGTCCGTGGTAGAGCCCTAGATAACAACAGAACAGGACCAGCACCAGCAGTGCCATGGGGATGTTCAGGCCACCGTACAGGCGCATGGTGTCGAAGATCCAGTAACAGGTGCCCGCGTACCAGATGATTCCCGAGACGTAGCCAAGAAGGAATCCTTGCGCTGCCGTCGCAGGTTCGAGGCGTGGGGAGCCGGGAACTTCAAGTTCCCCCGCTGGACGAGCCTCGAGAAGCGCCACGATCAGCGGAGCTAGAGCAAACCAGGAGAGCACGTAGAGGCCGGGAAGCGGGAAGATCAGGATCTGTAAAACGGCCGAAAGCAGGACCAGGAGCCAGGCGCTGGAGTGAATTTGCCGCACGCGCAAGGATAGCAGGCGGCAAAGATCACGGCTCAGGGCCAGGCTCAGGGATTAATGGTCACGGGTCAGGCGGCAGTCGACAAAGGACAGTCCTCAGGTGTGACGTACAAGGTATTGTCATTCTGAGCGAAACGAAGAACCTGGGCAACCTGCCGGGAGGCGCCGATCTCTCCGGCGATTGCATGGTCCTTCGGCCTGCCAACGACCCGGGGCCCAGGATGACAAGGTTGTCGGAGTATCTAGGGACGGTCGGGAGCTGCATGGGCTGCGAGCTTCGCGCGGACGTAGTTCACGATCTCTGCCGTGATGTACCCGGGCGGGTGGATACGGAATAGCGGGCGATCCGCAACCGGCTTCAGGGAGACAGCCTGCCACGCTGGGCCATTGCTCGATTCGTGCAGGATCACGGCGTCGGCGCGGTCGAGGAATTCGCGGGCCGAGGTCTTGAAATCGGCCGTCGCGGGGTCAAGCACCGTCATATAGAGATCGGGGCGCAGAAATTTCAGGATGCTGTTCGATTCCATGATGATGCTGCGCGCACCTTCGAGGCGCTGACGTAAGGCCGGCATGGCTTCGGCTAGCCTTCCCTGCTCGGTGCGCACCCAGAACACTTGCGCGGCGCCCGCCACAAGGAATCGCGAGGTGTCCGATTCGCCCGATTTGTCGTGCTCTTCCGAGATCGCCCAGGAGTGATCGCCGGTTGCGCAATCGCAGGCTTCGCCGTTGGCGGAGCAGATTCCGTGGCCGTATTGCGTGATCTTGAGGGCGGTCCAGTCGAATTCGCGCAAGGCCGCGATCAGCCCGGCGACTACGCTGGTCTTGCCTACGTTGCGCGACTGTCCGCCGATGACTACTAACGCCATACCTTGAGCTCCCGGGTGCGAGGGCCGGACGCCGTGGCGACAGCCGGCAGCGTGCCAGGCGTTACTATTGCTCACTGCTTTTTCGCAAGGCGCGCCAGCGTTGCCAACTGTTTCAGATATTGGCGCAGCGGCTGCGCTGGAGTTCCCCAGAAGGCGACGCCCTTGCCACGCAGAATCTTGTTCGGCAGAACTCCACCCTGGCCGCCCAGCATGACCCCTTCGCCGATGCGGGCGTGCTCGCCAATTCCGACCTGACCACCGAGTACGGCACCGTTTTCGATCACGATGCTTCCGGAAAGGCCCGTCTGTGCCGCGATAACGACATCTTCCCCAATGTTGCAGTTGTGCCCGATGTGGACCAGGTTGTCGATCTTCGCTCCGCGGCGGATGCGGGTTTCGTCGAGAGCACCACGATCGACTGTCGCGTTGGCACCGATCTCGACGTCGTCTTCAATCACCAATCGGCCGACCTGCGGGAATTTTTCGTAGCGTCCGCTCTTTGGGTCGCGCACGTAGCCGAAGCCGTCGCTTCCGAGCACTGCTCCGGCATGAACGATCACGCGATCGCCCAGCGTGGTGCCGGGATAGATTGTGACGTTGGGATAGATCTCGCATCCGCTGCCGATGGCAACTCCGGTGCCGATGGCACAACCCGCACCGATGCGAGTGTCATCGCCAATCCGTGCGGCCGCGTTGATGACGGTGTGCGCTGCGATCGCAACGCCTGCGCCGAGCACCGCCGAGGCATCGACCACTGCCGCGAGGTGGACGTTGCCAGAAGTCTCGCCGCAGGGAGATCCATCTGCGAACATTTGCGCGGCTCGCGCGAACGCAAATTTCGGATGATGGCTGATCAGAAGCGGGCGCATGGCGGGAAGCGCGGCGGCGAAATCTCCAGTGATGACGGCGCCGGCGTTGGAGCGCAGGGCGGCCGACAGGTGTTTCTCATCGTCGACGAAAATCAAGTCGTTGCGGCTCGCTGCATCCATGCTGGCGACGGCACTTACTTCAACTTGTCCATCGCCAATCAGGCGGGCTTCCAGCGCATCGGCAATCTCCCGGAGAGAGCGCTTCATGGCTTTCACTGTATAGCAGTAAGGTAAGAAGAAGGAAGGGCGCACGCCAGCTGCGCCCAGCTGGCGGAAGACACTATACCTTTCGGGCCGGCGTCCAAGGCGTTCGAGGTCTTACGGAATCGAGCAGGAGTTGGTTCCCTGGCACATGATGAAAGTGCCGGTCGCGCTTCCCCCGCTCGGGGGGATGCAACTCGGGTCGGAGCTGGTCAACTTCCAAGTCCCCCAGATCACCCCATTGGCCAGTGTACCCGTCGTATTGATCGTTCCGCTGGAGGTGCCGCTCACTCCACCAGGCGGCGTCCCGTTCGTGGTCAGTGTCAGGACATTGCCGTTGCCGCTCTGGGAGTTGATGGTCAAGTTGAGGCTGCCGGTCACCTGGCCGGCGGAATTGGTGTTGAACGATGCGTTACCAATCTGGGTATTTTCCTGGTCGCCCAAGGCGAAGCATGGACCGGCATTGTAAAAGCCAACCGGCCCGGTAAAGGTGAGCGGCTGATTCGCCTGGCCGCTGAACGTTGTTACCTGAAACTCGGTTACGAAATTCAGCAGGCTGGTTGGACCGGTTCCTCCAAGAAGCTGGGCTTCCCAGTTTCCGCTTGTGGTGGTCGTAACCGTGTTCAGAGGGGTACTCCTGCCGCAGCCGCAAACCGCAAGCTCCAGCGCCAGCATGGCCAGGATTGCGAACTTCTTCATGGACGTTCCTGTGATCGGGGTAGTCAGAGTGATTCTTAAGCATAAAGAGATGCGGGCAGCCCCGTCAATGGATGTAAGGACGACAAGCTGAGACCCCGAAAGCCGCTTTTTCACATCCTGGTCATCGTGAAGGTGCCGTTGCCGGTGCAGCCTGTGCCGCCGGCCAGGGTCCAGGTCCCGGAGATAGTGTTGCCACTGGCGGTGCCCGAGAGCGTGAGCATGTTGCCGGACGGGGTTCCGGATTTCACCACAAGGCCGAACGTGCCATGCACCTGGCCGTTGAAGTTGCCGCTCAGCATGAACGATCCGGATTCCGTTTCTCCCGAAACGAAGCACGGCGAACTGGTGTTGAAACTGAAGTTCGTAACGCTCAACGAACCGTCACCATTGACCGCCAGCGCTGTCCCGAATGCGAAGACGGGCTGTCCGCCGCTGGTGCCCATGAGCATGGCGTTCCAGGTACCGTTAATGTTGGCGGGATTCATGCTGTTCGAACCGCATCCCACGAGAGCGACCCCTACCAGGAGTACTAGCGCAACCATAAACTGCTTCATCAGAATTACCCCGGGTTGAAATGTGAAGAGGCGCGAACAGTTCGATGCTGATTCGAGCGGGCCAGGTGGCATCCGGCGCCGCGGTTTGAAACACTGGGGGGTAAGAACCCTGGGTGGCTGGGATTGTTGCGGGAATCGTAAGTGACTGACCAGCTAGGCCATCCGCCTTGAATCGTCGAGCATCCGAGTTCTGGCGGAGGCGTGTCTCTCCGGGCTTCGTCCGAAAAATCTAGGGGATTTCAAATGTGCGCGTAAGCCGGAAGAAATCCTTCCACGAACGACAACTGGTGATTGTCCATGAGTGTGGATGCGTCGATCGCCGATCGACCGCTAGAGGTTCGCCATGTCGCACCACGCACCCTTGATCCGGTTTACTGCGCGTCGACAGCGGGCCAGGACTGGCTGGCGGATCTGAAGCTCTTCGCTCATGTTGGTGACGTCTATGTCGGCGGACCGGTTCCCACCAGGAGTCCCCTGCATGGGGCCCCGTCTGCTCAACAGAAAACTCGTCAAGGATGATCATTCTTGAGATGATCATTCCCTGTTCACGACCGCGTCGCAGGCTGAAGGCCGTAATTGTGCCGTCCACCTTTGGTCAGCACCAGCAGAACAGCCACGAAATGCAGTCATAGCCGCTGGCAAACCTGGAGTCTATGGGCAACGTATGAACTGAATCATCGCTCGACGTTACTTCGCTCGACTCGACTCACGCCGAGGGTCATTTCGAGACGGATGAACGCCGGACCACTCGAGCGATCACAAAGACAATCAACATGCCGCTCAGGAAGCCGGCTTGAACTGGGTGCAGCGGCCATGCATCCAGTTACGCAGAACGAAGCCGGCTGCGAGCATGAGCGCGCCGATTGGAAACAGTGGATACAGCCTGGTGCCAGACACACTTCTAGCCTGCCAAATTCGAACGATTTGCACTGCCACGGAAGACGTCACGCTGTCACACCCATTTCTCGCGACATTACCGCGCGAGAAATAGGGACGCTACGCGCCCCGTTTCGTCTTTAGCTCGGCCAGCAACTTCTCGATGCGCTCTTCTTTTTCCAGTGCGGCCAGGCGGTCGTCAATGTTCTCGCCGGCGATTTCTGCTTTGGCCTGGCTTACCGCGTCCGAGCCGGCGACTTTTCGCTTCATACGGTCGAAGGCCGCCTGTTTCGAGCCGTCGCCCGAGGCCATGCGCGCGTCACTGGCCTTGCCGACGGCACGAGCACGGCGATTCTGCGCGATCAGCAGGTCGGCCTTGGCCTGGGCCTCGGTCAGCTTTTGCTCAAGCTGGCGCAGCGCCGACTTCAGGTTTTCCACTTGCGCCTTTTGGTCGGCGACCTGCTGGGCGAAGTTCTCGCTCAGCTCGCGATAGCTTTCTACACGCTGCAATGAGGCGCGCGCCAGGTCGTCTTGCTTCTTGTCGACTGCTAGCTCGGCCTTGCGCATCCACTCGGCGACCTTCTCGGTGTTTTCCTTCTGCTTGTTTTCAAGCAGGTGCAAGTCGGCGATGGCGATCGCGACCTGCGTCTTCACCTGCAGAAGCTGGTTCTGCATGTCGAGAATGACCTGCTTGATCATCTTTTCCGGCTCTTCGGCCCTGTCGATGAGGTCGTTGAGATTGGCCCGGACTAAGGTTGAAACGCGCTCCAGTAGTGCCATGGTGAACTCCCTTTCTTTCGCTTCGGGCTATGAGCTGCGAACTGTGAGCAAAACGCTCAGTGCCGGGCTCAGTTTCATTTGCTTAGGTTCAGTTTGGCGGACACCGCTCCTCGCGCTACCACCGCACCCCGTACGATTCCCCCGACTGCTGCTCCGACGGCGGAGTGAGTTTCAGGATTTCGTCGGTGATGCCGTTTGACGCGCCGTTCGCTGTCATCCGTGCGATTTCTGCTCCGAAATGTCTCTCTGTCGCCATGACTACCTCCTCATCTCATGCACGCGATGGAGCGCGGCGCACTCCGGGCACACGGGATCTTTCTTCCGCAGGGAAACGCCCAGCGCCATTCCGATGCCCACGCCGATCGCCAGCCATATGCCGACATGGCCAGCCAGTATTCCGAACACCACGCCCAGCACTGCGCCCAGAGCCAGGCCCAATCCTGTGTATTTTGGTTTGCTCGTCATAACTCACCTCTAGAGCAGCTTCCGCTATCGGGCTTCCGGATGGGGCAAGGCCGCAAGCTGAGAACGGATGCCGAATAGCGGGAACGAGCCCGAGCTCGTTCCCGCGCCCCCTTGCTACTTGTTAGCCGCATCGCCTGGTTTTGGGGCTTTGTCGCCGATTCGCCGTACCTTGCCGAGCAGGTCGCCGATCGGCATGCCCGAGAGCGTTTCGAACAGCGCCGGCACCTGTGCGGCCATCTTGGCGATGTCGCCGGTGACCTTGTTCATCCCGGAAGCATCGCCGTTGCCGGTCGAGACGATGGTGATCTTGTCGACATTGGCCAGCGGGCTGGCCAGCGCCTTCACCACTTCCGGCATGCTGGCGAACAGCTTGTCGATCACCGCCGCCTGGTTGTACTCCTGATAGGCTTCCGCCTTCACGTTCATCGCCTTGGCTTCGGCTTCGCCTTTCTTGAAGATGATCTCGGCTTCGGCCTCACCTTGCTGGCGAATTGCGGATGCCTGACCTTCGGCTTCCGCCATCAGGCGTTGCTTCTCGGCTTCGGCCAGCGTCTCAATCCGCTGACGCTCGATCTCAGCCTGCTTCAGCACGGTGGCGATCAGTTCCTTCTCGCGGCGATTGATCTCGGCTTCCTGCACCTTGACCTGTTGCTCTTTTTCGATCTGCTGCACCTTCACCTGCTCGGCTACCACTTGCTGCTGCATGATGTTGGTCTGAATGTCGTACGCCTTGTCGGCCTGCGCCTGCTGGCGTTTCGTAACCTCGAGGAATTGCGCTTTTTTCACCTCAAGGTCGCGCTGCGCTTCGGCCTGCTTGGCCAGCGATGCGGTTTCTGCCGCCACACGCTCCTGATCGGCTTGCGCTTTCGCCACTGCAGCCTCTCTCTGCGCCAGCGCGCGCTTGATGGCGGTGTCACGATCGGCTTCGGCGGCGGCCACGTCGGCATCGCGCTTGATGCGCACGATGTCAGGCCGGCCCATGTTGGTGATGTATTCGTTCTTGTCGCGGACCTCTTTGATGGTGAACGAGATGACCTCCAGGCCCATCTTGTTCATATCGTCGGCGCAGGTGGAGCGCATACGGTCGGAGACCATTTCGGGCTGCTTGACGATTTCTTCGACCGTGAGCTGCCCGATGATGCCGCGCAGGTGCCCTTCCATTACCAGGCGGATCAGGCCCTGACGTTCGTCGTCCGTCTTGGTAAGGAATTGTTCGGACGCGGTCAGGATCGATTCCATGTCGGACTTTACCTTGATCTGGGCAACGGCTTCGACGGTCACGGCTACGCCTTGCTTGGTGTAAAGGTCCTGCTGCGGAGCCACGTCGAATGACATCAGCTCGAGCGAGAGCTGACGGCAGACCTGAAACATCGGCATGACCAGCGCACCGCCCTTGACGACGCGCGTTCCGCCCACTCCGTAGCGGATGAGCGCCTCGTGCGGACCAGCTTTGCGATAGATCCCGGCGATGCCGCGGAGGAGAAACAGAATGACCATCACGCCAAGGCCGGCGAAGATCCAGATGATGGTCGCTGTGTGCGAAATTCCTTCGAACATAACGCCTCCTGTTTACGAATACAGTTCAAAAAACTGCGTCGCGCATCCCCTAGCGGGGATAGTTTTGTTCCTCGGCGGCGGATGCGGCGCCAGCCGATCCAGCGCTCGAATGCCGTCCAACCCCACGAAAACCAGGGAAGTCCCTGCCTTCGTGGTCGGGTAAAAAAACATCGGGATCATCGGCACAATCAAGGCCGGCAGAACCGCCAGGCACCAGACACGCGATGCGCGGCTCCTCGGCCAGCAAATCGTTTTGTAGTCCCCTCGTTGCCATAGTCGTCCTGGCGATGCGATCTCTAACAGGGACTGTTCACCGCGCCGATGTAGCTGCCTCGTCGGTCTCGCCCGACATCTCACTCCACAAGCGCACGTAAGCGATTCCCTTTTCGTAGCGCGTAACGACAACTTCCGTTCCCTTCCCCATGGAGCTGCCATCGTCGCTGCGCGCGCCGCACACGCGGCGGGTACCCATCTGCGAATAGATCAGCTCACCGGTGCCGCCTTCGCGAATCGGCACGGAGAGCTTGCCGAGCACGCCGACCATTTCGAAGTCCGCCGGGTCGAGGTATTCTTCGTCGGCCAGCAAAAACTTGCTCAGGAACAGAAAAATGATTCCTCCGCCGATCACGCCCGCCACCGCCGACAACATCAGCCCGAAACCAACCCAGATGGCGGAGAATCGCGTCAGCAGATAGCCCGTCCCGCCAAACCACGCCAGGAAAGCCGCAAGCGACGGCGGGTTCAATGGCGAGACGCCTCCGCTGCGCGTTGCCGGGCCGCGCGCGGCTCCTCCACCCGGTGCGACCGGCGCATGACCGCTAACCGATGGAGCATGTCCCATCGGTGCGTGCGCCACCGGCACATGTCCCAAGCCGTGTCCGCGGCCAATGCGTCCGCCAAAAACGAACGAGAAGAAGCTGAAGCAAAAGCCGACAGCGAAACAGATCAAATAGAAGTCTGACCAGGTCATCGGATTCGCCTCCCTTCGGTGCCCGACGGGCGGCCTGGCGTGGCCGCGGCCGCCAATTCGGGACGCAGCGCCTCCAGCAGGCGCTCGGCCAGTCCTGGCGTGTCGAGGATTGCGCCAAGCAACAACAAGCAGCGGCGCGTGTCTTTTTCCCGTGCCGCTTTCAGCAGCACCTTGCTCACTTCAGCGTCACCCGCAAAACGTTCCGAACCTTGCAGCAGCCATACGTCGAGCTGGCCTTCTACCGTGCGCAGGTCAGACGTCAGCTCGGTGTGATAGCCCTCGGGATCGTCGACCAGGAATCCCGGATGCACTTTGAAAAACTTCGCCAACAGAGCACGCGATGACTGCGTCATGTGGGGGCGCGATCCATTCTCGATTTGCGAGAGATAGGACTGGCTGATGCTCGTCCCTCGTCCTCTTCCACCCAGCTCTTCGCGAATGGCGCGCACCAATTCGAGCTGCGTCATGGGCCGTCCGAGTCCGCGCAACGACCCTTCCACCTGGCGCAGATAGCGGATTTTTTCGCCCAGCTTCATGCTTTTCCAGAAGCACTATTTCAAATCGGGATATTTATATTGCAATCTGCGATTTTTGTCAAGGAATGTATATGGCCGTCAAATCAATGGGATATGGGGAGATTGCAATTACAAGCGCCAAGAGGCCGAGAGGGGCATCCTCGCGTTTCCGGAAGGCAAGGAGCCGCAGATGCAGGAGGAGATGAGGGAAGGCGTCAAAGGCCCGAGTGGATCACACGGAACACTCTAACGTCGCGCGGAAGCGGGACACCGACGCGCTGCGACAAGCAGGCGGCCGCTGCTCGAATCGCTGCCGGGCCATTCTGATGCTGTCAAAGCTAACTGCCGGGAAAATGTGCGGAATTTCCGACCGCGCAAAACGGCGACGTGCTGCGGAGCTGCATAAACACTGGTGAAACCGCTCGCCGCGTCTTCGCCATTCCTTCGTATCCACAGGTGGAGAAAGTTTCGTATCCGCGTATCACTTTCGAACTTTGCTTTCGCCCGGTTGCGGTCGATTTCGGCACGACGCTGCCGCAGAAGGCGTCGGGACGAGCCCACATTTCGTCCGAAAAAAACCGGCTGCTGACCGTCAGTTCGCTCCAAGAGCGAGTGTGACTTTGCTCCGAGAGAGGTTAATCAGAATAATCGCGATACTACGCCCACCATTCGTCCTCAATCGTGTCCCTGCCGCTTGCGGCTGGGCCGAAGGCCTGTTTCGGTGCAAGACGAATAGGCGCGAATTTTCAGGTTGAAGCGCGAGGCCGAGGGAGCAAAAGCCCCGATGAAGTTGAGGATTTCGCTCGCGAGTGGATGAATGGATGGTCGGCTTTGGCAGACGATTTTAGACCTTTCCTGTGCACCAACTGCTTCAGCCAACTCGACTCCCTCCGGTTCCCGTCAATGTTAACAGGTCGATGTTAACAGGTTACTGCTAGCAGTTCCCGTGAAAAGATCTGGAATTGCGAATCGACAGTGTTTGCCAATCGAAGGGGGATCTCGAAGCTTGAGAGCCTCATGGAGACTCGCCCGCTTATCTGGGTCTGCGTTGATCTCCCGCGAGGTCTGGTAAGTGTTCTTTGTGGCACCCCATGCGACCCATAAGACTCACGGCGAGACGACTTTACTGCGAAAAACCAGTGTAGTTTCAAAGACTCAATCCATCTTGAGAAAAGCTAATGAACCCACGTTTGTGCACTGAGATTTTAGCTCGGGTGCGCTGCTTACGCTGCCATGCACCGCTCGATCGGCAGGATTCCGTATATCACTGCCCATCGTGCCAGCAACAATATCCAGTAGTCGAGGAGGTAGTCCGCTTCGTCCACGACCGCAGCTATTCCGACAGTTTCGGGTATGAGTGGCATTACTACTCGACCACACAGCTTGATTCCAAGCGCGACTACGGCTCGGAGAAAGATTTTGTGCAAAAGACCGGCTTGAAACCGCAAGATCTGAAAGGCAAACTCGTCCTCGATGTGGGCTGCGGAGCGGGCCGCTTCGCCGAGGTCGCTACCCGCTGGGGAGCGCGCGTGATCGGAATTGACCTGAGCACTGCCTCGGAGGTGGCCGCGAGGAACCTTGCTGAGCGGGATTTTTTGGCCTTTCAGGCCGATGTGTTCGCTCTTCCCTTTGTTCCGGAAACTTTCGACTGCATCTACAGCGTGGGCGTCTTGCACCACACTCCCAACTGTGAGCAGGCGTTCAAGGTTCTGCCGCAGCTTCTGAAGCCCGGGGGAAGCATTGCGGTTTGGCTCTATAGCGGCTACAACAAGTGGTACCGCTTCAGCGACATGTACCGAAAAATCACCCACCGCATGCCAATTCGTACCCTGCATCGAACCCTGCAAGTGGCCGTGCCCTTCTTCTATTACCTCGGTCTCGGTCTCGGCAAACTTCCCTTCATGGGCAAGCCGGCAGCCGGTCTTGTGCACCATGTTTTCCCCGTTCGCCGCCACCCCGATCGAGAGACGCGCTTGCTCGATAGTCTCGATTGGTATTCTCCCAAATACCAGTCCAAACACACCTATGAGCAGGTTTTTCGCTGGTTCGAGGCTTGTGGACTTACGGAGCTGAGCGTCGCCGAAATTCCGATCGCGGTTCGAGGACGCAAGCCTTTGGCCTCTTAGGCGAGTGATTCCGAAGCCTCTGGGATTACGGCCTTGATTCTTCCTTGTGGATTTGCTTCGTCATTGGCTTCAGACTGGCACACTTGGCAGTGTGAGCAACCAATTCTCCTGCGGCACGCTCGGTATCACCCGGTGATATCCCGCAGTATCCGGGGCGAGGAAAAGAATGGGACTCGTTACACCATCCGCCCCACAACGAGTGTTGCAAACTTCTCTGTGAAGTGCAGGTTGTTAATGCACCAGTTGCTTGCTTGGTACATCCAGCCGTAAGACACACCGACACAGTGCTCGACAAGCGGAATGAAGGGCAGGCGGAAATACCGCAACCCCTCAACCTTGAAGCCGCGGACAAGTTCCGTCATCTCGGGCGGAGTAAGGGGATGTTCGAACTCCGAAACATCGCCGAAACTGGGTAATAGAGACCGGACTTTTGCATAACTCTTCGAGAAGCGTATGGGTTCTTTAAAGATCACGCAGCCGCTCGGAGCAAGAATGCGTCGCATCTCTTCGCGGGCTCGTGGAATGTTCAAGTGGTGAACCAGCGCTATCATGAAGATCACATCGATAGAGCGATCGGGCAACCCCGTGTCATACGCAGATTCGACACGCAATTCTGCTTCGGTGCCAGTCAATTCGAGCCGTGCGCGGGCGACATCGATCAGTTCGGAGGAGATATCGATCCCAATTACACGAGCGCCCCGTCTTGCGAGAGGGACGATGTTTTCACCGGAGCCGCACCCGAGATCGAGTACGGTCGTTTCGCGCACATCGCCCAGAAGGTGAAAGGCATACTCCAAGGCATACGGCGTGTGAGTCGGCGGACTTATATAGCGGTCAAGGTCAACATTGCGGATTTCTGTTTTGCTGGCCTCCGCTGCGCTGCGCTTGATTTCAGCAAGGTCGCGCTCGAGTAGTCGTGACATGTCGTCCAGTGTTCGTGGCATGTCGTGCCTCCTGCGAAAGGAATTGCGCTGGCAACGCCGTCGAAAACTCACCGAGACTGCACGGGTCAAGCCCGCCGGTCTACGGGGGTGGAACAGTTATCGGCGCGATTTTTGAGATACAGGCTCCACGTTCCAAGGGCGCGCCGTTCTGGTTCACTTTAATTCCCAGCTATGAGTATAGCGCTGAAA
>Ga0123355_10004325_pt1 | contig 20668 bp, 20 predicted proteins | sample TergutEmb28metaG_3_FD_89872 | JGI IMG/M metagenome (GOLD analysis project Ga0123355, IMG submission 89872) | Embiratermes neotenicus P1 segment gut microbial communities from Petit-Saut dam, French Guiana - Emb289 P1 | ecosystem: Host-associated > Arthropoda: Insects > Digestive system > Gut ...
GATTTATGAAACAAACTGCATTTTGAAGAGGAAAAAACGGAGAGTATATACCATGTTTAAAATATTCAGTACCTATATTTGTTGAATAAATATATAAAATGCAATGTTTAGAGGTTAGCGGTGTGGTGCAACCACTATAGTTGTCGTTAGGCGTCAAAGGGTTAAAGTGTAAACAAATACGTCTTAATAGACATTCTTTATAATTGCACAGTTCTCATTAAAACTATTACTCAAGTATTTTTAAAAAAATACTTAAAAACTGTAATAAGCAATAAGCTTACATATCAGATCATGCATTATTAAATACATCACATAGAAAGCATGCACATGTCACATGCCATCACTCCATACCACAAAACTCAATATATGTTCCGTCGATACGCCAAAGAAAGACAGATGCTTCAACTGAAGGCTTACTAAATCCAAATCTGCCACTGTATTGCCACATACTGCTTTCGAAGAGCATCTCCAAGAATTATGGTGACTATAGTTTCTTAAACGATACACATACTCAAAAGAAACAAAATACACAACAAACAAGGGTCAACTCAAAACTGTGTGCCAGCTGCCAAGCAGTGTGTTCCTCTACAAATGTGTTTCTGCAGTACCCCAGATTTGTATATGATCAGTATTCCTCATATATGAAATTCCCTGATACAAAATTTTCCCATGTAAGTTAGATTTCTGAAATCCTGCCAAAACTTCCAAAGCAATAATACAAATGAAATTACATTTTTCCCACTTATTAAGTTCAAGAGTAAGAAGTTTCCCCAATTTAGAGGCTCATTTTCTTCTAATTTTTATACAAAAATTTCCCACTTAACATATCTAAGAGGCTTATAACCAAAATTCATTTCTTCATGGATTAAGAACAACACAGTCAATAATTAAAGACAGTCCACTTCAATGCTTGTGAACAACCTATCAACCGTTCATTCCCAGTTCAACAGATCATTTTATCCTTTTTAAGCATTCTGTTTGAAGTACAAGAAGAATGCGTTATGCGTGTGCATGGAGACCATTTCCACATTCCTGCCTGCCTGTAAATCTGTGACCTAGTATCAGCACCCAAACCAACTGTCAGGTTCATTAAATTTGGTATAGGAGTTCTTTTGTTTGACTATAAGACAGTAAAAAGTAGATGTTTTTCTGGGTCATTTAGCAACACTTTTCTGCTGCCTAAAGTCCGTAACACTGAACTGTAGCATGATTCGAGATAATGGGAATGACATGGAAGGAATGCCAAAATAAATCCTAGTCAGGATAGCCAACCTATGCACTGGGATTTAAACCCAAGACTTGCCAAATACAAAACGTGATTGCAGCATTTAAAAGTATAAAAAAGAGTCCTTTAGAGCAGTGACTGGCCCTGCAGAATTAAAGTTGGTCATGGATTCACCAAAATATTCTGACACTGATACAATCAGAGCTTTAGATCTGAAACATTCTCAACATACTTCGCAAAATTCTGTGTACTTACCCTAAGGGCCGATAACAGAACGGTCACAGCCTCCTTAATTTTTGGATGGAAAGTTTCATGAGTGAGCTCCTGGTACACATAAATTCCAAGGCTGGACAAAGCAATGCAACGTGCTAGACCAGCTGGTTCACGCTTACCACACTTCAGCAATATGCTTAATATATGATCCTGAGGGCATGACATACATTAATCAACATCTCAAAATATTATTCTGCAAATGTTACAGCACATGTCAACATACCACTTCAAATACATACCAAATCACTTCAAATACAGTATCATTAAATAAGCTAGGAATATTCAGTCCCAGCTTATTTAATGATACTGTTTCAAATACATAAGTTATATAGCACTGAATGAGACAGAAATATGACTGCTAATGCTGAATACGCAACTGTACACATAAGATACTCTGATAACATACATTTAAACTTCATAATTGAAATGTTTAAAATAAATGTTTTGGATTAAAGCACAAAAGTGGATTAAATAAAATTAACCTAATATTTATGTTTCCAATATAAACATTTTCCCCCCTAAAACAAATGTTCATGGAAAACCTTCTTATGCTGGGAAAACTGACTGACTGACAGACAGAATTCTTGATTTGATCAACAGAACAATACTTGGTGAGGAGTACAGAGCATACAGCTCCTGATTATGTAGTCTTTTCTACTCCCCCATTATCACATCCCTCTCAGGCCCAAATATCTCCCTCAGCACCCTACTATCAAACATCTTTGGTGTATGTTCCTCCCTCAATGTGAAATACCAAGCTTTCACACCCATACAAAACAACACACAAAATTACAGTACTGTATCTCATTATATTTTTGGATAGCAAACTAGAAGACAAAAGATTCTGCACCAAATGATAGCAAGCAATCTGCCCTGTATTATGCAGCAAACACTGAAAATTTGGAATGAAATTCCGGGAACACAATTATCTCACCTTGGCATCAGAACATGGCATCATAGTGAACTCACTACTATTGGGCTGGAGAACAGGCATTTCGGCAAAAGTGTTTGGCAGGCACAGAAGGGCACCAAGTATTGACACTGCTTCTGTGCGAGGAGTCTGTAAACACAGATGATAAAGTTCACAGAAACCTATTTACAATTGCTTTAATCATGGGGATACATATCTGTATTCTTTACATTGTAGGCCTGCTAAGAGAAGAGACAAGGTTTGACATTGTAAGACACTACTATTACAGTCCTGTATGTCACACATTTAAACCCTACAGTCAGCAATAGGCAAAGATAAATTTTAAACCACCACTCAAGTAACATCCCCACAATAGTCTTGCTCAACATTCCAAGTGTACAAAGTTCAGAGAAATATTAATTCCAGCTATATTAACTAGCTAATTCTATTGTGTATTGTATGTCTTGAAAAGTCAACAGTTTCTCAGCTGGTCACAACACTCTGCGCCTTTTTCAATAAGAGATCAGAATCTTCTTAGCCACTAACTCCATGCAGCACAGTTTTTCTTGAGATGCTAAGAGGTTCTCAGCTGGTCAAGAAATTTCCTGAATTTTATGGAACTCGAATGTTCAATACCACATTCACAAAAGCCCACCACCTGTCCTTATCCTCAGCCACATCAATGCAGTCCATGCTCCCCATCCCACTTCCTAAAGATCTATTTTAATATTATCCTCCCACCTAAGCCTGGGTCTTCCAAGTGGTCTCTTTCCCTCAGGTTTCTCCCACAAAATCCTGTATGCACCTCTCCTCTACATGCCCCGCCCATCTCATTCTTCTTGATTTTATCACCTGAATAATATTTGGTGAGGAGTACATATCACTAATCTCCTCATTTTGTAGTTTTCTCCACTCCCATGTCACCTCATCCCTCTTAGGCCCAAATAATCTCCTCAAAACTCTATTCTCACTCTCAGCTTATGTTCCTCCCTCAATGTGAACAACCAAGTTTCACATCCATACAAAACAGCAGGCAAAATTATAGTTCTACATATCTTAATATTTAAATTTTTTGATAGCAACCTGGAAGACAAAAGATTCTGCACCGAATGATAGCAAGCATCCTGACTTCAATCTGCTCTTAATTTCTTCCTGAATAGAATTTTGCTTTGTTAAGGCTGTTCCCAAACATTTGAACTTTTCCACCCTTGCAAAGGAACTGTTATCATTCTTTATACTGTGACTTCGTCCTGCATTCTGATCTTAAGACTTGACCATGTACTTAGTTTCATCAGTATTTACTTCTAGTCCAATCTCCTTACTAGCCATTACCAAAGTTTCTGTGTTTTCCTTTATAGTACGTATGCTTCCTCCCAATATATTAACATCATCAGCATAAACCAGAAGCTGATGTGCACCATTTAACTGCAAGCCATCCTGGTTTACCTGAACCCTCCTAATGGCATACTCTAAAAGCAAGCTGAAAAGCAATGGAGACAGACCATCCCCTTGTTTCAAACCATTCCTAATAGAAAACATTTCAGACAGATTCCTGCCTACCTGGATTCTTCTATACACTTCAGTCAGACACATTATTATTAGACTTAATGGTGTCACAGGGATACCAAACTCAATGAGAATATTATTCAATACCTCCCTCCTAACTGAGTCATAAACTGTCTTGAAGTTGATAAACAGCTGAAGCACTGCTTCATTTTATTCCCACCTTTTCTCAAGCATTTGACAAATGCAGAATATATGATCAGTAGTTGACCTGTTGCGTTGAAATCCACATGGATGATGCGCAATAATTTCTTCTGTGTATGGAGTTAACCTTGACAACGGGATGTTGGATAAAATTTTGTACATAGCTGGCAAAAGTGATATGCCCCTATGATTACTACAATCTGTTTTATCACCCTTCTAATAGACAGGGAAAATGATCGATTCCTTCCACTCCTCAGGCAATTTCTCCTTATTGCAAACACAAATAATAAGATCATGGATCTCACAGTGAAATGTTCTACCTCCTGCTTTAATCAATTCTGCTGGAATTTGATCCATATCTGGTGATTTGTGACTTTTTAGCTCTTCAATAGCTATATCAACGTCCAAGGCACTTGGCTCAGGCACTAGTAGTTCTGCTGTGTGTATTTCTGTCTTCCTAACATCATTAACCCCATTTACATTCAAAAGCCAGGAGAAATAGTTCCTCCACCTAGCCACAATAGTGTTAGGAGTCTGCAACCAAATCACCCTTCTCATCCTTTACTATATTAGTTCTAGGCTGGTAACCCGTCTTAAATTCATTAATGGCCCCTTTACAAGTCTCTGATATTTTTTATTTTACTGTCAGTTTCAGGTTCATCAATTTTAGCTTTCAGATACTCCTTTGTTTTGTTCCTGCAATGTCTACTAGCTTCACATCTTACAGTGTTGAGGTTATCTGCAGAGCTTTGGTTTGGATCCTGTAACCACTGCATTTTAGCCTGCCTCATCTGATCTAAAAAATGAAAACGTTCTTCACCATATCATGGTTTATGCTGCTTCAATTCGTGCAGACACAGACCCTTTTTAGCTGAGATTTTGATATTCTCTTTAATGTTCTCCCAAGCCCTGTCCTCGCAATCACTTAAGTTCTCCAAAGCTGCAAACCTGTTCGTAATCTCAATCTGATACTGATTCCTAACCTCCAGCTCATTTAGCTTCCTGAGATTAAATCTTTCCCCATCAAACTTCTGTGCTGCTTGTTTACTTACTGTCAACCTCTCCCTAACTTTTGCAACCACCAGACAGTGATCAGATTTCAGTCAGCCTAACATCATTAACTCCATGTACATTCAATAGCTGACAGAAATGGTAATCTTAGTATCATACATTAAATGGATCGTACAGGACCCATGGCAGATAGATATAGAAGCCCTTCCAAACTAGATCTAATCTCTTATTCTTAAGACACAAATGACCAGACTTCAGTTAGACCAGACAAATTACAGTACCGTAGTCCTTCACAATACAAAATTCTGTGAATTCTGTTATGCATACAATAAAATCAACATATTTAAACTCACCCCACGCAGACTGGATGATGAAACGATGGTATTGGCTGCATGAATAAAGTCATACAGAAGCAATGTGTGTCCAGGTAACAAAAGTGAGAAGAACCGAGGTCCAGTGAACTGAATAAGTGTGTTGATCACAGCCTAGACCAACAGACAAAACACAGTCATATTCCTAGCTGAGTCTCTGTCAGGGGTGTCTATGTGAACACAAGGGTCTTTGAGTTGTTGTACAGAGATGAGAAACTTTTCATGTTCTTGAAGAACTTCTGCAAGCATGGTACATGGAGACCATCAATATCATGATCCCCTCCAGCAACATAAACAGAACAGTGAATATGCATATTGAAGTCATTGAAAACAGCAGACCTTGAACTGAAGGATAAAGATAAAATTCGTTAGTAAAAAGAAAATGTTTCCTTAGCCAAAGTTAATGTTTTACATGTAGCCAACCCAGCCATGACATTCATGGCTCTAGCTGGATAACAAGTAGGCCTATGTCAATGGTGACTCAAATATACCCATCCCAGCCTCACTCATATCTACCATGAAGATGAAAGAAGCATATTCCTCTAAAAAGTTAGAAATTTTTCACACAACAATAATTTTGGACAGCATACACTACCAGACATATTTCATAAACACAGTATTTCACAGCTTTATTCTGCACAGATCTTCAATCAAAATGTCTGTATAAAATACTCTGCAATTCACTTCAATTTACTGACAAAACATGAGGTCAGGATGTTAATTTTGTTGAGTACTTTTTATTTAAACACAGTCAGGTGTCTTTACTGCACCCTATATATCTTCCAGAACAGACCAAGTTCAATATAACTGCCACATAATGAATCACCAATACCCAGAGCTTGAAAAATTGTCAGAAATGTCTTCCAGTATTACAGGGTATTACCACGTAGTTAGCAGAACTACCTATAAACCAAATATCTTATAAAAAAAACCTTAAATCAATAAATCATTATACCAAACCCACAAATTTGTTTGTTAACTCATAACTATAACATTTCATTCTGATTTTGAAAATTACCTGCATGAAACAGATGTATGAAAAAAATCATAAGTCTCCTGCAAGCACATTTTCTATATACTGCACAACAGATAATTTATTCTAATGTTCATCAGTAGCATTTTACGGCCTGTAAAGTATCTCGTGTCACCCGAACTGGGCAACGCTCTACAGTAGTAAGTGTGCGCTAATGGATTAAACAACTGACCTTTATGACCAGCATCAAATGATAACAAGACCAGAGTAAATAAAACTACACTTATTTTCTCTCAAAGACTGTAACTCAGTGACAACATACACTAATTTCTGATCAAATACCAAGAGGTTCATAAGGTTCTATCTAGCTTATGAAAGTTCTGTGAGATAATTCAAAGTAATATTAAATTTATAAACATGCGTATCAATGAGAGGTACCCACCTGATCTGTTCCAACTAATCCTTGGTGCAGCACTTTGTAAAACTGTGTAAGGTGATCACGTGGCAGAGAAATATCCTGCGGTATAACAGTCATAGTGCACAGGAGTCTGTATGCACACAGTTTACCTTTCTGATAACTACTGGGAAGTGTAAGTGCCTGAAAGAGTTGACAAACAAGAAAACTAAGAACAAGTTTATTAAAAGACCAACAAATGCACTTGGATTTATGAATGTAATTCTATAACATAGCAATCACAGACATATTTCAGCCACTCATGTGGCCATCTTCAGGGTGGAGAGAACAAGAATACAAATACAATTATAATGTGTCAAAATCACTCCACAGTTAAAAACCATATAGTACTTGGTTTTTTAACTGTGGAGTGACTCTGACATATTATAATTGTACTTGTATTCTTGTTCTCACCACCCTGAAGATGGCCACATGAGTGGCCAAAACATGTCAGTCATTATTATGTAATAAAACTACACACATAATCCAAGAGTATTTGTTGGTCCTGTTAATAATTTTATTCATCTAATTAATACACATAACATGGAACAAATAAAACGATGAACAAATTATTTAAAGAACTCAAAAAGTGGCAACAGATAAGACAGGCAACAAAACCAGAAACAAACAAGAAGAATGGGTAAATGCATCCTAGGGATGGCACTAAAGAGGTGTTTTAACTTATACACTAGTGGAAAGACCCACTGAAAATTCAATAGCATTGTCCTACAGATAAAATGCATACACGTTATGGCCATCTGATTAGTGAAATGTCAGACACTGAAAGTAACTATGTTCTCTGTGAGTGAATGTATACACTTAATCAATCAACAAAATGCTGAATCCAATGTATAACACCCATGCGTGTTTTGACAGAACAATGCAGTCAGTAGGACACACAGACAAAGGTACTGCAGTGACACTTGTGATTATCTTGAACTCCTTCGATTTATGAAAACACTGCATGAGACACAGCATGTATATTTTATGATTTCCTATGTTTAATCAAGGCAACTTAACCCCATGTGAATACTTAAAACAAAAATGCACTTATTCCCTGAGGCTATACGAAACTTAAATTAAACAAAAGAGAATTAAACTTACATGAGAACACTCATACAACACAGTATCTTTATCAATCACATCCCACTGCCCTTTATCTTGTTTGGGCTTATACAACTCCAATTTTGTAAAGCTGAAATCTCAGCTATCCGAAAAATATCATTTTAATGGGCCATGTTTAATTATCTTTCTTTACATATTTTTAATTGCCTGATGATGGATTTTCACAACTGCTGAAACATGTAGGAAGAAATAAAACTGATACAAATTGTGGTTGATGGCTTGTATATCATCTTTTTATTACACAAAATTATGTCATATGTTCAGATTCAGCAAAATTTGCAAAAAATTATATGTATGTATGTACGTATTATGTCAGTTTCAAAACATTCTACGTTGTCCAACACCTAGACTCCACTGCTTCCTATCTTCCCACTGGCCTTCAATTAGGTTTCTTTCATTCATGACCTTCCTTATACCTTCCAACCAGTTTTCTTCGGTCTTCCTCGCGCTTTCTTGTTTCGGCATCCACATCAATGCTATTTTGGGTAACCTTCCTTCTGCCATTCTTGGAACATGGCCATACCAAGTAAGTTGGTTCTGTTCAATTTCTTTTATAACTGATTCCTCTAATCCAATTTGTTGTCTTATAGTTATATTTCTAATTCTTTCTATTCTAGAGGATCTCCTCAGTGCATGGTTTGGAACGTAAATTACATCGTCTACATACAGTAGCCTTTTACAATGCATTAAAATGAATGAATCTTAAGGTTACCTTGCCTACCATCTCAGTTTTGAGTAAAACTTTGGTTTTGGGGTCTCTTTTGTTTCCTGTTTGGACTTATGATAAATCGCAGGGGTTTGCTGTGATCAAAGAATATAACAAGCATCCATTACTTGCCTTAAAGCACCATGGTGCAATAATGTTGAGAGGAGGAATGAGATCGGGTGGAGGAGGAGTGACTTGATTGTCACCAGACACGCCCTGGTTCAGACGGATCTGCAACATAACATGATTACAGAAATTATGTGCAATAAAATAAGCATTAACAAAAAAATACAGTCTACTATCAATGTTTAATCAACAAAACAAGTCTAATAGAAATACTCCTGTTAACTCTCCAACTTTTACAAATTACAGCTGCCGTTACACCAACTGGGTCACAAAATCTAACAGGCCCACTGTAAAACACTTTAAACCATAGAATAAGGACACAGATGCACAACAATCACACTTTGAAACAGACACCTCATAATACTATTAAAAGTAGTGAGGTGGCCACAGGCCATTTTTCAGGTTTCCCCATACAGAAAATTCTTACACAGAACGCTAAAGTTTATCTGACAGAGAACACTGAGTGTGTGGGCTACATCTAGCCCATCAGCCAGTCTGCTCTCCTACATTATAGGAACTTCCATTTTATCTCAGTTCATTGAAAATTACAATATAGCACATAAGTCATCCTGTAACCTAGTCCTCACCTTAGCAAGTGTATCACAGAGTTCCACAAGATACTCAAACACCTGACTGTGAAGGGCTGGATCTGTAAGCTGATTCACATCACCCAATGCTCCAAGCATACGGCGCCAAAGCACAACAGCAACGTCCGGTAACCAGCCACGTACTGAACCTCCGGCCATAACTGAACGCCTCTCCAGGCTGCCCCCATCTGGTACATCTAGACTTGTACCATCACCACCACTAAGAACATCAATTTGCATTGGGGAGTCCTTAATAGAATTGCTTTCAACACCACTTGATGCAGCAGGAGAAGGGGAACGAGTTGGTCCTTCTGATTCCAAATACTGAATTGGTGTTCCTGACCGAGCTCCTCGCAATGAATCCATAGAACGAGACTTCCTGGACAGTCTGTTATGGGCCTGGCTATTTATGGATCTTGATTCAGGACTGGCCAAGAGACGGGCAACTTCTTGCTCAACTGATACTGGCAATACTGAAATATTCATAAACCAACTGTCTATAACACAAAATCTACTATAATATAAAAATTAAAGGCAATTAATATATGTTCATATCTACTGAAATAACTACATGCTTGGGAATGTTAAGAAGGTATGAGTTGGGTCATGTTACACAGGACACTAAAAAATGGATAATATCTTGAAAGGTATTCTGCATTTCTTTTGTGTCCTGTGTACTTATTTAAGACAACCCTGAAAGGATTCAATGGGTAGGAAAACAAGGTTAAGAAGTCACTACTTTAATAAACTTGCGTAAAAATCAAAACAATTCGGGAAGAAGACAAAGATAAATACGACATATATATATATATATATATATAAATTAAATTAAAGCTGCACTGCTAGCAGTTAATCTATAAAAATAAGAACAACTACTGAAGTCAGTGATAAAAGTAGGCAACTAACAGGTTCTACAATAAATTACCCATTAAATCCTTTCAGGGTTGTCTTAAATAAGTACACAGGACACAAAAGAAATGCAGAATACCTTTCAAGATATCCATTTTTTAGTGTCCTGTGTAACATGACCCAACTCATACCTTCTTAACATTCCCATGCATGTAGTTATTTCAGTAGATATGAACATATATTAATTGCCTTTAATTTTTATATTATAGTTCCACAATAAGATGGCTACATATAATCTTGTCATTAGTACCTGGGATGACAACTGTATTATTCAGTTGCCTTGAGGTGTGGACTGTCCTCCTTCTTGTAGCAGAACTTCGACTGTACGTCAAATTGCTTTCACTCACACTTCGAGGCAGATGTGAATGCTGCGATGAATCACCTGAGCTACCTTGACGCTTTCGTGGACTCCCATGAAGACGTAATGAACCTAGCCCTATTTCTGGAAAAAAAAAAAGTGCAGGAGAAGACCAATCTTAGTTTTCATAACATCTATCAACATGTTGTTCAAGTTCAATATTGTGTTGCCAGATCTGAAATTTACAATACACTATCCAAAAATATGTTAGAATGTCCTCACTCAAACAATGCCAAAAATATATGACACATGCTCCTTCAGTACACACAGTTCATGAAACAATCACATAATTCATAAAATCAAACTGCATACATAAACAAAGATAAGAGAATTCAGAAGAATGCCGTCGAATACTTTAACAGATAGTTAAAGAAGCTTTAAGAAATTAAAGGCAGCTTTCTTCTCAAAGCAGGTAATTTATTTCAAGAATTAACCACTTCACAGTGTTTATGGCCACAAAATGAATTGACAGATGCATGAGAAAACTGATTCAGTTAAATGCTGTGGAATATGCAAGCTCATTATAGAAAGGGAAGTTTCAAAAACAGATCTGATTGAGGCCAACATCCACACACTGTGCTTCAAACAGACACCATATAATGGTCATTCCTGCTGCTGCTGCCGCCACCACCACCACCACCACCACCACCACCACCAGCAGCAGCAGCACCAGCGGGTCATCAAGTTTTTTTCCAATGAATCCAAAGGTGGTCTTTGCTCTCCACTGCTATTTTAGTTGTCCAAAGTCTTTGTACCCCCTTGGCCAGTACAGAGCAATGAATTGTTCTAGATAATCTCTTCCCACTTTTTTCTCAACATATTATTGTTCCAAATGTAACCTGACACTTGGCATGCAAAACATCAACTTCGTTGTTTTATACATCAAGTAGGTAATGACTGACGACTCTTCTGACCTTCAAAAATCTGACACTTTTATATCTTGGAAATATTTTCATGACAGAAATTTCCTATATTTGCAATCCCTCACGTATGTTCCAATGTTGTCATACTTCCTTGCTGTTACTCCGTAACAAATATCTTGCAGAAATTTAAGCACTTCTAACTTATAGATTCAATACTCACTACATGCACTTCACTCATCTTACTGCAGCTTTGTACGAATAAAACTGCTTCCAGGATTGATACAGAAATTAAGAGAACAATTTGTAAATAGATCATGTAATTCTAAAAGAGCATGTCCAGTTTGAAGCAGCATGCTGACTGAAAAAGGTGATGAAAATTTCATTTTTAGAGAGAATACAAAATTTTCACACATGAAACATGAGTGTGACATGCATCTAAATTTGGAATACCATTTTCAGTCATTCTTGCTACCTGTCTTCAGCCCACTGAGTGAAGATGAAGGAATCCATATTCTGAGACTGAAATGTGCATTGTACAGGGTTCTGTTTACTGATGACAGCAAGATGATTCAGGATGGTAGGGGAGTTTTCACAATGTCTGTCAAGTTAAGGACTGATATAAAGGTTTGACTCTAAAAAATTGGTGAAACAAAAGATACAGTGGTCATTCAGAAATTAAGAGCAACTTAAATTCTGGAAATTCCTGATATGGTATAGTTCACAGTTGTCTTCATAACCCCAGCCACAGAACATGGAAATTAAACAACACAGTACTACCATTTCACTTGTTATTCATATGCATGTAAAGTTTGTTCTCTTTATGGGAGAAACATGGATTGAGGGTGTATAAGAATACTATCTGGACCCTGAAAGATGACAGCAACAAGAAGACAAAGAAAAGTTCATAATGAGAAGCTTCATAATTTGTATTCTTCACCTAATATTATTAGTGTAAGAAAATCAAGACAGCATTATTTCAAGTGCACACATAAGAGGTTCATATGCAGGCAGAAAATTATGGTTAGAAAAACTGAAGGAAAGTGACCACTCTGGAAACACCTAAGAACAGAGAATAAGATAATATTAATCCTCTGTAAGAAAATTTTATTATTAAAGTCAAGTATTATCATCTCTGAAACTCTTAATAATTTACAGCAAATTAAATTGAAATTTCCTCTTTCAAACAGGAATGTAGACACTTAAAAATGAACCATAACAAACAGGGTGGAAACATGCCAACTGGATTCATATGGGTCAAAAATGGGCAATATCTTGGCTAGATGAATAAATACTACCTTTTTTTAAACACTGCACCTCAGAGTATGGTTCATCAGTTGGTCAGGCTATTGGTCAAATGGTTGGGTGGCCAGTTGAATGGAAGATTGTATGGATGTGTTAACACATTGGTGACAAATATGAGTCCTTTGACAGTCTTAGTATGAAGACAGTGACAAAACCTAAGCTCTGACATGAATGATCACACACCGCAACTAAACATACCAATAAAGAGAGTAAAACATCCTTGAAGCTGATGGTGTATTTAAGAGAGAGACATTAAAATTTACTAACCAGGAGAGGTGTAACTGCTACAGCCTTCTTCAGGCTGGGCAGGACACTGGGACTGAGAAGAAGCCTTGCAGTGTGAAGACATTTCACTTCCCCTTCTTCCTATATTACTGAAGCTTGCCTGTGGTTGATCCACAGCTGCACCCTGCTGCTTTCCACCTCTCCGTTTCTTTGCCTTCTGTTCAGTCAGTCTATCAAGTGGCAAGTCAGTTAAGTCGAGATTGTACACATGACGAGCTAATACACGCGTCAAAGTTTCCAAGGTTTTCTGAAACAACAATAAAACACTTACTACAGTAAAAAATATTTTATAATTATACACAAAATTGTTTGAAATAAATGCAATCCAGCATGCTTACAGATAAAGACAATTTATATTTTATAAATACAATTTTGCTATGAAATGTGTGCATGCCATGAACAAATTATAGGTAAGTTATGTTCATATGCTGATATAACTCCAGAAAAAAAAAATGGACAAACTGACAAAACACTTCGTAATGGGGTCTATATCAAGAGTTGGTGGAGAGTTTTCTTGTAGTTTATACCATTCTAGTACAACCCATATATGAATAACAAACAGAACTTATCAAAAATGGTTCAACCAATATTTGGTACATGAAATAAAATGTAGATCTCGTTACAAACATCACTTTTATGCGGAACAATTTTTTATAGACAGTTCATCTCCACTGTATTACTAGACAGTCAAAGACACAGACAAATCTGGTCAAAACACAACCAAGTCTTTTAGTTCACATATCAGCTGCACTTTTTTTACCAAACACAGTCATCATCAGGCTGTCTTTTCTTTCATGTGGCCAGCTGGATGATGACCATGGTTGGTCAAAAATGTAGATGATTTGTGAACTAAAATACACATTTGTGTTTTTACTGGATTTATCCCGTATCTTTTAAACAATTTTCAACATAGAAAATGTTAACAAAAATAATTTCTCACAATCTACCTACAACATGGTTAGTATTGTGACTATGGATTCATACCTCCAAGAATGCATGTGCATCTCAAATTAATTGAATACCAAGGCCCACGAATAATACAAAAAAATAATAATAAATAAATAATGAACTAGCAAATTATATGAAACTTCAGGACACTTTTCCCTCCATTGTATAATATTTTAACATGACAGTGGAAAAGCAATACAATCTGCATTACAACACAAAGTACTCTACACCTCCTCAATTTTTTATGACAAGCCACACTCAGATTCTGCTCCCTGCTATATGCATGCAAAGCAGGCAACCTTCCACATTTAACTGTTTCCATTCTGTTGTATAGCAAGCATTTATAAAGACACTGTGTTACTCACTGCCCACTCCCTTATCAGTTCTTCCCATTGCGTGAGGGATGACAGAACCATCAGGAACTGATCCCATAACTCCGGGGATATAACAACATTAAGGTTTGCTTTGATCCATGTCACTATCAGTGTCTGCAATAATGAAACACAGAATATAAACATACAGACTAATTATTCAAATAAGACATGTTTACACGAAAGGTATAATGAGATGAAGGTCCCTTTAGGATCTTAATTTACAGCAAATTTTTTAAATGGACCTGCTGCCTGGACCTACAATATCTGTCTTGGCCACTAGGGAGAATAATTTTGAATATTTGCTTCTTCATGAGAGAACACATGTTCACTGAGAAAACTGCATTTGAAGGTCTTCCTAGCTTGTACTCTTCACCAAATATCATTACCGTAACTAATCAAATTTAAAAAAAAAAGGGAGCAGTGGAATATGCATCATGTGGTGGACATAACAAAGTATAAAGTTGCAGGCTGTAATGGTGGGTAATTATCAGATTAAAGTCTTCTGGGTACTGGGTTTTGACAGTGTGTTGATATACCAGTGGAATGTGCTGCCTCCATCTGTAAAGTGACAGAATTACATTCAGGTAGACACCGTTTTGATTAGGTAAAGCAAGTGGGTCAGTTATTCATGTTCTCAGCCTCAGGGGCCGTGAGAAGGGGTCTGTCATTATCCTGGTTTACCCCAATACCACCATTACACCATCCCAATTGTCACATACCAAGACTACCCCTTCCCTCCTTCTGAGGTTCTGATTAACCACATTCCATACAACTCACATATATCATTACTCAATTTACTCTCCATCATTTCAGCATCTATACAGACATGACCCCCATTATCCTGAAGATGGAGGTGGACCTACCTTGTTTTCAAAAAAGTAGTCAATGCTGGCATAAAAATGTTCCACAGTTTACCACCTAGTATGACAATCCTCAAGAATGACATGGCAAAATTTAAAGCAGCCTCAAGACAATACCTACTACACACTCCATTTTACTCTGCAGATGATTTTTTTATTTGCAAAGATGATTTATAACATCTTTGTAAAATGTCTAGTATTTTACAATGTAAACCTGTATAAGTGTATTTATGAATTGTTCCACATCCTATTCCTGTGTGTGCGTGCATGCGTGTGTGAGTGCATGTGCGCGTGTGTGTGTGTGTGTGGGGTATGTGTGTGTTTGTGTGAGTGCACGTGTGCGCTTATGCGCGCATATGCTTGCGCACGCATGTGTGTGGGGATGTGCGCGTGCGTGCGAGTGTGTGGGGGGGCGGACGTGTGCACGTGGGCGTGTGCGTGCATGTGTGCGTGAGCGCGCGCATGCAAAATGTTGTGGGAGTGTAGAATGGATGGAAGTGCCTCAGGATACAGTCCATTGGCATGTTTCTATCAGGATGGTTACGACCCCACAGGTTCTACGAGGGCGATTCAATAAGTAAGTTACAAATCGTGATTGAAATGAATAGAATGGAGATAATGACATACAAACAACATTTATTTTTCAACATAATCTCCATACAAATTTAAACACTTGTTCCACCGTTTCACAAGTCCCTGGAAACCTGTGGCGTAAAATTCTTTTGGTTGCTGTCGGAACCACGCGCGCACTGCTCTTTCAACTGCATCATCGTCAGGATAGCGTTCTCCTGATAGATGATGTTTTAAAGGGCCAAACAAGTGGAAATCGCTCAGGGCGAGGTCCGGGCTGTAAGGTTGGAGGACTTTCCACTTGAATGACCTCAGCGTCGCTGTGGTCTGATTGGCACTATGAAGACGGGCATTGTCATGCAGCAGCAACACCCCTTTAGTGAGGAGGCCTGGTTGCTTCTGGAGAATGGCGGCACGAAGTTTTGTCAGAATCGTGCAGTATGAGGCAGATGTAACGGTGTGGCCACGTTGCTGGAATTCAGTGAGCAGTACGCCCTGGCAATCCCAGAACACCGTCAACATGACTTTCCCGGCCGAGGGTGTCACCTTAAACTTCTTGTGCACTGGGGACGCGGGATGTTACCACTGCGTGGAGGCACGCTTCGTCTCGGGCTCATAATGGTGCACTCAAGACACATCACCAGTGACGATCTGAGAAAGCATGTCATCCCCTTCATCCTGGTAGTGCTGGATATGCTGCAATGGCAAGACCCATTCTCTGGCTTTTGTGTTGTGGTGTAAGCTGGCGTGGCACCCAGCAGGAGCATACTTTGTGGAAGCCCAGCCCCTCATGCATCATGTTGTAAGCCTGGCCACGTGAACAACCAATAGCGGTTGCTACAGCGTCGACGGTGACCCTCCTCTCTGCTCGGCTGATGTCTTCGACACGCTGCAACATTTCTGTTGTGGCGATCCCACCGGCCGGCCAACCGGCTCGATGTTCGTCTTCGATACTTGTCTGCCCTTCCGAGAACTTCTGCATCCAATTATGGACTGCCTGACGTGACAGGCAATGTTCACCGTACATGGGCAGAATTTCTTTGTGGATATCCTTTGCTTCCATTTTTTTTGCCCACAAAAAATGCACAACGCCACACTGCTCTATCGTGGTACATGTATTCAGGGGCGCTGCCATCTTGTAATAGCTGCTACATCTGTAGTCATGCGCATACCGATCGTTGTGCATCACAATAAAACTAGATAGTGCTGCTATCTAGCGGTGACAGTTTCCCACACTTAATTCAAAAACATAGGTCGCAACTTGGATTTGTAACTTACTTACTGAATTACCCTCGTATAAAAAGTATTTCTCAACAAGATGAATGGACTATAAGCTTTTTAAAGAGGGCTCTGACCCATGCAGGTTATTAGTTATATAACCACACACATTAGACATGAAGTCACTGTTTCTACTCCAAGGGTCTGCTCCTTGTTTAATATGTTTCTTGTATTGAAGTTCATGATTTAAGGCACATAATCCTCACCAACAAGAAACCAAAGACCGCTGTATGAACAATCAGGCTTCAAAGAACCTTTCAATTACAATATAACCAGCACACAAATATGACTGACGTTCAGTATGATGTATTAGGCACTTGTTCATGCAACCTGGGTGTATGTGTGTGCTTGTGTGTACGTATTATTTGTTCTGGTGTAACAAACTTGTGTTCGCAATAAAACAGTGAATCACAAATAAGGCATACAGAGTACAGCATCATCACTTACATATCACTAAAAGGTGTACAACTAATTGTGATAACATGATCCACTACATTATTTCAATTATGCTTCCATAGATAAGAAAGTCATGTAAAATTGGTATGTTTTTTTGTTGAACAGCTCGGCCAGTCCTGCGTAACTCTTCAACCTGAACTGAGGCAATGTCCAGTTTACTTTCTGGTGGTTTTATAACTTCTAGATCTGAGGCTCAAAAATAAGAAGCAAATAAACCACCATTTTATCATCAATATAAAAAATGCCGTCATGCCGTCTTACCTGAAATATTGCTGGTGCAAGTTTTCCACCAAGAGTTTCCTCCTTGCGTTTCGGCGGAGTTTTACTTAGGATAAGGGATGTAATTTGCAGTAACACTAATAGGAGTTGCTCCCTATCAAATAAATTAAAGCACTTGATACACATCAATTTGAGTTCATTGCAATTTTCATGTGGAAGGAAAAAATAATCTGTAACATTATGGAATGGAACAATTAAGAACAGAGTGGAAAAATGCATACTTACAGCAGTCTCAGACATTTTACACTACGAAATCACAAACCTGCCAAATTTGTCAAAAACAATGCATGTAAAGCATTGCCTACCAGATGGCTGGGTGCAGTATGGTCCATATAAAAAGCAACATTTTAGTATAAGTTACTCCTCCTGAATAAAAATCATGGTGTAGCTGATGTTTTCAGTACTTCCCTGCCATCTACTGGCAAAACCACCAAACTGCATGGTCTCAACATTACATCACACAAGAACAATCACTAGCAAGTCAGTCATTTAGAAATCCAGGGTATTACTGAAAATATGTTAGGGCAGAAATGTGATAAAAGCAATGTGTACACATACACACTTACACACACACACACACACACATACAAACAAACAAACACAGCAAAAAGCATATCACAAGTATCTATAACTTTAACCTCAAAATTTTGTCTACAGTATATGCAGTTATGTCATCCCAAATCTGCATTGTCTTCACAGGTATGGTTAAGATTTCTCAGAAAATTTCAACAAAAGGTAATAAATGGCTCAAGATGGACAGACAGGGACACCCAGTTATCCTACATTCTTCAGTTCAGACAACAGAACACTTGGTCTGTAAAATTTCCGCATTAGAACACTTCAAACGATTCAAAATTGCATTAATTTGGCATACAAAGCATGACAGTCTGTAAACAGCAATCAACTTACCAGGTCTTGGACTCCATGCGGGTGTGCATCACCATGTAACGATAGATGTTAAGAACTCGTTTGCACGTATCCACCTGCTCCTCCAGCAACAGGGGGTACTCTGGACTAACTTCCAGCATGAACACATTTGCTGCATGAGTTATGAACACTTGCAGTACATTCTGTTGGACCAAGAGAGACATCCTCATTAACCTCTATCAGCCACATATAGTAGTACTATGACCAATTGCCTGTAGTGTAAACGGTTTAATGGTTGAGACTGCAACACTAAAACACCCTCTTATTTCAAGCAAGCCTAATTTTCCCCACTGCTGTATACACTTCTCTAATGACCTCCTGCTCTGACACATTTTTAGCTTGAAAGTATTAGGTTTCAGTCACACCTTATCTGCACAATCCACTGTTAATATATTGTCCATTGTCTTCAAGATCTCACCAGCTCTGAGATAACACCATCTCAAACAGTCAAAAGAAAATCAAGAATAAATTAAAAGTTCCTATATGTCACAACATGTTCAAACTCATTGCACTCTGGGACACTAAAATTCAAGTATGCTCACTGCCTGCATACAGTACATTCTCCACCAACCCAAAATGCATATATTCCTCTGAACATACACTTGCATACATTTGAAAGCTGGTATCTAATTCTTACTAAATCAAACATAGGCTTTCCTTCAGCTCATTTCAATGCCCATGGTCCCATTACCTTACATTACATTTCCCTTATGGCCATTCCACTTATCAATTTACAGACCTTCATAGAATTTCTACAGCACAATTTCAAAGAACATTTTAAGCATATTTTTATACATACTGTAATATCAAGAACACTATGAACTTCACTGAGGAACCAGTATCAGTAATAAGTAACAAACCTGCAAACCAGCTCGAACAAGGAGGTTTTCTCTATGAATTGCTCCTAAGTATGAGTCATTCCTGAGTCTGGTTCCACGACATGATTCTGACACTTCGCTGCCCTGCAAAACAAGACGACTCTGTATTGATATGACAAGAGAAATATTTAAAACCAACAAGTATGAAATGTACAATTAGCGTCATACTTGGCTGTTCACTAGTGAAAAACGAGCATCAAGTGCCCATTGGATAAGAGGTATGGTGAACCCCGGTCAGTTCAAAGTGGCAAACAGAAGAATCCCTGCTGCTGCCAGGAATCAAGCCGTATACCCAGCAAACAGTCTACTGGCTGAGTTATTCCAGCACATTAACCTGTGTAACACACTATTCAGAACTTACACATGTTCCACAACCAGATGGATCTCAAATCCAGTTAAATGCCATCAGGACATAACAATAAGCCCCAATACCTTGGGGGACATGAATTATTAACAAATCATGTGACAATATTAGAAGCTTCATGTCTTCTAGGATATAATGCCATTTTGTTTCTTGAATTTTATCAACATTTCAGGAAAGCGTGCTACCTCCATCTTCAGGTTCCATGCAGTCAAAGAAGAGTATTTGTCCAGGACACTGGTTACTGTTTACTATTCAATACAGCACTAAATTCCAAGGGACTCAAATCTTACTCAAGATTGCTGTGAGAACCTCATATCTCACAATATTAGAAACTTCAACATTCCTTCCAGTAAACAAACAAAGCAGGTAATTATTCAAATAAATGAATTCAAACATATACAGGGTGTCCCAGGAGGAATGTGCCATACTTCGGGAGGGTGTTCCTTATGTTAAAGTATACCGATATAACCCAAAACACCTATGTCCAAAGTTGAACGGTTATGGAGATAATGGCCAGAGAAAAGTGTGGTCTTCTTGCGGGTCCACGCA
>Ga0123355_10004326_pt1 | contig 20667 bp, 19 predicted proteins | sample TergutEmb28metaG_3_FD_89872 | JGI IMG/M metagenome (GOLD analysis project Ga0123355, IMG submission 89872) | Embiratermes neotenicus P1 segment gut microbial communities from Petit-Saut dam, French Guiana - Emb289 P1 | ecosystem: Host-associated > Arthropoda: Insects > Digestive system > Gut ...
GATTCCTACTACGCAAAAACCATTGAAATTACTAGGTTTTTAGAATGTGGAGCGGGAGACGAGATTCGAACTCGCGACTTTCACCTTGGCAAGGTGACACTCTACCACTGAGTCACTCCCGCAGAGTGCACAGCCGATGGGCTGTGCGTTTGGTGCCTTCGGTCGGAATCGAACCAACGACACGCGGATTTTCAGTCCGCTGCTCTACCGACTGAGCTACGAAGGCGTATGTCAGGGCATTTCGGAGAAATGCCCCAGATTTGGCGACCCAGAACGGGCTCGAACCGTCGACCTCCAGCGTGACAGGCTGGCGTTCTAACCAACTGAACTACTGGGCCGCGTCGCTGCCGCAGTGACTCTGTTCCGTTTCCGCCGTCGGGCTGCGCTCTTTGGGCGAAAACTGCACTCCGTCACTACGTCGCTCCGCTCCGATGCCGACCCGAAGGGCTCGTCATCGGGACGAAGGGGATATCTCCCCAGGGCCAACGCCCTGTCGCCGGGAATCCGGCGTCCAAGCATTTTCGCAAAGCGAAAATCTTGATACCGACAGAGCTTTGCTCTGCCGAGGAGATTAAATGTTGCAAGAGGCCCCCACGGCGCAAGCGCCGTGGGGATGGTGGGAACAACAGGGCTTGAACCTGTGACCCCATGCTTGTAAGGCATGTGCTCTCCCAGCTGAGCTATGCTCCCGCACCACGTGCCGCTCCTGTGCGGCTTGATTATTATACTAGAAGGTAAAATAGTTGTCAATATGCAAATTGTCGGTTTGCTCGCCTTTTACTGCTGGACGGGCTTGTGTTTCGCCGGGGAGGTGTATATACTGGTGTGTATACAGCCTTTTGGGAGGATTACAGTATGGATTTGTTTTTTATCACGCTGTCTCTGGGAGTTGTCGGTGTTTTAGCCTTCGTCTGGTATCTCTATCGGGCGCTTTATATTTATTTGGCCGATGGAAGTCGTGTCCGGCGGTCTACCCTGCTCAATGCAGCGGCCAGCCCGGAGATTCCGTTCCAGGGCAGTATTCCCGCTATGGCCTGGGTGGTGAATGCGACTGCGGTAGTGCGACTACTCCCCACGCCGGTCTCAGCCTATCTGGTCAAGTGGGGCCTGGCCGGAGATATTACGTTTTGGCGGCGGGAGCAAGAGGGGAAAGCGAAGAAAAAGAAAGAGATTTGCGCCGTACGGTTAACTCAATTGCCCCACCAGGCCGACGGGCCGGAGGCGTTTCTATTTGAGATGTTCCAACAGGCCGCCATCATGGGCGAGGCGGTGAGCGATACGGAGTTCTTCAAGTGGTCCGGGGAAAACGTAGATCAGGTAGAGGTGTTCAACCGGGACATTCGGGCGTTTGGCGCAGCGCAGTTGGTGGAGCGGCAGTTTGCCGCGGCCGATGCAAAGGGGAAAATCCGTCTGACGAGGCGTGGCGTGGAAGAAGTCCGGGCTCTGCTGGGGCTCTTGCGGTATTTACAAGAGATAGAAAAGCAAGACGTGACTGCCGCCCGGCATCTCTGGGGAGAACATCTGATTGTCGCCTCTCTCTTCGGAAAACAGACCCTAGTGACCCGCAGGCTTTGGAACGCCGACAGCGCAGTGTTTACGGACCTCGCCCCCGACGGCGACGGGGATTTGTTTTTGCACTTTATGAAATTTTGCAGAAAGTGGTCTACAGATCCGGCGGAACCTGGGGACAGGAGCAGAGTGCTGGGGATTCCCATTGGCCGATCATAGGGCATCCGACGGCACTGTGCGGCGATTATGCAAAAATAAAATGAAATCATATGCAACTTTTTATAGAGATGGGGGGTGTTATAGATAGCGGATTAAAATAACGATGCGGCATATCGCCGCGGGAAGAGGTGCAGCTATGCCTTTGGAATCAAAAAGATTGAAAGTTTCCAGTATTCTAATTCTTATTTTCACTACGATTGGGCTAATTATGTTGTTAGTCCAATTAGGTAGATTATTAGGCGCATTATCTCATGTTCCTGAATTGAACCTGTCTGGTCTGGTCGCCTTTGTGGTAATATCGGGGTTCGGCAGGGGAGTATTCAATTATATTGTTGGCGGGTTCGGCCTTAAATATTGGGATATGCCAGAGAAAGCGCACATCTGCTTCCGCCTTGGCATCGCCTTAATTATTTTTCACGTTGTGTTTTATGTTGTAGAGCATATTGTTATGGCCGTTACTGCCGAAAGCTTGGGCGTGCCACCTATGTCGCCGGGTTTTTTTAACTTTGCAATAAACTTGATTTTGCCAATTATCTACACAACAGGGGCGGCAAAGATTAAGGAGCGCTAGGATAAAAAAGGTGCTGCTTCCAAAGTGGCGCCTTCTACAAAAAGTGCGCAATGAATGTGCCACTCCATCAAAAAGGGAAGCGGATAAACAGCGTTGATTTAAATTTGCTTTCCCCGCCTCTGGCAGGGGAGAGCAAGAAAGCTTTCAGTGCCTTTGGGCATTTCCCACACCAAAAGCTGGTATTGAAGTTTGATTGAGAATTTGTTAAGATGACACGTGTACGATATGTACACAAAACAGCGGCGCAGTATCCTAGTCAGAGCTGCCGGCTCCCAAAAAGGGCCTAAAAATCCTTTGAAGGGCATATCTGTGAAACCTCTGGTGCCTGCTTTGGACGCCCAGTCTGGGGTGGGTGCTGGGGGGAATGGTGCGTTTTGTACCATTGCGGTTTCAGGGCGCTTTCCAATGGCATGGAAAACCCGTTCCTGTTGCCGTGGAGACCTGTTTTTGTGCCGGTTCCCTACTCCCATTTGTGGTACGGGGCCGGTACGGTTCAGGATTAAACCTGCAATGCGGTGCCGATCTGGACGCTGTGTGCAGAGTAGCCTGCCTTGACGTGGCGGGTGCGGATAGGGGATCTGCCCAGGTGGCCACGGCCATGGACGTCTGGGAATTGCCCCTTGAAATACCCGCTGCAAAAGAGGCTAAAGAGCCGGTTAGACTGTCAGTGGAAAACACCTAGGCTGTCGGGCGTGAACGCGTCCGGGCAGACGGAGGATTACAGTGCGGACTCAGTGGCAATCGGGTCTCCCGGTTTGGCGACACCGGGGTGCGGGGTTTAAAGGGAAACCGCCTTCATCGGCAACGAGAGGTAGCCCGCAGAGAAATTCTACCCGTACCTAAGCCGTAAGATTTACTCCGTCTGCTGCCGCTCAACCAAAAAAATGATGCAATATTTGCGAACTCTTGGTAAATCGATAACAACTCTATAACAAAGTAGGTGTACTATGTATAGTCAACAAGCTTGAAAAAGCGCTAATTGATTGGGAGGATAGTTTTCGCAGTTCAAGGCGGACGACGCAGGTATGCTTTGTGCCTGACAAGGAGGACAACCCAGAAATGCGGAAACGAGACCCCAAGCAATGGTGCTGTTTCAAGCTTGTTGACTATAGTTAAAGGAGGGCGTATTATATTGGAAAAGCGAAAAGATATCCGTGAAATACTCGAAAAGCAAAAGCTTGCTGTGGCGGAGATTTCGGCGCAGATTGCGGTCATTGAGCAGAGTGATCTAATTGCTGAAAATCAGGCCCTCGCCCAACGGTATGAGAAACTGCACGCCCGCTATGAGGCGGCTGAGGAGGCCCGGCGGACGCTTTCTGCAGAGAATACGGGGCTAAAGACGGCCCTGTATGAGCAATATTACAACGAAAAAATCCAACTTGTAGTGAAGACGAGACGAGAGCTTGAGATTTTCTTTGCAAGCAAAGCGGCGGGGGAGCAAAACCGGCTTACCGCCCTGGAAAAAGAGATCCAACAGCGAATCAACCGCACGCTGGCGGATTTACAGAAGAACCGTGTAGATGCGGGCAGCGAGATTTATACGAAGCTGACGGAGTTGCAAATAGAGGTCCGTGACCAGATCGCCGCGGCACGGGCGAAATTAGCGGAACGCAATGCCCTGGCCGACGAGGAGCGTGCAGCGCTGGAGCGGTTGAAAGACGAGGCCCTGGACGGAGATCAGGTCGCGGCACTGTCGAAGAAGAACAACTTGGAACGGTTAATCGGTTTAAATCTGCTCAATATTATCGGCATCGTCCTGATTATCATCGGCGTCATCGCTGCGGGTCAGTTTGCCTATCTGCGGATGGGTGATTTCTGGCGCAGTATGGCGCTTTTTGTGTTGGGTCTGATCTTCCTGGCAGCGGGGGAGATGATAAACCGGAGAAAGCCCAACATCTTCTCCCTGGGCATCACGGCGGGGGGCGTGGGGATTCTCTATGCGGCGCTGGCGGTGAGCTATTTTGGACTCCAGACCCTGGATATGTATGCGGCGCTGATCCTCTGTGTCGCCATTACGGCAATAGCGTTTTTCTTATCCACCCGGTATAATGCCCAGGTTCTGCTGGCCATGGCCCTTGTGGGGGGATATTTGCCGATTTTCTCCATCGGCCCGGAGCGGGCGCTGTTGTTCTCCATGATGGGATATTTCGTACTGCTCAATCTGTTGGCGCTGTCCGTATCCTTTCGCAAAAAGTGGACGGTGGCCAGCTTCGTAGGGCTGGGCCTAAATCTCCTGGGAACCATATACCTGTCCATGTGGGTTGACTACGCCAGCCCGCTTCTGGATCGCATTTTTGAAATCACATATATCGGGTTTGCCATCCTCATCTATACAGCCATCCCGCTGATTAGCACATATATGGCCAAGGCCCGGTTTCAAATATCCGATGTGGTGCTTTTAGCGATCAACACAGTGATCGGCAGTTGCATCATGTTCGTCAACCTCAACGGCGCCGGCTGGGGGGACTATTTTGGTCTGGCCTCTGTGCTCTTTGCCGTGTTCTATTTGGCCACGGGATATGCGGTCGCCCGCAGATTCCAAGACGAAAAACAGATGTCGGCCCTGTTCTATATCACAGGGCTCACGTTCTGCGTGCTGTTTATCCCCTTCCAGTTGGATTCCATGTGGTTCACACTGGGGTGGCTGGTGCTGGGTACGGCCCTCTGCGTATACGGCATCATCAAAGAACGCCGGGGATTCCAGCTCTCCGGTTTCATCGTCAATGGAATCAGCTTACTCTGGTTTGTTTTAGTGGACATTAGCGCGTGGCGCATCGGATACAATGCACTGTTCTCGTGGCAGTATTTGGCGGTCACGGCGGCGGCGCTTCTCATTATGGGTGCATTACTTTACAAAAAGGCCATCTACGGCAACTTACAAAAGGCGTTTAAATACGGCACGGCGGTCAATCTCTGGCTGTATGCCCTGTTTTTGCTCTCCCGGCTCAGTAATATCTTACACGACGCCTTTCCCGGCGCGAGTCTTGATCTGGACTATCTGATAATCGCACTGGCCTGTGTAGCGACGCTTATTTTGGCGATTGTCTTCCTGCGGATCCAGATCCTGCTTGACCGGGGGATGAAGATCATCGCCATCTCCCTGCACGGCCTCGGTATTGCGGGGATTGCCCTGCTCCACCTGGCGGCGGGCCCGGTTTTGGCACCTGTGGCTTGGCAGCCTGCGGGGATTATATTCCTGGCCACGGTGATTTTGATTGCCGTGGGTGCGGTGGGGGCCTTTGCCGTCTATGACCTGACCCGCCGGGTGGTGCTGGACGGAGTGCTGGGGATACAGTATCTGCCCCTCCTGGTCTCGGCGTACATTGTGGTACTCTTGACGATTAACCTCATCCGCACCTATGATCTGGCGTTCTCCAGCTTCTGGATCAGCATCGTCTACGTCCTCACGGCGCTCTTATGGACGATTTTGGGGTTTGTCAAGCGATATGTCCTCTTGCGGAGGTTCGGCCTTGGACTGGCGCTCTTCTCCGTGGCCAAACTCTTCCTGATCGACCTGACCACCCAGACCCAGGGGTTCCGGATTCTCTCCTATTTCATCCTGGGTGCGATCCTTGTGGGGATTTCCTATGTGTACCAGTATTTCAACAAACGGCTGGAGACGGTTGAGGTGAGTGGGGAGGAATAGGTGTGTAATGAAGAAAAGAATCATATTTCTAGCGCTTTTTGTCTTGCTATTAGTCGGTTGTACGGAAAATGAGGGCGAAATAACATATGAATCGGCAGCGGAAAACAAGTATGAGGCAGTAATAAAAAGGGGCTCAAATTATCGTATTGTTGAAACGGATGAACCTTTTGTTCTTTGTTATGAAATATTGAACAACAGCGGAGAAGTTGTCAGAAGCGGCACAGGGTGGAGAATGCCGTCATTCAGTAACATAAGCGAAGATGTGTTAGAAATTTCTATTGGTGCGGGAACAGGCACACAAATGGTACAGTTTTATTCGGCAAAAAATGATATACTTTCAGAAGTGTTTGACACGCCCATTGCAATAACAGATGAACTGATCGGGCTATTAAGACGGTCTGATAACGACACAATAAACTTAATCGTTCGGGATATTTTTGATACAGAAATTTATTACAATGAATTTTTGTTAGAAGATTTTTCGAGCGTAGCAAATCCAATAGACGCACTAATTCAAGTAGAATATTTAGGTAACGGCAGAGTAGAAGTTACATATTTGTCGGAGCAAGACTTTGTTGAAATAACGACTATTCTTGTGCTATAGTCGCCTACTGTACTGCGGTGCAACAAAATTAAGGGGCTGTATCAGAACGATAATTCTGCTACAGCCCCTTAATTTTGTATTTCGTATATTACTCGTCAGCCAACTCCAGCACCTGCGTATATACTTCATTTGATAAATAAAAGCCATTTTTTAAAAGCTCGTCTAACACGGGTCTTAGTTGTTCAATCACTTTTTCTTTCTTCGCCTTTAACAAGACGCCGATTGTGCCAGTAAGATTTAAATTCAAGTAATTTGCGTGTTTTCTGGCGAGTCCATCATCTAAAATCACAAGCTCCGCCTCTATTTCCATAGCCAGAATGATCACTTCTACTTCTCCGGCATGTAAAACTGATGTAAATGCCTTATATGCGGCTAAATTCGTAATAGCTTGAACCTTTATCCATTTGTGCTGTACATGGAAGTCAGGGTTTTTAACAGAAATTTCATCTTTCACAGCAGTTGGAATGACAATAGTCCCATACAACTCTCGCAGAATATCAAGCCTGTTTATGTTCGACAGGGCAATAATTGGTGTAGAGTTTGACACAATAATTCTATCAAGCATTTTTGCAATCTCCCAAAATGTCATTGAATGTGCCAAAAATGGATATTTGGTTTTTCCCGAGTATTTTGATGAAATCTTCCTCAGACACACCTGCTAATTGGGCGCTTTGCCCGACAGATAGCTTGTGATTCTCAAAGAGCTTTACCGCAGACATTAGTTTCATGCTAGCCGCAAATTCATTCGAGTCCTCTCTTAATGAAAGCAAGATTTCTTCCGGGATAGAAACACTGATATTAACATTTTGTCTCATGCGATGCACCTCCGTTTCTCTGCTTTAAGTATACGTCTTTTGATATAAAATATCAACTCTTTCCCCACTACACAAAATACCACTGGGGATAACTCTTATAGTGAAACTGTCCCAGCTGCTCAAATTCGTGTATGCCGGATAGAGTTAACCCGTGGAGTTTCGCGTGGAGCGCCTCCGGCTCCATGTCCACGAGCGCCGCATCTACGAAGGGTTCCCCGTGCAAGATTGCGCCCAGCACAGTGAGATGGCCGTCTGCGATATAATGATAGCCCTCATATGCTACGACGGGGATGGGGAACGATGGGGTATCCATATCAATCCGCCCGATATGCTCCGTGGGGAACAGAGACCTGGGGTCCAGCAGAATTTCGCAAATATCCCCGCCCTGTTGGCAATGCGCTTGATATTTCTCAAAGATCACGTCCGCCAGCATCTCCGGTGTGGCGTAAGTGGCGTCGATTACCAGGTTATAGTTGGAGTAGTCCAGGTTATCTACGCCGTAAATATCTTGGAACCGCTCATTTTCCAATTTGCCCCGCTGGATTAGTTTCCATTTCGCCTCCTCCACGTCGGCGTAGACCTCCTCCTGGCCCCGGCCGCTGTTTACGACCCGGATGGCGGCCTCTAAGGGGTCCACGGTGACGAATATTTTAAAAGAGTTGACGGCAAAGTTCCATGCCATCCGGGAGTCGAAGAGGATGGGCGTATCGGCTTTTTCCAGGGAGAGCCTGGTGGTGGCCTCGTCAATGGCGTGGTCGAAGCTGATGTCATCCGCCATGAGTTGGTTCATTTCCAGGGTACTCACGTCCCGCTCCTTGGCGATCTCCCGCTGGATTGCGCCTGTGCTGTAGACCTGGAACCCGTGGCGATCTCCCAGCACACGGCAGACCGTAGATTTTCCGCTACCCAATCGGCCCGCGATGGAAATATGCACCTGTATCCCCTCCCCGTGAATTGAAATTTATAGGGACGAACCGCGTTCGCCCGCGATTTTCCGCCCTTAACCTCCTTTTCCAAAGGAGGTGGCCACTGCGTAGCAGTGGACGGAGGATTATCCCTGCGCCGCAGGTCAAGGGCAATCCTCAGTCGGCTACGCCGGCAGCTCCTTTGCACCACAGGCACCCCCTCCGCCAAGCCAATCGCTTCGCTCTTGGGGTGTCAGTTGGAAAAGGAGCGATGGAAGACGGGGGCGCTATAGGAATATGCTACGCCCGTGTCTGGATTTCAGTTTTGATCTGCGCTAAGAACTGCTCCACAGACATGGCGCCCTGATCCCCGCCGGAGCGGGTGCGGACGGAGACTTGTCCGTTTTCCACTTCCCGATCCCCCAGCACCAGCATGTAGGGGATTTTTTTCACCTGGGCCTCCCGGATCTTATAGCCGATTTTTTCATTGCGGAAATCCGTCTCCGTCCGGACGCCATTGGCCTCTAATGTCTCATATACGACCTGAGCGGCCTCTTTTGCCCGGTCGGTGATGGGCAGAACCCGCACCTGTACGGGGGCCAGCCAGGTGGGAAATGCCCCGGCGAAGTGCTCAATGAGAATCCCGATAAACCGCTCAATGGAGCCGAACACCACCCGGTGGATCATGACGGGCCGGTGCTTCTCCCCATCGGGGCCGATGTATTCCAGCTCAAACCGCTCCGGCAGTTGGAAATCCAGTTGGATCGTGCCGCACTGCCAGGTGCGGCCAAGGCAATCTTGCAGATGGAAGTCGATCTTCGGGCCGTAGAAGGCTCCGTCGCCCTCGTTGAGGATATAGTCTTTCCCCAGCTCTTCCAAGGCGTCCCGGAGGGCGTCTGTGGCCCGGTCCCAGTCGGCTTTTTCCCCCATGTGATCTTCCGGCATGGTGGAGAGCTCAATGTGATAGGGGAATCCGAACAGGCCGTAGACCTGGTCGATTAGACTGACCACGTTTTTGATCTCGTCTTTGATCTGATCCGGCGTCAAGAAGATGTGGGCGTCGTCCTGGGTAAAACACCGCACCCGCATGAGGCCGTGGAGGGCCCCCGACAACTCGTGGCGGTGTACCAATCCCAGCTCCCCTGTGCGAAACGGGAGGTCTCTATAGGAGCGGGGCTCTGATTCGTAGATCAAAATACTGCCGGGGCAGTTCATGGGCTTGATGGCGAAATCCGCGTCGTCCACCATGGTGGTGTACATATTCTTCTCATAGTGGCCCCAGTGGCCGGACCGCTCCCACAGGTGGCGGGACAGGGCGATGGGCGTGCCGATCTCCTGATACCCCGCCCGGCGGTGGATTTCACGCCAGTAGTCGATGAGCTCATTTTTCACCGTCGTCCCGTTGGGCAGGAAGAAGGGAAACCCCGGCCCCTCGTCCCGGAGCATGAAGAGATCCAGTTCTTTGCCCAACTTGCGGTGATCCCGCCGTTTGGCCTCCTCCAAGCGCTCCAGATAGGCGTCCAACTCCGCTTTTTTGGGGAAACATGTCCCGTAGATCCGCTGGAGCATTTTTTTGCTGGAATCCCCTCGCCAATAAGCCCCCGTGCAATTGGTGAGCCGCAGGGCGTTGGCCTTGAGCCCCCCCGTATTGGGCAAATGGGGCCCGGCGCAGAGATCGGTGAACTCGCCCTGTTGATAGAACGAGATGACCTCGTCCGCGGGCAACTCTTCGATCAACTCGACTTTATACGGATCGTCGGCGACGAGAGCCAGCGCCTCGTCCCTGGACAGGGTGAAACGCGCAATATCCAATTTTTCCGACACAATCTTACCCATCTCCGCCTCAATTTTTTCTAAAACCTCCGGGGTAAAGACGGTCTCGCTGTCGAAGTCGTAATAGAACCCGTCTTTGATGGCGGGGCCGATGGCCAGCTTCGTGCCGGGATACAGCCGCAGGACGGCCTGGGCCAAGACGTGGGCGGCGGTGTGGCGAAAGGCCAGCCGTCCCCCCTCGTCGTCAAAGGTGAGGATATTTAAGGCCGCGTCCTCCGTGAGGACGGTGGTGATATCCACCACTTCTCCGTTGACCTCTGCCGCCAGGGCGTTTCTGGCTAAGCCATGAGAGATGCCCTGGGCCACTTGAAAGCAGGTACTTCCCGCCTCGACCGAGAGTGTGCGGCCGTCTTTTAGTGTGAGTGTAATCATAGTTGTTCTCCTCTATACGTCTCTTGCCCTATATTGTATATCTTGGGTCTATCCTTTGTCAAGAATTGTACCCGGAGGGGCGTGGTGCAATGCCCGCTTTTCGTAGAGGGCGTTGCCCGCCCCGCCTCTCCCTGCTGTATCCCAGGCAATGCGGGACACTGGGGGCATGGTTGTACAATGTGCAACTGTAGAAAATGCTTATACTGTGATAACCCCAAACAAAATCAGAAACGCAGATACCATGTTCGCCAGACCATGTATAATCCAGCTTGGCATAATAGAGCCGTTTCCTACTTTTTCGTTTAGGTATCCCATCAACCAACCAAACACCGATGTAAAACCAACTACAAGTATCACGAGTGAGAGTTGTATGCTTCCAAATAGCAAAGCACCGTGTACCAAACCAAACAAAACTGCTTGAACAGTATTACCAATCGCAAAACCAAATTTATGTGATAGTCGTTTATTTAGAAATCCTCTGAATAGAATTTCCTCAGACAAGCCAGTTTGCAAGAAAGCGTAAATCAATATGGGGATTATACCGCCAACACCTAGCCCGGCAAACTGAGCCGAAGCCAAAATAGACCCATCCTCAAATGCAAAAACTAAATAAGTCCCTAACGCAAACATTAGTCCAAAAGATAGTAATGAGATAAGTAACACTTTGGAATTACTGGTGAATTGTGGTTTAGTTAAACCTATCCAAGAAAATAGCTTTTCTTTTTTTCGCGCACTAAAAAGCCACCATAATACTGGAATGATAGAGAAAAGAACCAACTGAAAAATTGTATTTATTAAAAGCTGTATTATCACTAACTTCACCCTCTCCTTAGCACTCCAATTATAAATATTCTACCCTATTGCAAGCAATAGGGGTGCCATTTATCCTCTCCCATCTGGTGAGAACAGGGCTGACACAGGAGAGGAAAATTCGTGTCCAATCGGTCGCTTTGGCGGGTGTGACGCCCTCAGTGCGCCGGAAATTTACAGAAAATTGTTTGAAAACGGCGCACTGGGGGCGTTGCGCTCTACCGTCAGCCGCACCCCGTGAGAAAGCCAATTGATCGCTCAACCGCAAAGCGTTCCTCTTCTGTCAGAGGCTTACCCGCATTGCGGTAGTCAAAGCTGTTATTAAATCCCCGGACAGATTGGAGCAGCTCCTCCAACCGGGCCTGTACGATGGGCGACAGGGCCGCCGCAAAGGGGGGATATTGGCCGCCCAGTTCGTCCTGCCCCGCCTGGAACAGGGCGGCGGCGTGGGGCAAACAGTAGTCGGATCGGCCCTCAAAGCGGGTACGAAAGGCCTTGTCCCGCTTCCACATGGAGGCCGCGTTAGAGATCACCCGCTTTTCCAAGGTCTCCAGCCGGTTGCAGATATAACAGGCGCAGACGGTATCCCCAAGCCGTTCCGCCATGTCCGTGGTTTTGCCGCCGCCGAATAGTCCCCGCTTTTCACCAGCCCCCAGGGCCAATACGTCGCCGATGGCCATGAGATGGCTCTCCAAGATCAATCCCAGGGGCAGGCGGCTCTGTTGATCCAACAGAGCTTGAAAATGCGCTTTGCAGAAACCCCTGCGGTTGGTCTCCATCCGCACGTCAGATTCCATCATGGCGGGGCCTAAGATATATTCCACCGCCTCCGTCTCGTATCTGGCCCGCAGGGTGCAGAACGGACAGCGGTCTGTCTGCTCATATGCCTCGCTGATGGGGATAGTATAAATTGTCTCTGCCATATGTGCGGTCTCCCGTGTCTTCCCCAACCCAGGCGAAGGAGCCGCCCCAGTGCAGGAGTAATATCTTCATTATACAGAAGATGGGGTAGTTTATGCAATAGGGCCGACGCAAAACGAAGTCCTTTTTGCGTCGGCCCTATTTCCCGTTATTCAATTTCTATCACAATTTCCCCGGCCAACTTACATTTTGCAATGTCCTGTCCGGAGACACAGCGGAGCCGTCCGCTGTCGCAAATCCGGCTCATCTCACTTCGAGACAGACCGAGGCGGTCGCGTAAAACCGCCAAGGCCTTGACCTCTATAACCTGTTCTGCCATGAGATGAATCCGCACCGGCTCCTCCAAGCTGACCTGTTCGCCCTCTATCTCAACCGATGGCGCCCCTGGTTCGCCGCCATTTTTCTTTATAAGCGGCGCATTTGACCCGTAGTACAGGGCTAGAGTGGGGTCATTTTCGTGAAATCCGTCCAATGTCTCCGGTGAAATGGAGTGGGGATTCACCCGGGATAAAACTGTCAAGTTCCACGTGGTATCGCAGGCCGAACATTTATAAATCAGCCAGATATCTACATGTTTCTGCTGTGCGTTTACACGGAACAGACCGCTGGAGGCGAAGGCCGTCTTTGTTCTGCACCGTTTGCAATACTTATCCGCTGTCAATGCGCGCCGGATTCGCGCTGTCCATATTATATTTTTCAAATATCATAACCCTTCCTGTATGAGATGCTGTTATCAGGAAGGTGTAAAAGGGCGGTCTAAGACATGTGAATTTTCTCATATGTGGTCCTCTCTTTAACAATTTTAGAAGTTTCCTTTAGAGCTGTTTTCCGTGTTTCTCCCGCCTGCGGCGGGGGAAATACGAATAAAACAAAAAATCGCATCAAGGTTAAAGACCTCAATGCGATCCTGGCAACTGAAAATAAGACCCTGTGTAGCGGGCCGCAATCCAAACCAAACATCCGATTGTATCCATTAACCGTTCAATTTTGCCATCAGAAACACACCGCTTCATAAGCGGCATAGTTCCATTGGCATAATTTGTTTGTCAATGAATGATTATCATTGGAGAACTCCTAACGGTTTGAATTGCTATTTTAGTATAGGGCAAGATTCGGTTTCTGTCAATGAAAAGCGATGTTTCACGCAAAGACCAATGTAGAGCGCGTAAATTGTATTTCTTTTCCCCCGAATAGATTTTGCGTCGCGTGTACGCTATACTGCACAGTAGAAATTCTTTTGCGTGCCCCTACTCCAACACCCGGATGGCCGTATCATTCCGAAACGCCCTGATCTGATACAGTACATCGCCCTTTAACGATCCAAAGACGAAATGACCTTCCGCATCGGTACAGGCTTTGGCGATCAATGCGGATTCGTTTTGCGTTTCATCAATGCGGAAAAGCAGGATGGAGGCCCCGGGAACAGGGCTGTCCGCCGGATCCAGTACGATGCCGTGGATAGCGGCGGATTTGTCCGGCTCCAGCCGGAGGGTTGTCTCAATTAGCTCGCCACAGGCGGGCTTACAGTAGAAATGGGCGTGGGTACTCATGGGGCGGGTCTCCTTTGTATGGGTTCATTGCCCTATTATACGCTGTAACAGGTGTCCTGTGCCTTGACAACGGGCGTGTCCCGCTATAAAATACATAGGATCGATTTAACAAAGAAGTCTCACTAAAGGAGCATGGCACAATGGCAAAGGAAAAACAGCAAGTTGAACAGATCACTGATATGGAAGTAGATTTTGCCCAGTGGTACACCGACGTGGTCAAAAAGGCGGAGCTGATTGATTACTCCGGTGTCAAGGGCTTTTATGTGGTGCGGCCCTATGCCTATGCCATTTGGGAGAATATCCAGCGGGTCATGGACGGTATGTTCAAGGAGTTGGGCCATGAGAACGTGTCCATGCCCCTGCTCATCCCGGAGAGCTTGCTCCAAAAAGAGAAAGACCACGTGGATGGCTTTGCCCCTGAGGTGGCCTGGGTCACCCACGGCGGAAGTGAGGAACTGGCGGAGCGGCTCTGTATCCGCCCCACCTCCGAGACCTTGTTCTGCGACCACTACAGCCGGATTGTCCGCTCTTGGCGGGATCTGCCGAAATTGTATAACCAGTGGTGTACTGTCCTCCGCTGGGAAAAGGCCACCCGGCCGTTTCTGCGCCATCGGGAGTTCCTCTGGCAGGAGGGGCATACGGTCCACGCAACCGCCCAGGAGGCCAGGGCCGAGACCATGCAGATGTTAGAGGTCTACGCCGACACCTGCGAGAACTGGTTGGCCATGCCCGTAATCCGGGGCCGCAAGACAGAGAAAGAGAAGTTCGCCGGCGCAGAGGAGACCTATTCCATTGAGTGTATGATGCACGATACCCGTGCGCTACAGGCCGGTACCAGCCACTACTTCGGCGACGGGTTCGCCCGTGCTTTTGACATCACCTTTACGGATAAAGACAACACGATCCAATACTGCCACCAGACCAGCTGGGGCGCATCCACCAGGCTCATCGGCGGGATCATTATGACCCACGGGGACAACAACGGCCTCATCCTGCCGCCGAAAGTGGCGCCGATCCAGGTGGCCATCGTACCTATCGCCACCCATAAACCGGGAGTCATGGAGCGGGCGGCAGAGCTGCTGGCCCGCCTGAAAGCCGCCGGGATCCGGGCCAAGCTGGACGAATCCGACCAGAGCCCCGGTTGGAAGTTCGCCGAATACGAGATGAAAGGCGTCCCCCTCCGGCTGGAGATGGGGCCCCGGGATCTGGAGCAAAATCAATGCGTATTGGTGCGGCGCGACAATGGGGAGAAGATGCCAATCTCCCAAGATGATCTAGAATCCCAAGTGGCCGCCACATTGGAAGCGGTACAGCAGGGGCTCTATGACAAGGCGAAGAAACACCTGGACGCCCACACGTTCACCGCCCAGACCTTAGAGGAGACCAAAGCGCTGATTGATGAGAAAGGCGGCTTTGTCAAGGCCATGTGGTGCGGGGAGCGGGTCTGCGAAGAGCAGATCAAAGACACCACCGGCATCACCTCCCGGAATATTCCCTTCGATCAGGAGCGGATCGGTGAGACCTGCTTCGCCTGCGGGAAACCGGCTGAAATGATGGTGATTTGGGGGATGTCGTATTAGATGCGATCCTTTGGCTTGATTAAAAACTGATTGATATATGGAGTCGAATGAAAAATTTCACTTGCTTTTTGCTTTAAAATCTGGTATCATATAATCCGCTTTGATTTATGAAACCATAATCATTGAACTTACGAAGAGAACTTCGTTTTATTTCAATCCCTGGGGGGAGGTGCAACAAGATGGCAAAGTGTCAATATTGTGATAAGGGTGTCTCCTTCGGTATCAAGGTCAGTCACTCCCACAGACGGTCTAACAGAATGTGGAAGCCAAATGTGAAGCGGGTCAAGGCTGTGGTAAGCGGTTCACCCCGTCGCGTACACGCCTGCACGAGATGTCTGCGCTCCGGTAAGGTCGAGCGGGCCGTGTAATATTTCTGCAATAGACGTAAAAAGAGGCTGTCTCTTCCAAAGAGACGGTCTTTTTTGTATTGACACCAGGGTAAGGGAATAGGCATAGGATAAAACAGAAATTCCTTGAGAGGTGTTTTGTGTTGCGTATTGTAGAGATGCTTATCCTAGTCTTTGCCCTGTCTATCGACGCCCTGGTGGCGTCCTTCGCCTATGGGAGCCAACGGATCAAAATCCCTGTCAAATCCGTCTTGACGTTGAGTTTGATCTGTAGCGGAATCTTAGCTCTGGCCCTGTATCTGGGGACCCAGGCGGCGATGTACATAGATGAGCGGCTGATCGGCGGGATCAGCTTTGCTATCCTCTTTGGTCTGGGGCTCGTACGGATCTGCGACAGTTCTCTCAAGAACTGGATCCGCAGGCGGGGGAACCGTGGGGGTCAGATCAACTTTTCTGCGTTCAATCTCAAATTTGTCCTCCAAGTCTACGCCGACCCCAACATGGCAGACGTGGACGCCTCCCGGATTCTCTCTCCCCGAGAGGCCCTGGCCCTGGCGGTGGCCCTGTCCTTAGACAGCATCGCCGCTGGATTGGGTGCCGGGCTCTTAGGCGCCGGGATTCCCCTTGCGGCAGGGTTGATGGCGATCTTGACCGCTGTCGCAGTTGTGGCGGGGTGCGCCTTAGGCGGCAAGCTGGCCCGCCGGCTCACGGCAGACATCTCCTGGCTCAGCGGTGCGCTCCTAATCCTTCTGGCGGTGCTACAGCTATGACGTTCACATTGACTTTTTCGGTGCCCTATGGTAGGATAGACATTATCATCCGGAGGGCTACCGAAGTGGTCATAACGGGGCGGTCTTGAAAACCGTTAGGGCGCAAGCCCACGGGGGTTCGAATCCCTCGCCCTCCGCCACCAAGAACAAATCCGAACCCCATCTTTGTAGGTGAGGCGTTCGGGTTTGTTGTTTTCTTCGGATAACACAACAAATCCCCGACATTTGTCTCTAATGTCGGGGATTTACGCCCTATTCTACGATTTGAGAGCCTTTCTAGTGGTCTGTGTCCGTTTCCACTCTTGAAACTCTCTCTGCCCCTGCTCACTCTCGAAATAGGCTTGTATGGCGGGGAGTAGACATCGGGCGAGGGATTCGATGGCACTGTCGGGCGGGGTGTATGGTTCGGGTTTTGGGCAAGGATTCTGCTCTGGTGGTGCTAGGTGACGGATACCGTCTGCAACGTCCTTTCTGTCGTGTATTTTCGTTGGGATACCAGTATATCAGCCTTGTCAAGGGTAGGGTGGAGATTTTTGCGGTCTGTGCAAAAATACGACCCGACCTTGACAACGGGAGAGAGATAAAATAGCAAGCGGCCTTGCGGCACTCTGTGTCGCAAGGCCTTGAGGACAAAATGTCACACCAAATGCAACCCATCACGCTATTAGGATGAGCGTGGAATTTGGACTCAGAGTTTGCTTAACTTTGTAAAGACTTAAATTTCCCTAATGCAAGATTTTATATCTGAATCAGTAAGCTTTGCCTCTTTTAAAATCAACATATATGTAATTGCCCTGACCAAACGGACATCAAAAAAGGCAGCAGACTCTAACGGTTTGGTGTGGTCGCCATGTGCAATCCAATTTCTTGCATTCTTTATTCTTTCTGGCATTTCTTGATAACCTTCCCGAAACTTAGACTCCGTCTCGCGTTCGCCATATATATTAACCAAGTCCGCAAGTGCAATTTCTAATCTTTTTTTCAGGAATTCCTTAACATTATTGAAGCCAGCTAGCAACGAATCAAAATGCTCTAATTCAGTATCCATATATGTATTTCTAAGCGCTGTAAGGTTGGCAATCATTTTTTCTTTCACAGCTTTTTGTTCTGGGAAACTAAATTTTTTGGAATATGCGAGATCGAACTGTGCTTCAAATGCTGCACAAGCATTCACAATATCGTTCATACAAATTTCCGTTTTACTTGAGTCAAATAAATTGCGGAAATTTATTTGGCTTCTTGCTATTTGGGTGAAAATATTTGCTATTCCTTTTTGCAAACACTCATAGGGAATAACGCTTTCAGGGGCAAAAACACCTTCCCCTACGGATTTTAACTTCAAAGCGGCATCATAAGGTTTAGAATGCAAGTTGTTACCATAATAGTTAATAAGAACAGGTTCGAGATCTATATCTCTTGTATGAGAGATGAAGCGCAAAAATGTCTTAACGATTCCAACAATTCTCAGAATTTCACTATCGGAAATGTTGTCTTCGGATTTAACCAAAATACAATTATATATTAGGAAGGGATGTCTCTCGCCGGGCAAGTAATAAGATATTGCATCAAATTGTAAAGTATAGTCTTTGTCGTTGATAGTTATCTGATACTCTTGACGTTTTGGCGAAACATCGCTCTCGCCATCCTCTTTCAAGGAGTTCAGCACACCAATATATCGCTCTATTATTTGTTGGTCTCTCCTGAAAAAATAGTCAATTACGGGATGCTTGAACAAAAGGGACTTAACAGGACTCTTGGTGTCATATCCGTCAGGATCATAACGAGCTATATAGCCTAAAACGTGTATTGCGTACTCACCCAAGTGGATAAGTTCAAATTTTTCCGCAAATAAGGTGAGCTCACTTCCGAATGTATCAGTTAATATGAGCACACCTTCATCCATAAGCTCTCTTAGGTCGCTCCAACTAATTTTATCGTTCCCAGTCGAAATGACTAGCCGATAATCAGAAAAAAGAAAAGGATAAATTGTGCCTTTTACTTCAATGTTTCCTTTGTAAGCAGTCTCCATTATAAAGCTCCTGTTAAAGTATAAATTTCCTGCGGTATCCATCGAAAAGACAGATGACGAGCAAAGCAATTTTACCACACTAAACATAAAAGTGTCTAGTTTTCTGAGGTCAGATTCCATCGTGAACGGAGTGCCCTGTTTCTCCAAAACAAGGCCGCAGGCCGCTACTTAACTTCGGGACAACTTGTCCCAGAAGTGTCGGGTTTGGGGGAACCCCAACAAGCAGAATTTTTCAGATTTACCGTGTGCGGAAAATCTGAAAAATTCGCAAGTGGCTATACACTTGCCCTGCTTGCCGGTTTGTGACAGAGGCATAATCGCCGCTCTAGTCGGCAACATTGACAACACTAGGCATATAGAGGATAATTGTATTAAGCTGTAGGAGGTGAAACCGTGAAAGCAGTCATTTATGCCAGATATTCAAGCGACAATCAGCGGGAAGAATCCATCGAGGGGCAACTGCGTGAGTGCAAAGAATTTGCCGAGCGACAGAACCTCCAAATCGTCGGCACATACATCGACCGAGCATTATCAGCTAAGACGGACGAACGCCCAGAATTTCAGCGGATGATTACAGACAGTTCGCAAAAACAATTCGAGGTTGCTATCGTCTGGAAGTTGGATCGGTTCTCTCGCAACCGAGTAGATTCAGCTACTTATCGGGCTATCCTCCGGCGGAATGGTGTCAAGGTTGTGTCGGCAAAAGAGAATATCTCCGAGGGGCCGGAGGGTATCATCTTAGAAGCCATCCTTGAGGGTATGGCAGAATATTATTCCGCAGAGTTGGCGGTAAAAATCAAACGTGGACAGACGGAAAACGCTTTGAAATGTCGCTACAATGGTGGCTTTATTCCGCTTGGATTTCGAGTAAATGCGGAGAAATTATTTGAGCCAGACCCGCTTACTGCTCCTATCGTTTATGAAATATTTGAGCGGTACGCCGATGGACAAACTGTGGCAGAAATCAGCGCACATCTAAATGCCAAAGGCGTATTTACAAATGAGAAATTCAAGTTCACCAACAAGAGCAGTATGCACAATCTATTGAAAAGTCGCAAGTACATAGGCGAGTACAAGCACGGTGAAAATGTCGTGCCGGACGGTATGCCCGCTATTGTTCCGCAGGAGATTTTTGACAAAGTACAAGCCCGCATGGCAAAGAACAAAAATGCCCCTGCGTCCGCAAAAGCACCGGATGAATTTATCCTAACCACCAAACTTTTTTGTGGAAAAGACGGCGTGTTTATGGTCGGGACAAGCGGTACAAGCAAGACAAAACGGGTGTATCATTATTACAAATGCGGCAATGCAATTTATAAAAAATCCTGCGATAAAAAAGCCGTGCGGAAAGATGTAATTGAGCGATTTGTCGTGGCACAGACAAAGGAACTTGTCTTACAAGATGAAACGATTGCCCGCCTAGCAACCAAACTTGTGGAGTTGCAGAAAAAAGAAAATACTGTGATTCCCCTGCTCCAAAAGCAGTTGAAAGACGTGGAGAAAAGTATCGCCAATATACTAGACGCAATCGAGCAGGGAATCATCAACGCCTCGACCAAGCAAAGGCTTGACGATTTGGAAAATTGCAAAGCAGATATTGAGATTGCTCTAGCGCAAGAGAAGATACAAAAACCCGCCGTAACCCATGAGCAAATCGTGTTTTGGATTAGCAGGTTCAAGGATGGAGATATTGACGATCCGGCGTATCGGAAAAAGATAGTTGATATATTCGTCAATTCGGTGTATCTTTATGATGACAAGGTGGTATTGCTCTACAACTACAAGGACGGGACAAAGACTGTTTCCCTTGCCGAGTTGGAGAGTTCGGATTTAGACGGCGGTGAGCCGCCAAAAAGCCTGCAATTTCAAATAGATTGCGGGCTCTTTCTTTGCCCGGAGCCTGTTGGATTTTAGATATTTTCCTCTGATCTCTCTCACCCATGTGCACTGTATGTACAGTCGAAATTGAGAACGCAAGTCGTCGAGCTGTTACCTTTTTCCTCCCCCGATGATAATCCGTCTATTGTACTCTTACACGCCGCATCGTGACAATCCATAAACGGTGTAGGGTTGTCAAACATATTGGACATTAAGGAACTCGACAGGAGAGCGCCAGCGAAGTGGTCGCATCGGGATATTGTTAGACCGCCGAAGATGTGTAGCGAGCTGATTTTGGAAGTCGGCCA
>Ga0123355_10004327_pt1 | contig 20664 bp, 12 predicted proteins | sample TergutEmb28metaG_3_FD_89872 | JGI IMG/M metagenome (GOLD analysis project Ga0123355, IMG submission 89872) | Embiratermes neotenicus P1 segment gut microbial communities from Petit-Saut dam, French Guiana - Emb289 P1 | ecosystem: Host-associated > Arthropoda: Insects > Digestive system > Gut ...
CGGGAAAAAATTCACGCATGCGCACTAAGGTTCAAGGTCGGCTCATGCAAGAGCGCTAGATTATAATCCATCAGGTGTTCGCATAAAAAAATACGGTCGGATACTTTTCTAACAGACCTCGTATATTAACAACTTTTCAATTTTATGATTAAATAAGAATCAGTGAGAGGTAGAACATAAACAGATTTCTAACGCGGTTCTTGAGCTATCAGAGGATCCAATAAGTGTTTCCTACTGGTCTGTTTACAACTGATGTAAACTGATATAAGAAGGAGATCTCTTGCTTAATGATTTATAGTTGCTAAATACATATTCATTTTCTTCTACTTTTATGGCCCAAGCTTGGGGCTGAAACTAGTTGCCACTTAATAATTGTATTCACAAAAGTGTGATGGTGTGATGGGAGAATTTTAGATCCTTGTGACTGATACACAACAGGGATGTTCCATATAAAGTCTAACGAGATACAATAAACTGCAGCAAGTTTATGTTTCAAGCCAAATACAATTATTCACATCTCTTCCATTAGAAAACATGTTTTCACTACTGAACTTCACAGTAAATAATATGTAATGGTTTCAGGCAAATTCAATAGGACAGTGATAAACTACAAAGGAATAAATGTAATCTTCATTCTGACTAATTATGGATTCAGGAATGTATTTAAACAAGAAGGTATATTTAAACCAACTGACACCACTATGAGCACGTAAAACATATCTACAAAAACATTTACATACTTACATATGTACATACTTACCTTACTTACTCACTCACTCCTTGGCGTTAAGGGACTCTGAACCTTGGCCTCATTAATTACAGGCACCCATTACGTACACCATGCAATGGCGCAGTTGATTGAGGCACTGCGTTACAAGCCAGATGGTCGAAGGTTCTATTGCTGAAGATGTTGTTGAAATTTTTCACTGACATAATCCTTCAGGCCACACTGTGACCCTGGGGTTGATTCAGTCCCTAACAAAAATGAGTACCCGCAATATTTCCTTGGGGATAAAGGCAGCAACTGCATAGGGCTGACAACCTTACCATCTTCATGTGTCGACTGTCTTGAAATCTGGGAGCCTCAACCTCTTGGAATCCTAAGGGCATGTCCAGCCCTGTACAGGGATTGCTTTATCATTTCAACTTTACCATGATGTACAACAACCCAAGAATATGTAGCTTCGATTCTGAAAACTGATACCAACATGGGGCTGCAGTGCTTTGATGAAACAGACTCTTGAACTGAGAACCTTTGATACAACATACATTCATAGTCATAATGGTAAATCTAAAATACAGTAGAATCTACAAACACAACTGTAAAGTCACACCAGGCATCTTATGTCAAACACAACTGTCATAAAACAGACTCAACAACCTTATGAGTGAACACAACCTAACCTATATTCATAAAAAAGCATAGTGTCCCTTCAGAAAATCAATAAGGTAAATTCAAGAGTGAGCATTTCTTTGCATTAAGAACAAGTCACAATCAGAACACCTTTCTGGTAAGACAGAAATAATTTATAACAAATGTAATGCATGAAGAAGCTTCATATGATTCTAATTAACTACCCAATAGCAAGCTGCTAAATTAACAAGCGTAAGTCTCTTGTAGAAAATTATTTATACGTTCCTCTTACCACTGTACGCACATTTCCTTTCCTATTACATTTCCGAGAAGACAGGGCTACATCACAAATAAAAAGTACTATACATGAATGTTAATCATAAACTACTTTGCCACATTCCAAATGTTAACCTGTGCAGCACACCAGTCTGCACTACATGTGGACGACGTTACACAGTGCTCCTCCATCTACCTTTACGGTCTTGAACCGTTACGTGAAAGAGTAATAGCTGTTCAACAGGGATTCCTAGGTCATAAAAAAACTGAATGCAAAGTAATCACTACAATGAATGTAGCTCATTTACCCATTTACCCACTCAAGCATCATTCTGTTCCCACTCCCTGGGCATAATAACCCATTTATTTTACCTGGATCCCGTCGTCGCAGAACGCAACGAACTGCATTCGCGACCATTCACAAATACGTATATCCATTTCGTCGTTAATACCGCATTGACTGTCTCCACTAACCCGGTTTGAGAGTCACTCGTCTCGTACTAATTGCCCTTCTGGGACTTTGATGTTGTGTTCCGAGTTCACGTTTTTAAAGTAACAAATATAACAGCCTACACAACTATAGTTAGGTAAGCATGTATTTGCATTAAATAGCTACATGTTCCAACCGACAGACGATCATATTCAGGCTGTACACATTTTAGAAAACAATAGTTTCATTCTCTGGCAATGTACCGTGTTTGGAAGAGATCTCGATCTCTACATTAATGAAGAAAAATATATATTGTACAAAATCTTATTAAGGGAAGCAAGTATTTAAATAGATAAAGACTTTGAAGGTTTCTTCTAGTTAATTAGTAATATGTTAATTATAGACGAAGTTTGTGTATTTCGTATTAGATATATAACTTCCCATTAGCAACGTGGGCAAAACGAGGGGCGTATGTGTCAAACAGAGCAGTGTTTACGTCAGATTAGATCTTCGTAATTCTGGGATGTTACGCTGCGTAGATTGGTAGTTATCGATGTTTCGGGGCAACTTATCGGCCCCACCTTCAAGGGTTAATAATTACGAGGTTCATTAGAATATATGTAATGTACGATGGTTAATGCGCCTCGATTAGTGTTGTCTGTGACACGCATAATTCTGGTCCGTGATCCCTGCTATAATGAGCTGTGCAAGCTATCGTGCCATCCATGATCTGTGGTGCCTGCTATCGAGTGCACAGATCATCTGGTATAGCGAGTGTGTTGTATAGCGACGTAATCCGTTTGTGAAAAGTGGTTGTGCCATACATGTGATTGCTGCACACATATGTAGTGGTTTAACTGTAGTGTATCGAAGAAAGGTTGGTTGTGTGTTGATTAGAAGTAACGTGTGTTGAATTTTATTACGTAGTTCGACTGTAATAAACGTGGCTGTTTTCGATCTCGTTATGTTGGCTGGTAGGTCTCGGGTGGTTTTTTCTCCTAGACTGGAGGATCGTCCCTGAAGTCAACCGAGCTCCCTTTTCGATGGTTGCAGCAGTACTTTGCCGGGGTAAAGCGGTAGAGGTGTAAAGTTGACATGTTACCTATAGTGCCGAGTGGAACTATAACTCCTCCCCGTTGATGCCTTCATGGCGTAGCCAGTAAAAACCTTACTTTTTTGCTTAATGTGTATAACCAAACTTTTAACAAGTACCCCTCATACTTCATTAGTTTGGGATAGAATGTGCATATTTGTTACTAATTTCGGTATTTGGTAATTTTTTTTTGATAACGGGCTTTCATTCCCGTAGGGAACGAACTCACGCATTTACGTTTGTTACAGTCACAGATGAATACATTATTTTTATTCGGTCGTTAGATTTGTTCAGTTTTATTGCCGCTTTCATTTCAGTAATCTTTGCTGTGTTAGGGATTGCTTTATTAGTTACATTCTGTGTGCAAGGTTATATTTGATTGAATTAACTTATGCAGTGTTTAATAATGAGTTCATGCTTGTTATCATTGTCCAGAACAGGAAACGAATATGCGTGCAGTAGATGAAGTTAAATCAAGTTGGGCAGATGAAGTGGAGGAAGAAGGAACAGTAGGAGCTTTACCACCACCAACAGAAGAAATTCAAAAAGACTTCAAGATCATAACTGAATATAAATATAATGATGATGATAAAAAGATTAAAGTGGTTAGAACATTCAAGATAGAACGCATGATTGTATCAAAGACCATTGCTTTACGGAAAACTTGGAAAAAATTTGGCCAGTCAAAGAATGACAAACCTGGCCCAAATCCAGCTACCACAGTTGTTGCTGAAGATGTTTACATGCAGTTTATATCCAATAAGGAAGAGGATAATAAACCTGATGAAGATGCTTTAGAAAAACTTAAGGGCATGGGTGAGAAGGGAGTTGTGAAATGCCGGAAGTGCTGTGGAGACCATTGGACAACAAAATGCCCCTTCAAGGACACAGTTTTGCCAGGTGGAAAAATAATGGATGAGAAGAAGGCTGAGTCTTCAGGGGGACCAGTAGGTGCAGGAACTGGAATGGCACCTGGCGATGATAAAAGTAAACCACAGAACAGTAAATATGTCCCTCCAAGTCTGCGTGATGGCAGCAATAAAAGAGGCGACAGCATGTCAAATGCACGAAGTAGAGATGACACTATAGCAATACGTGTTTCCAATCTATCAGAAAGCACTACAGAAGCTGATCTGGAAGATTTGGTGAAACATTTTGGTCCAATTCACAAGCTGTATTTGGCAAAGGATAAAGTCACAGGCCAGTGCAAGGGATTTGCTTATATTCACTTCAAGTATAGACAAGACGCAGCTAATGCTATTTCATCTCTCAATGGTCATGGATATGATCATTTGATCTTGAATGTTGATTGGTCAAAACCCCCAGGACAAAACAACTAGATTGATGCTTCAGAGTTCAATAATAATTATAATTTTCAACATGAACTTTTGCAGCTATCTTGTAAAAGGTTTGTCCCCCTGAACTTCTATGTTAATAAATTGCAGATATGATAAACTTATTTGGAATGGAAAATTATATTCACCCATTGGCTTAAATACAGTAAATTACCAGCGCTGACTTCTTCTCCAATGTGAAAATGTTTTACTTTGAAGTAATATTCCATTTCAGAGAAGGAAAATTGATAGTTTTACAGGACTGAGTGGTATATGTTGCATTTCTATAGAGCAAGATAAACTCTGTTGAAGATCAGAAAAATCAGAGGCTACTGAATTCATTACAGGAATTTATAACTAGCTGTGTTCCTTTGAACTGGTTTTTACAATAAGTGTGGCTAGTTTTGTTCAACAGATACGAATGTTTAAAAAAAAATTATACTGTCCCTGAGGTCAGCAATCTGCAAGAAAAATGTTCCAGGCAACAGAATGAATAACATTCATGTTACACATTGAGGTTTAGACACTTATGATGCCTGGATCATATTGCACTTATGTACACAGTCCAAAAAATGATACAAGCATTTACTAAGGCAGTTCTTGAAACTTTTGGTATTGCAGTACAGAAATGGTCAGGACTGAGTACAGTTGGAATTTGAATAAGCCTATGCCTGATTATTATAGTAACTTGAGATTATCTTAACATATGCTATAAAAGCTGTAAAATCCAGCAGCTGTGGGACCAGAGAGTTGCTGGATATGATAGTTTCTCTGGATATTTGATCACTAATGCCTAATGTATATCTTAGTTTACACAACAACCTCATGCACAGACCTGTTACTCACATGATATCCTGTCCTATTTCCCCTGCTGCACTTTCTGTGCCCTTTTCATGACTGCCTATGTAATATGTTATATACATAATCTAAAAAGAAACCAACAAAGAAGCTGATAATGGCTGAGCTTGTGGAATTGGTGCTGGCTACTCCTGGTTAATCGAGCAGTGAAATGTAATGGGCTTCTTAGCCACTTGCAAGTTAGTAGTGCTTTCTGGAATATCCAGGGCTGGATATCACAGCTTTTAGTGTAGTAACACATTTCTTCTTATTTATTTAGCTCATATGCACATGTACCTTGTGAACTGTGTAGTGAGATCTGATTCTGTCTTGGGTTTGTTATGTATGTCATTCCTATTTACTCACATGTTTATTGCAGTCTTACAAGATGTTAAAGTTGGGTAATATTTACTACACTGTAGATTCAGCTTTATTAACGGTACAAGTTTTTATTCTCATAGTTATATATAGCTGTGGATAAAGAAAATGATTAATATCCTAGCCATTCGTGATGCCCATTATAACTGTCAGAAGCAAGAATGAAAGATCAGGTTGACTTTCAGAGTAGAGCACACTCAAGAGTGATGATAATGATATGTGTGTACTTTATAAGTCATATTCATGTTGAGATGTCTTAGGTTCAGGTAAATGGAATGAAAAACTCATTCAACAAATATAGTTTTCATTTATTGTGTTTTTGATTTTATATTACAGACACTCCCTGACTCACATGAAAGTTATGTTCTGTATGGTTCAACACAAGCTGAGTTTTGCACAAGTCAGAATTGAGTATTCATGTGGTCAGTGATACATGTCTTATATATATATATATATATATATATATGAGGGAGTCCATTTGAAATCCAGACTCCAGCACACTGGAATCTGAACAGTCACAGCATGAGGGCTCACCACCTGTGTTGTCACTCGGCAATGTCTGCTGCCACATTCATGTCATTGCATTTTCACTCCTGCAAGGGAAAATTTGGCATGCAGTTCAAAAAAGCTGTTTTCATTTTTATTTACTTTTTTAAAAACTGATGTAATTTGAAATTACATAATTTGGGGAGTGTCTGTACTATGTATGTTATGGAACCTCAAATAAATGCACGTGCCAAAGGCAGATGTCATGGTTCCACATACTGTATGTGTTCTGGGCATATTCGAACATGGTTGTACTGACATTTGGCTTTCAAAAATGACACAATAAATTTTCAGTCTATTTCACTGTCTGTAATTTCCATCCAGTGAGCAAATTTCATTTTAAAAAATGACACAAATTTTGAGTTTACTTCACTGTCTGTAATTTCCTTCCAGTGAATGATTTTCATTAATATGTTATCAAAGTTTTACACCAGTATTTTCATAAGGAACAGTATGGGTATAACAGAGGAAAGTGAACAGCGAGTGTAGTGACACATGAAAGCCAGGGACACGTAACATCTGTAGAAAATTAGGTTTTGAGGTAACTGCATTATATGGTAACCTTGGTGTGAGTAATCAGCAGATACAAGTTGCCATGGTTGTTATAAAGCGTGGTTTGTGCATGATGCCATAGGGGGCTTTCAACACGTACCAGGTTGCCATGATTATAGAGCTTAGTTTTTGGGTGATACCTCAACTTGCATTTGATTGGGGAATGGGTTCATTTTGTTACAGCAGCATGGTTTGTGAGTGGCACAACTTGGGTTTAACAGGTTGCAGAAGAGCCTGATGAAAAATGAGGTAGATGGGCATGTGAACATTATGTTCACCCCATCATATGAGTCACTGCTAGTTGCATATTTAAGTCCATCCACAATAAAGCTGTCTTTAACATGAAATAAAACCGTATGTTTCTGTACTAAATAACTTCCTTTTTCTAATGCTGTGCACACCCTTTCAACCACCTGTTCTATGAGGGCTGTTCATTGGAAGGGTAGACCAGATGGTAAAACCAAATGTGATATAAAACACTTATAATGTGGTTGCTATTCATATCTGGTTTCAGGGCTGTGTTTGGGAAAGGCTTCTTAGGATATATAATTACTCTCTCTTTGAATGGCTGTGATGCACAAAGAATATTAAAAGTTTTGTGTTAATTGCCAAGTTTAAGTTCTTTATACTACAAAGGAATAAACAAATTTGAAAGATAAATAGCTGGCCTAATATACTAGTAGGGTTAATAATGGAGGTCAGTATGTGATCTGCAAGAGGGTTGGTTGCTGTCCCTCATTTGCTTTTTGTGCTGGAAGCAGGGCATTGCTAGCCTTTTCAGTGGGTTTACACTAACTGTGTAATGTGTTTTATGATGGTGTATTGCAGATAGCTGAAACCTTTGAATATGACTATGATTTACTGTTGTGATTCATTACTATTGCTGTGAGGTGAACATGTACCACATTTATTGCTGGGATGAGATACCACCCATAAGCATAATACCATACAAGTCCATGCTGTAAGGAAGCTCCTGAATTCATCACGATCTGATTGGGCACTGAACACAATAGGTCTACAGCATGCCTGTCCAAATATGTGCAGAAACACTGTCATTTAAGTTTGTTACTGTTTAGGTGGTACAAGACCCAGTAGACAAGGTATGACAGGCTGAACAAACAGCAATGAAGGGAAAGGCATACAAAATTTTAGTGACAAACCTTTTGGAAAGCCTTCACTTAGAAGACTGAAGGATGTGGGATAGATCTTATTAAAGTGGAGTGTGAGGATGTTCAGTTGGAGTTGCTCAAGGGTCATATCCAGTAGTGGACTTTGGAATTGGCTGTATTAAATCCTAGGTTCCCAACCTTTTTCTTGGCACTGCAGAATGTATTCCTGGACACTTGAAGATTTCGGTCTTTGGGAATGTAAAACCAAGAAGATTAGTACAAGCATTTTGGAGAAACCTGCAGCATCCACATTCAGGGAAGAGGAGTGCCTCTTTACCTTGAGATTGACTGCATCAAATTCTTGGCAATATTTGTTCCTATCTAAAGTAAAGTGCAACTTTGTACAGGCCATATGGCCCATAGAGGAAGTAGAGGTATAGCTCTACTCTTTCTTGACCACGGCACTAGAAGGGGGTGAGGGGTCAGTGTCACGCCCCAGCCGCTCTGTACCCCCGGGAAAGACCTAGTCCCCTTTGTACAGGAGGCTTGGTGGGCCCCAGGGCCAGTCTGGACAGGTGCGGAAAATCTCACCCCCCACCGGGATTTGATCCCCGGGCCGTCCAGCCCATAGCCAGTCCTATATACTACATAAAATTAGAACATTTAACCCACAAAACTTCTGCAGCAGGAAGCTCGTTTCAGCACAGCTGGGCTATTCATTCTGGAGTGGTACTTTACAGAATTCTGCCTGAATACGCTGTTAGAATTCCTGTAATCCATTTACCAGCTGTAACAATGCAGATACAGTCCACCTGACTGTAATGAACCAAGATCATACACTCAGTAAGTTCAACTACTAGAAATTATTTGAACCCTATATCAGATGCCACACAAACACACATCAGGATTATAATGGCATGGATCAATAACAAATGTCATGCTTCTACCTGTGAATATTATGCATATAAATTTTCAAACACTACAGGTTATACGTACAGACATTAACTATGAATAATTAAAAAAAAAATCCTAGTGACAAATGAACAACTTCCACATTTAGGCAGTTTAGGTAAGCTATAAGGCAAAGGTAATGCAATGCCTGGACAGGCCCTGATATGTAGTTCCAGGAGGTTGAGGCTCCCAGATGTAGAGAGACATGAAGGTGGTAAGGTTGTCAGCCCTACGCACTGGCCGCCTGTACCCCCAAGGCAATATTTCTGTTAGAGGTAGAGTTGACCCTGGGGCCACAGGGCGGCCGGAAGGAATATGTTAACGGAATGTTACAATGACACCAACGGGAATCGAACCCATGATCTTCTGGCTCATAGCACCGTGTACACAGTAGAAGACTATCAAAATACCATTCACACAGCTTTGTGTACGTGGACGACACAAGGATACATGTAGAAGGAATGAGGGATATCTCATTAATTATAAATTTTTCTTTTTGTATTTAATAATTTAATGCTAAATGCCAGCAGTATTTTTTAAATATTAATAAATCAGACCAACAAATACATTACATCTAGCAAAAATCCCAAACAGTCTATATTATACAAACTCTCATGTTTCAGCTCTCAAAGGGCCACTTTCAAGGAGTCATATCAATAGCAGAAAAGTGTACATAAATACGTACATGAAATAAAGTTACGCAAATACAGTGCAAATTTATGTAATACTGTGAATGTAAGAGATGTCAAATACCCAACTAATATCAGTCAAGGTTAAAAAATCCATAAATATATACATGAAAAAACTTTCTAAAAAATTTTGATTTCATTTGGCTATTATGTATTTTCACTAGTAGAATGTATTTGTTGGTCTAATTTATTACTGTTTGAATTATAAATACACAGTAATATGCAACATTACAAGATTCAGCAGTATTCTTTTAATAAGAATCCATTCCTGATGATAACACAGTTGTGTTCAAACATATTGGGTGCTCTTATTTTTTTTTACAGTTTTACAAAATTACATTATTGGATGGTGTGACATGGTTTTAATATTGCTTCAAATAAAAGATGCACTTATTTTCAAGAAATATGAACATTCACTGTGTGTTGCACATAGAGACCTTTTGGTTTCCTTGCTCCAGTACACTGGGAGAAGCGGAACAGCCACAGAACAGAGGGACAGTGATTCCTGTGTGGAGGGACCTAACTGCCATTCTTTTAAGTTCTTTATGCATAGTGATGATTTTTATAAGAAATTTGGCAAACCCCCCCCCAAAAAAAAAGTCTTCCAGTGACCAATCTTCCTGACTTCAGAGAAATGTACCTTTGGTGACAAAAACTGTTGTAAGTGAATTCCATTTACTGGCAGTCCTACGTTTATAAAACTGCAAGTCAAAGGTTGCAACCACTCCATACAAGGATCACCATAGATTTCACAATGCAACTGAATAAACTGAAACACATGTGCCAATGTGTTAGCATACAAATGGAACTCCACCAATGACTGATCCGACTAGTAAGTGATCGACTAATCAGTGGAGCCCAGTCTTTGAAAAGCAAATAGGTTTACAGCTAGTCAAGAAATTCCCTGCATGGAGCCTGAAGATTCAGTACTGTGTTCACAAGTTATCCGTGTACTTAGATAAATTCAGTCCATGCCAGTGATCCTGATTCTGTACGATCCATGTTTGCTATCCTCCCATCTATGCCTACGTCTACAAAAAGGCTTTCCTCAGGTCTCCCCACCAAAATTTTGTATGCATTTTTGTTTGGAAAAATGGCCATTTTATATAACATACTTAAATGGACAATGGAAAAACAGGTCTCCAAAATTAGTTTAAGGTTAGAAAGGAATGCATCTTTCTTACTCCAAACTCACTGTCTTTAATGTGGCACTGAAAACACACAGGCCATAAAAACATCTCAAAATATTCAACTTCTTCCCCTCTGAACATGTGTAAGTTCATAACATTTCCTTTAGTGGTGTCACAATTAGATGAATACAGTAATACATGTACAAACTTATGTAGTAGAAACCAATCTCCCAAGGTTCAAGTTTTTTCACATGTGGTCACTGGTGATCATCCAGACTCCTTTGGTAACAAAATATGTGACCCGACTATATGAAATTCAATCCCGCACCCACTGTAGCGTAGCCTGGTCACATGTCATAGCACTTCAGATGGTCTTCTATGAACTAGCTGGAAGATTGAAAACTAAACGTTTGTAATTTCTCATAATAGAAGAAGCCTGCATAGCAGGAGACTATTTTTGTAGTAAAGTTTTTTGTATGTGTTCTCAACAGAAATCCAAACTGTACACTTGTTTGTACCCACACAGTACAAGATAGAACCACAAAAATTAATACAACCAACATTCTATTACATTTCATGATATTCACCATTTGTGTGAGATCTGATGTTTAATTTTATATTTTAAATGTGGCATGGCAAATGTTAATGTGGCAATTCATGGACACAAAATTAAAGAAAATAAGAACTGTAGCAATTTAATAAATTTAATTTAAAGGTTCATTAAAAAATAACCACAAAGAGTAGTGTATAAAATTCATTTAATTCTAAAATAATAATTCAAAGTATTTTCTGTGCTGTGATATGTTATTTGGTAACCTACTCACAAAAGTTACTGAATCAATATTTTACACTTCAGAACTCTATTCAACCAATACTGTATTAACCTTTATCCAGATGGTGCAGGTATTTAAATCTTAGTACAAGGTTTATGAAATACATATTACTTGAACAAAAAAAGATAAAATTACGAAATAAACAGCAATTTGTAGAAAATAAAACACAGATTATGCAGCATGTCTTAAAAATACAATAAATATTGCTGTTGCCTTTGCGAAAGTAGGTCTTAAAAAAGTTCAACATGGGCAAATGTAAAACTGCCCTTATATTTAAGTACAATGCCTGTGTAAATGTCTAAATGTATACAAATAAAGAACCGGTGTCACTAATTTTTGAAAATGTTTGTGTGAAGCATTAACCTAATTCTTCAGATGTAAGCAAAGGACACCAAAGTGGACCCTATAAATACACATTCTCATTCTGCTTTCAAATTAAATACAACAAAAAAGTTAAATGTAATTAAATATAAATAAAGGAACCAAAAACATGCTGATATCACCTATGATGACAGGAAATTACTAAATGTTATAGAAAGTATGATGTACGATATAAAGCTACTCGCACTACCTGAACCCCAGCATGGGAGGTGTTGGGTTTGTCTGAAACAACGGTAAATTTCTACTAGACTAAAAGACATCATGTCCCACAAGACAGTATTCTTAATTTCCTGTTTGTATTAGTCTACAAAGTGCTAGAATGGATGATGATGATAATGAAAATTTGGAGTACAAACACATACAGAAGTTACATACCATACCGATGAACATGTAAACATATGTAGTGACAAGAAAGGACTTAAACTCAAATGCTGAAGGAAAACAAGGGGGGGGGGGGGACCCATTCAAAATTCATACCGTCATGGAACACAAAACATATACATACATTTCCCCTTCACAGTGTAATGTCTTATAGTTTCTTATAGTTCTATAGTTCTGTAAACCCAGACGATATGAATTTTGAACAGATTAAGCTTCACGCATGGTACAATTAACTCTCTAATATCACAATGATACCTACAGCTAAGGATATATTAGTATGTACATGAATGCGGTTCTTTTTTCAAAATATAATCAAAATTAAATATAATATAGTAGCAAGTGCCAGTAACAGTTAATACACATAAAAGAAAGACAATAAATGCTACCTACTTACAATGATTATGGAAAAAAAGTCAAAGCTGTCATACAGTTCTGTTAACAATATACACATTCACTCTGCACTTTATATTAATTTTCTGACCTACAAAAACAAAACATATTCAAAACCAGAAATTTCAATTCAGAAAAAATGATGGGAGAATATGTCATTTGACACAACTCTTTATTAAAACATAAGGTGAATATGATTCACATTTCCATCTAAGCCACAATCATACCAAACACAAGAACATTAAAATGTACAGGAAAGTTATAACAATGCCTTGTAAAACACAACTGGATGGCCCAAATATAGATTTTAATTTCAGCTTACTTTAAAAATCATACAACAAATATGGTAGAATAATAAACACTAGTGGTAACAACTCAGACACAGAAGAAGACACCTGTGATTTGAAGTTTTCAGAATTAAGAAAATTTGGACTGTGCTCTTCTGGGTTATTACACCATATCACCATGCACACTGAAACCTTGTAGGTCATGACACTTATATTATAACCTAGAAGACCACAATATAAACAGAATATACTTATTTTGAATGTTGTATCACTATCAATAGTACACAACATGATTCTAGGTGCAACAGAATTGACTACACACCAAATTAACATTGTGCATGCATTGGAAAAGTTCAACAAATTGAAAGCATGAGCTGAAGAAGATTCACTAACTGGGTTATGTAGTTTGACTCTACAAATCTAGTAGATCTCACATAACAAGACTGTATAACATTAAAAATATCGTGAAATACGGACAGTAAATGGAATTCAGTGAACAGTGCTAATTACTGTGTGTGTGTGGAGAGATACAGAGGGTCTTAAAATAAAGGCCATATAAATATTAGCATTGCATGACATTAAGTTCGTGGCTCACAGACAATTTTTTTGACTATGTTTTGTGTTAAGTGAAACAGCCAACACCTTTATGGAAACCCAGATGAAGGTACAGCCCTATTTATTTAGTGAACAAACTTTAAATTTATGCCTGAATATATGCCATGTTATGAGATTATAACTGTACATGCTAACACTGTAATTAATGGTAACATATGTGATCCACTGTTTATCTGTAAGAGCACACTATTTGCAAGTGAAACATAAAAACATGCAAGAATATATATATACATATATATATATATATATATATATATTTCTTAACTGTTTAAACATATCACATTGGGAAGAATATCATCAAACAATGCAAAACATCTTTTTCAGACTTTTTTTATTGTTGTTTACAGTTTATAGGTCTACTATTCAATATTATATGTTACAGATAGTGCAGACATGGGCTTGATTGCATTCCCCAACTTCCCAAAAATAACTGTCTCATGGTTATATGACACAGTACTAACTAAATACTACATTTATGAGCATAGGACTGGGAGGTTCCAGGTTTCATTCTTGATCCAGTAACTTGATGTCACCACTATTTTTTGTAGTTCTTTTCCACATCCCTCTCGGAAAATGTGTCAATGGTAACTTGAAATAGGCCACGCATATTTCTTACATTTTCAACAATTCATCTTCACAATCACACTTTAACGACTGAACAAGTTTTGTTAAATACACCAAGGAATCAAACAAACTGCTACCTTGAAGATAAGGTTATCAGTCCTGAAATCTACTTGCTCAGAGCACACACTATAGCAAGACAATATCATGGTCAAGTGGTTAGCATAGCTGCTTCAATATTTATGAGATTTCAGGTTCCACTGTTGGCCTGGACACTAGTTATCACATATTTCATGGTCTTACTCAGTCCTCCCCAGAAATACTGGGAGACACCTTAGATTAGGACACAACCACGCAATTCACCATACATCCTACAACTTCATACTACAAAATCCCAGGAACAGAATGCTTCATCAGATAAATATTCTCACTTTCTATCTGTCACCTTCTATACACTGTCCTTGACCAATTGATTCAAAGATTCATGGCCTCTGAAGTCAAATCCTCCTTTACTTCATCCATGATGAATGTCACCAATGTATGAAAAGGCATTCAGCTGAACACTAAAAAGAAACTGTCTACAACAGAAATACTTTACACAATTATTTTGACATAAAACAAGAAACTTATGCACAAGACTTCCATTTTAAGAGATTAGACATTTTACCTCTTCCATATGAAAGTAGTTTCCATTAATGTACAGGGGTGCTGGTAAGTCCTTAGCCCTACCCTGGAAGGAAACAAGCTACAGCGACCAACATTTACAACACTATACCAAGACTTACGGCATACAAACAACATGAATATATTCCTGTTGTTTATATGTCATAAGTCTTGGTATAGTTTTGTAAGTCTTGGTCACTGTAGCTTGTTTCCTACCAGGGTCAGGCTAAGGACTTATCAGCATCCCGGTACTTCACTGCAAATAACCAAAAAATATTTGAAACAAATTCAGCTGTACATAGCATTAACATATAGAATAAGTACCATCTTAACAAACCAATTGTCACCCTATAACTTTTTATGTTTTCATAAAAGTATATACTGTGTCAGTATCAAAATCTTCAACAGTATACCACATAGACTCACAAGTCTGACTGATAAAGGTTCTATTTACAGTAGCATTAAGAAGATACTTAAAAACACATGACTTTCACTTTGTTGATCATTTTATAATGTTTAGATATGACTCAACCTTATTTTCTGATGCAGGCAAGGGATTATGTACAACATTGGAATACTTTATGTGAAATCCTTACACAATATTTTTATTGTACTAGTTCTGTATATTTTGCATTTTTAGGACTTCCTACTGTCACTTTGACAAAATTATGGATCCATGGAATGTATAATGTGTAATGTATGTATATAACAAAGGCAGCTGAAGCATCCCCTTCATGCTGTCTTTGCTTTTAAGCTTAAAATACAACACACAATTGATCAACCCAAACCTGACTGAAATATGTTTTCATGCTACAATTATAGCTGGTGTGTTCCATGTTGATTAATTTTGTTTCGTGCTATGGTAAGCCAGGAGTTCACAAAATACCACATTTCTTTAAATATTTAAGGTTTCAAATTTTATTTTTGAGAAGTAAATGCATCTTAAAGAAGTTGCTGTCTTATAAGTCAAATCTGCATCAAGTTTTTTGTTATGAAACAATTATGAAAACAAAAATAAATTCATTTGCTACTTTCATTCAGTTAATTACAGTAAAATGTGTGCTGGTCTTAAGAATGAGTCTTTCTTTCATATTTGGTGACATGCAAACTTTTCAATGCCGAATATGTTGGAAGTGGCCAAATTATGATTAGCATTAGCATAAGTAGATCCATTCAATCTTATTGTACTTTTCCAATGCAGCTACAGTGCAGTATGCAATTATTTGTTAAAACATATCTTAGGCCTCAAGATGAAACTCATAATTCATAATTCATACATTCTTGGTCAACCACAAAGTGAGGAATGTAATATTCTCTAACAAATGATCTTTAACAATTGTAACACTCTATAAATGATGGTGGACATGTGGAAGTGCAAATATATAAACTTTATCCAACAATTACAACAATAAAAATGCTTAATAGTGCTTACAAATTTTCATACAATGAAAAAGTGAAACACCTTACATTTATGGTTCTTACATTTACCTACTGCAAAATCTGGCACAGCGAATCTTGCATAGCAGTATCACACAGGACTCTTTCCCACATTACCCCATCACCACCTTTGCACCAATAACATAATTATTTTCCTTTTATAATAGTGACTAAATAGCAACAGTGGTAAGGAACTGAAGCCTACCGAGTCTAAAGAGATTCTAAATCAAGACATGTATCACAAAACACTTTTTCTATCTGGGATACATTTAATTGGAAATGTGTTACTCATGGAATATAATTAACAATAAATGCTAACATGAAGTGATGCCATGCTCTTGTAATTTCTGTTACATTATATAAGAATTACACTTAACAAATTAATTGTTTTGTACTGGCATTACTTAAATTGTAGCCTGCAACAGCAGGGCAGCAACTTATAACACAAAAAATTCTAATTAATTAATTCCCTGCAACTTCCATATGAACTTCTAATTAATATTTCGTAACAGTGATTTTGCCATCACACAATGAGATTAAAAACACTAGAATAAACAAAAACAGCATATGCATTGTTTTGAATCATAATTTCTTCCTCTGTTATGCACAAAGTCAGAATAATTAAGAAATACTTTACAGCTCCAATTATTATGCTTTTTAAATCAAGGCTGATTTTTCTAGCAGTTCTGTCACCCTTACAAGGGATACAGAGTCTAAATTAACAAAAACACAATATTCTCATTTAATACTTACCTCAAAAATGAACTATGATTTTAATGTATTGATGAACCCATATCCAGTCCTCCTTCCTCTTCAAGTTTAGAGAGAAATTTTATAACTCGATATTGCTCCTCTGTCTGACGAGCCATGTCAATCAATGCCAACAGTTTCTTGATCCCAATGAACACTCTATACAAATACATTCAATATGTTTCAAATAAATGCATAAATTTATTTAGTATGTATCAAAAACAAATCTGAATTAATACTGCATTTGAGCTGTTTTCATTATTACATACCTGTGACCATGAACCTTGTGAGACATTGTTGACAGATCCTTCTTGCTGAAAACATCAGATTCTTCCAGAACAGCCATTAAGTGATCTGGCTGTGAAAGGTTTGGAACATGGAGAATAGCTGTGAATGCCGACAGCATCTCCATATCTTCCAGTACTTGCCTAAACACAGACATAAGATCAATTTGTTTAACTTTGCTATTAAAATAGCAAGAACTGTAGAAGTACCCCAAGTAGAGTTCCACACAACAGTTTTATTCAATTACAATATACAAATCTGTTATACTGTGTGTGACTTTATCACAAATTTCACATACATTCTAATCTGCAAAACATTCTAGCCCAACGAAAAAGCACCTTTTTTGCAGCTGTGGGTAAACTGCTTACAAAAAAACAATTTGGAACTAGGAGAATATCTTGCATCCACCCAACCATCTAATGCTTACATGCCAACGTTGCCCACGGCCTCCCATTTGCTTATAAAACTGGGTGTACCTTCAATTCAGCTAAGTTATCAGACTGTTTAGCTATTTAACTAGAGTCTTCAGTAAACACCCGTTACTTATACCTTCATCAAATATAACATTCATTCCGACAAATCCAAGTTAATCCATACAATATATCAGTTTTTGATGTACATTTCCTGTCATCTTGACTCTACAAAAGCTGATATGTATAATGCACTATGTGCACCATTATTTGGGGGGGGGGGACCCTGCTGTAAGTATAACATTAAAAACCATCTTATAAACACAATTTTTATTCTCAATATTGGCACTACCTTATAGTATTTTAATTCTTTAGGGACAAGATAAAATAGCCATTGACAATTATTTGAACAGTTTAATCATTAATATGGTATGCGTCTCTCTGCATGAAGTCTTTAGGAAGGAGTATAAACATAAGTCCCACAGTCTGAGGCTCGAAAAACATCAAATGGGAACTGAATTTTGTTAAAGTAAATGTGTCGACTGCAAATTAAATTACAGTAAGTGATAAAGATTAAGTCAGAAGAATGAAATAAATTAACTTCTGGCACACAGTTTTCTGCAAATCCAAATACAAAATCTGCAACATATTGATTTAGCACTAAAATCTGCTGCATCGACACACATAAAATTCATATCACTTTAACATGTGTGTTCAGAAAGACTATGATTTTTAAAATTGCTCATTTAAAATCTCCAATTATGCTAACTATATTATGAGAGTTACTCTGGGATTCCTGTGTGACACACAATCTTTACCTCCTGCTACTGGTACAGAGAATTAGAAGTTTTCGTCCTTTTGGTGGTTCTTTTTTCAGAAGAACAAGCAGTGCCTGAAGTGTAAGGTTAGAATAACGGGGTCCAATTGGACCATAATCAAGGAGACGTTCGATGTTGTCCACCAATATACAGCTCAACTGTGAGCGGTATGCATCATCAAATACCTAAACACAAAACAGGTGAGTATTAAAACATCTGCAGGTCTAGTTAGTTTATGGAATGTACATTATTTATAATAAATACAGAATAAATACCAAGCACAAGTACAGAATGACTGAAAAACACCCAGGAAATCTTAGTAAAAACATTGTAGGTACTAATACATAAAGATTTATGAAACACTATGCACGTATGCAGATAATGACTCAGATGTCAGCAAACAGCATACTTTATTTTACTTGGAGCATCAGCAGGCTAGTTTACAGACAGTTAATGCCTAAGCCAAACAGGAAGGAAGGGAAGGAAGGAAGGAATGGAGGAAAGGAAAAGACAGGAAGGAAGGATTTCTTATTTGTTATATTATTCTCACCTCTGGAGTGAAATTGCTGCCTGAGATGAAACACTGATTGCTAATTTTGTGACACACATTCAACTTGCTATACTTATGAAATAACTGTAATAATTAATATTATTATTGTGTTTTACTACAAAAGGATCATGTCACAGTTAAATGAAGTTTAACAGAGTTACAATCTCATATGAGAATAAAAGCCTTTAATTCACAGCAAAAACTTCAGAAACAGTGAGCAATGTTGGAGTTTTAATTAGGGATATGATCTACAGGGGGATTACTCTAGAAAATATACTGCACACAGTAAATCTAAGCACAACATTCACACTTATAAAGTCATTCTTATTCACAAACAAAACTGAAATTCTCTTGGGGGGGGGCGACATTATTGAATAGAATGTTAAAAATATAGAGTGCGTACCTTTCTTATATACAAACATTTTGCAGATTCAGTGAAGCCAACCATTTCTTCTGGTGAACAAACTTTCACAAAAGGAAAGTCAGAGTTCTTTGCAAGTTGTGCAGCAAGGGCTGTCTTCCCAGAGTTTGGTGGGCCTTCAAGCAGTACAGAAACCAGACCTGATGTATCTGTCGAGCGGGCCTGCTGTATGAACAACATTCCATCCTCTAGAATACTGCTTACAGGGGTACCCCAGTTAATGATGCCCCGTGCAAGAAAATGTTCAAGTACTTCAGCACTGGTTCCAAAGGCCTGCATAAAAAAGTACATATAAAAATATTGTGATTAAACTTTTAAAAACCTGTCTTCACATACCAGAGAGCATGTAGGAACACAGCCCTAAAAATCCACTTTACGTATTTATAAAAAGGAATTTACTGCATTTTTTTTGGGGGGGGGGGCATGGTGTATAATCTTGGTTTAATTTTTCACAAAGTGTCACTTATTTCACAAGTTTATCGTTTTATGTTCAAATAATACTCACACATTTCATAAACTATGCACTAAAATTTAACTACCCACTCCAGTAGCATAAAGGTTAAACTTAACATTAATTGTTTTATGACCTCTTTCTGTTCACGGAAGACATGGCTTCATTTATAAATTCATACACCTTACATGAAACCAGTCAATACAGGATAATTTTAAAAATCAATTTTTCATTTACTTCCTTTTATCTACATATTAAAACAGGATTATGTGATCACTGTGCTCCTGCATGTAAATGCTTCTTCAAATTTTGCATAAATGGCAAATTTTGACATCATTTGGCATAAATGTTTTGTCCCTGGAGATCACATCAACCTTGTGCTTCACAGTTTTCTGCATTCAGTAATAATATGAAAGGCATATTAACCCTTCAGCGTGGGGGTATTTAAAACCCAGATAATACTGTGATGTGGGAAGGTTTTTTCTACAGGGTATTTAAATTTTGAGCTAAATTGTGCAGGAGTCTATTCAAAATAATGTAATTTTGTTAATAGTGGTTGGATTTGGATGAAACTTGAAACAAAATATTTAGGAATGTCTGAGCTTTTCAAATATGCAATCAAATCTTATCTTAAAAATTTAACTTGGTGTGAAATGCCTTGAAACATTCTTCAACACATAGGGCTGCTTCACATTCGGGGCACCAAAACACTGTCTCCTTCCTTCTATTGTTTTTGTAACACACTACACACC
>Ga0123355_10004328_pt1 | contig 20656 bp, 15 predicted proteins | sample TergutEmb28metaG_3_FD_89872 | JGI IMG/M metagenome (GOLD analysis project Ga0123355, IMG submission 89872) | Embiratermes neotenicus P1 segment gut microbial communities from Petit-Saut dam, French Guiana - Emb289 P1 | ecosystem: Host-associated > Arthropoda: Insects > Digestive system > Gut ...
CAGGAGGAATTCCATTTTTTGTCCTATCCTGTGAAGCATACACTATTTTCGGACTGCTTTGCTATCGGGGGGCCGTCAAGCTTGGCTTGATCATTATCATACTAGGGGGAGTTTTTGATGGCAGTATCAACACTTCAATTGCAAAGCGAAGATAAATACACAAGAGAAGCCTACGCACGACGGCAAGATGAGATTTATTTTCATAACAAAGCCATGTACGAACGGGACGAGTATAAGCGCAGAGCGGAGCAAGCGGAAGCAGAAAATGAAAAACTCCGTAAGCAGATAGCTCTACTCCAGGCCGACTAGGGTGTGTTCCCACTACTGCTATAAAATATCAAGCCCGACATATGAGGATTGCCAGCCCCTCATACGTTCGGGCTTTATTTGTACAAACCAAGCCAGCTCTGATATAATGCCTTTCGTTCGTGGCTTTGCCAACTAAATTTTCAAAACTTACAAATGATGGAGGATATTAAATGAGAAAGATTATTTATTTACTAGCCGCATTGGCATTAGCGGTAACATTTTTGGCGTCCGCAAGGACTGCATATGCCGATGTGCTTTTTGAGCATGAGCTTCGTGAAGAACGGGGTGGGGTAGTATATGAGCGCATCCGCCAGATGACCACAAACGGGATGCTGGATGTGCATGTACTAACTGTTCCGCTAAACGACCCCAATATCTACATAGGCCCTGTGGTTAGTCAGCAGGCCCATGGGCGTAAGGATACGGCTACAAATTTGCTATCTGACGTTAACGCAGTTGCGGGTATTAACGCGGACTTCTTTGGGTTGGCCGGGCGATACTCTGTACATTTTGGCCCGATGGCCATGGATGGGGAGCTGTTGGGGCTTAACCCTCATACAAACCGCGAAAGTAACGAATTTGCGGCCTTCTTTTTAGATACAGCGGGGAATCCTTTCTTTAATTATATGCGAGCGGATGTGCGTTTCTATAATAATGGCGTGGCTAATGTGCATGTATCATCCCTTAATGTTATAGGGCTTGAGCTGCATTCCCCTGTAATAATTGACCGTCGTCTTATGAACAATACCGCTCAGCTTTTTGACCGCTTTAACGGGCTTACTAAGTTTGTTGTGCAGGGCGACAGGGTTACACGGGTTTCTCAAGGGATAGTTGATGTGCCAGTAAACGGCTATGTGCTTGTGTTGCCGCCTCATATGTATGAATCTCATAGGCATCTTATAAACGCCGGCGATTCTGCGCGGCTGCATGTAAGCAATAATTTGAATATTGATTTTTCCCGCATCCAGACAGCTATCGGTGGCGGGGGGCTGATTCTTTCTGGTGGGGAGACCATGTATGGCCGCGGAGTTGCACCCAATGCGCGGCACCCAAGGTCGGCCATTGGTGTTACTCAGGACGGCAATAGCCTGATTTTAATGGTGGTGGATGGGCGTACTCATTCTATTGGGGCTACCCACGCGGAGATGGCTGACTGGTTGCGCCGCTTTGGGGCATGGGATGCCATGCATTTTGACGGCGGCGGCTCTTCTACCATGGTGCTAAGGGAAGTTACCGGCGCTTATACCGTGGCAAATACACCTTCCGATGGTGCCGAGAGGCGGATTATTAATGCCCTTGGCGTGTTTGATCGCAGACCTTTTGTGCCTATTTATATACCGATACCCCAGTTGGCGGAACTTAGGAGCCACCCCGCCTCTATTTCTTTGTTTAGCGAAGGCCAGCAGATGAATCTCCGTTTCTCTGGCGTAGGAGTGGACGGCAACTATGTGGCCAATGTGCCTATATCAAATGTTTCCGCCTTTACTGTTGTGCCGCCCGAGTTGGGTACAATCGAAGACGGAGTGTTTACCGCCGGCAGTGGTCGCGGTTACATTATAGCTACGGTACATGGGGTTAATACCTATATACCCGTGACAATTGGCGGCACGTCGCGTGCTTTGGATATTTTGGTTAATGCGCCCAGCTTTGTGGGTTACCCCGGGGCTTATGTTGATGGCGAAGCCGGCCTTGATGGGCATAATCTTTGGTTGGAATATGGGTTTCTAAGGTCTTCTGTTACTCAGGCTGCGCATTTGGCCCTGTATCCGGTCATTAGTTTGCCTAATAATACCATCGCGATAAATATGCTAGTAGAAGGCAACAGCTCCGGTCATTGGCTGCGCGGGCGCGTAAGAGATGGCTCAGGACAGCTTCATAATATTGATTTTGTGCGCTATGTGGACTTCTATTACTGGACTCTGGTAACCGCGGCGTTGCCCGTAGGCGCACCTGGGCCATTTGTACTTGATAGGATTTATATGGTTACAGTCGGGTCTGATGTGACTGATACGTTCCGCATACAGTTTGGCGGCCTTGAGGCTATTGTTGCCCATGCTCCCCCCGAGAATGTGCCAGTGGGGCCAGTATTCCGCGATATGCTTTGGGCCGAACAGGGTTTTGTAGGTGTGTCCGCCGGTAATAATTTCAGTTTTGCTTTGCCATACGCAGGATATGAAGTGGAATATGAAACCCGCAGCGAAGGGCCTTTCTCCGTTACAACCATGACATTGTACGGTGGCAGGCTGGGTGCGGAGCAATGGGCGCAGTTTATGACCGATATCAGGTCTACCAACCCGTCCTATGTGGTGATACTGTTGGATAGGAACCCACGTACTGCGTTCCGCCATTCTATGGAGTTTGAGCTATTGCATTTGGCTTTGACAGAGTTGCAAAGCCAGGGTCGCAGGGTCTTTGTTGTATCTGCAACGGCGGCGGAAACTACCGTGCTCGTGAGGGATGGTATCCGTTATATAAACCTGACAAGTACGAATGATTATATTCATTTCCGTGTAGCGGATGAAATACGGTGGTCTGATTGACAGATGATTTAAAGCAAGCAAGTTATAACAAAGCGGACGCGCGGCCTGCCCGTACCGTTTTTGTAATGATGAGCATAATGGTAATTGGGAAGGCAATGGGCCTCTTGCGTGACCGTATGCAGGGCGTGACTTTTGGCACTGGTACAACAGAGGCTGTAGCTTTTGTGCAGGCCAGCGCTTTGCCGCGCAATTTCTTGGATATTATGTTTGCGGCGGCGTTGTCTTCCAGTTTTATCCCAGTTTTCAGTGCATATCTTGAAAAAAAAGGTAAAAGAGAGGCCTTTAATTTGGCCTCTCTTTTTGTTAGTGTTACGCTGGTTTTGACTACTGTAGTTACGGTGCTTGCGGTGATTTTTGCCGCGCCGCTTTATGATTTATTTACCGGCGGTGAGTACGAGATACGGGTTTTGGGGATCGAACTCCTTAGATATATGTTCCCCCTTATGATCTTAAGTGGGCTGGCGTTTTCTTTTACTGGGATATTGCAGTCCCTTGGTGAGTTTAGGCTGCCTGCGGCTATGAGTGCCGTGTCCAACGGTGTGATTTTGCTTTATTATTTTTTACTGGTAGATAGGTTTGGCGTGCGCGGGCTTGCGGTGGCTTTTTTGATTGGTTGGGCCATGCAGGCGCTGATACAGGTGCCGTGGCTTGTTAAACACAAGTTTAATTTCAGGTTTAAGCTGGATTTTAAGGATAGCGGTTTAAGGGAAATAGGAGCACTTACGCTGCCGGTTATAGCGGCATCTTGGATGCTGCCGGTTAATTTTTTGGTTAATTTAAGGGCTGCCGGCAGTTTATATGGCGGGTTTTATGGTGGACCTGCGATACAGTATGCATTTAGTTTGTTTACTGTTGTCAGCGGTGTGTTCATACTTTCGGTGGCAAATGTGATTTTCCCCAAACTGTCGCGTCAGGCCGCTACTTTGGATTTAGAGGGTTTTAGGTTTAGCTTGGGTGAGACGGTAAGGGTCATGTTCTTCTTTTTACTGCCGCTAACTTTGGGTATGATGGCGCTAAGTCAACCTCTGGTGCAACTGGTTTTTTATGGTGGATATTTTGGCGACAGGGATGTAGAAATAACCAGTACGGCTTTGTTTTTTATGTCTATCGGGATTGTAGCGTATGGCCTACAGGTAGTGCTGAGTCGTGCGTGCTTTGCTAACAAGGATGGGCGTACGCCCCTTGTATCGGCTATTACGGGTATAGGGGTTAACGCTGTACTTAGCTTTGCGCTTTTATGGTTGGAAATCGCGGGGCCGGCCCTTGCCAGTGCTATTGGCATTAGTATGGGGACATTGGTGATGGCTGTGATGCTTACACGTAAGGGGTATCTTGCTTGGCCTACGATGCTGGTGCTCGACCTTTTTAAAATGGCAGCTCTTGCTGTGCTTATGTTTTTTGCCGTGAGGTTTGTGCATGGGCGGTTAACTAATAGCCACGCGTTTTTGCAGGTACTTATACCGGCGGCAGCTGGGGCAGTGATATATATTGGCGGCTGCGCGCTGCTAAGGATGAAAGAGTTAAAATGGGTTATGGCTAATTTAAAGCCCGGTAAAAAGGCTTAGTCCGGTTTGAATCACAGATGAAATATTTTAATGGGAGAGGTTTGAGTGACAAGTTTGCACTTGAGGCGGTTGGTTGCAACGGCTGTTTTTTTGGCTATTTCGCTTGTTCTTAGGATGCAATCCGCATATATACCGTTGTTTGGTACTAATGATGTGCGGGTTGGTATCCATGGCGTATTTACTATTATGCCTGCGCTTTTGTTTGGGCCATGGTATGGGGCTGCCGCTTCCGGGCTTGGGGATTTGCTCGGACATTTTATGCGCCCATCCGGGGGATGGCTGTGGCAGATTACTGTTATTATGACCTTGGGCGGCTTTATGCGTGGTTGGGTATGGCGGCTGCTTAAGTCACGTAGCCCTATTGGTACGCGCGGGGTTGTAGCTGTTATGACATTTGCGTTTATTGTTTTTGGAGCCATTAGCATGGTGCAGCTTAGGCAGGATGGCATTACCCGTCAATTTTACGACAATGTGGCTGAGCCGTCTGCGGTTGAGACTCATGATATGAGTTATATTGGCCGGCTGGTTATATCACGTACGCAAAACACAAGCGACCCTGCGCATTTTATTAGATCCAGGTTTGTTGAAGTAACTTTTGCGCCTCTTGGTGTGGGACTATTAGGGCTGATTCTATTAGGTGTTGACATCTATTTATCCAAAGGTTTGCGTAAAGATGATGAAAACAAAGTTAGCCAAAAAGACGAAGCTGCCACTTATAATGGCGACAAGCGGCACAGATTGATATCAAAACTAACCGGCCCCTGGAATGGAAGTGTCATGTCTTTGGCGCTGACAATAATAGTTGTTAGCCTGATGATAAATACTGCAAATTCCTGGTTGTTTTGGGCAGTGACAGTGCCGGCTTGGCGCGCTTTTCCTTTTATGTATATCTGGTTGCCGCGGGCAGTGATTGCACTGTTAAACAGTGTTGTGAATGTGTTTATCGCGGTGCTTTTACTAAGGATTTGCTATAGACTGCCTTATTTGAAGTCGCTGATGGATTAAGACTTATGATATATTATCCTAAAGATTAATACGGAGGATTGTATTGTGATCAGGAAGATGCTCTATGCCGAGGTTATTATGTTGGATGATTTAACGCCAACCATTGTCACAGGCAGCCCAGAGCGTGATTCATGTATGGTGCTGCCAGCAAAATTGCCGGTTGGTTCATTGGTTGCGCTTGTAGCCAATACCCATAGGGTGGTAGTCCGCGTCGCGGAGTTAGCCGGGCATGGCAGGCGGCTTACCCCCGCGGATAAATGGCGGCTGGTACAAGATAATTTTCCTATTGGGCCACAGTTAAATGATGATACCCATATCTTTGATGGCGCCATATTTGAAAATAGCGCAGAGCGGCGCTGTTTTATGATGGTGGCGCTCCCAAGAATGGTAGCAGAGTCAATAGGTGAGATGGCTGTGGAGAAATGGGGCAAAGTACATAAGTTTGCGCGGCTGGATACTATCGAGCATATGCTGTTTAGGCATTTTGCTAATACATGCGGTGGTAAAGCTGTGCATCCGTTGAAAGCGGAAACTCCAGTGCAGTTGTGGGTAGTTTTTCCGCAAAGCATGGGGTTTAGAATTTTGCATATGAATGAAGGCCTGCCATATGGGGCGCATTACATAAGTAGCCACCCCGAACTGCGTGAAGCTGAGCTTGGACGGGTTTGGGAGGTAGCAACCCCAAGTCATGTGGTAATATTGACGCGAAATAATAGCGACGAAGAATGGATATCTGATTTTGTGCAGGGTAGGGGACTTGCTATAGAAAAGAAGCCATTATGTTGCCCCGCATGCTTTGTGGGTGAACACAAAGCAGTTCCTACAGGGTGAAAGCATTTTCGATATGAGACGCATATAGTTGGCCTTGCTGCTGTAGCACTTCCACCACATCGAAACGTATATCACTTTCGGTTAGATTATTGAGGGCTAAGTAATGGAGCGCTGTTTTGATAATGCGTTGCTGTTTTGTATGGCCTACTGCTTCACGAGGGAGGCCATATCCCAAGCTTTTGCGATATTTTACTTCCACAAAAACAAAATAAGTACCATCTTTTAAAATCAGGTCAATTTCGCCGGTTTTGACACGGTAATTGCGAGCCAGTACCTCGTATCCTTTGTTTTGCAGGAATTTTTCAGCGGCTTCTTGTCCGGCCAGGCCGGTTATGTGCTTATTATGCATATATCAAGGGCGGTGCGGCCACGGTTTCTTGTGAGAATGAAAGACAGCGCAAGTACCTGTTGGCAGCGGCATTGGCGGCTTCTTGGTTGGATGCGTATAAGATGGCCAAAGGCTGGCCTTTTTTTATAGCGTCGCCTGTTTTGGCTTTGATTATTATCCCTGCTTTATAATCTATGATATCATCAATTTTTTCCCGTCCCGCGCCTAGGTTCATGGCGCATATACCAATACCTTCTGTATCCATTGCCGCGATAAAGCCATCTACTGGCGATAGCACAGGGTGTATGATTTCGGCAATCTCAAAGCGCCCTGGTTGCACGGGTGTATAATCCCCGCTTCCGGCACTTTTTGATGACAGTCCGGCTTCCAATATATATGCCTTATTGCCGCCTTGAGCTTCTACCATTTCGGTCAGTTTTGCCAGGGCGTTGCCGCTTGTTATTGCTTCTTTTGCCATATCGCGGCACGCATCCAATGGGCCAAGGTCGGCCAAATAAAGCATATGTGCGGCTAACTCTATACATATTACGGTCAGGTCTTTAGGCCCTTGGCCGCGTAGCACGTCAATGACTTCCAATATCTCAAGGGTATTGCCAACGGCGTTACCCAGTGGCACAGACATATCCGTGATTATGGCATGTGTTTTGCGGCCGCAACCTTCGCCGATTTCGGTCATAGCCTTGGCAAGGGCTTGTGATTCCGGAAATGTCTTCATAAATGCCCCGTTGCCGGTTTTTACGTCCAGCAGAATTCGGTCGGCCCCTGCCGCTATTTTCTTGCTCATGATGCTGGCCGCAATTAATGGGATGCTGTCAACTGTGGCAGTAATGTCGCGTAGGGCATAGATTTTTTTATCTGCCGGGGCAAGGCTCGCGGATTGGCCGGTAATGCATATGCCTATGTTATCTACGATGCGCAAAAACTCATCTGTTGCTATATCTGTCCTAAAACCGGGGATTGCCTCTAATTTGTCTACCGTGCCACCTGTATGGCCAAGGCCACGCCCGCTCATTTTTGCTACAGGTATCCCCAGCGCCGCTACAATTGGGCCTACGACCAAAGTGGTTTTGTCGCCAACACCACCGGTGGAATGCTTGTCTACTTTTATGCCTATAAGGCTGCTAAGGTCAAGTTGATCTCCAGAATCGGCCATTGCCATGGTTAGGGCTGTCGTTTCTGCCGGGGTCATGCCTTTTAAATAAATGGCCATTAGTAACGCGGCCATTTGGGACTCGGGTATTTCACCTGCGGTAAAGCCATTAACTATATAAATGATTTCTTCCGATGAAAGCAATCTACCGCGCTTTTTTTTATGGATGATTTCGTATGCTCGCATGTTTTATCCTTTCTGGTTAGGCAAATCCTTCGCCCCAAAGCCGTAGGGCAATAACTCTGATAATGCATGTATTTTATAATCGCTGCTTGTCTTGGCCACGATTACCTGCAAATCATCCCCGCCAAATTCATATAGCATCTGCCTGCATACCCCACATGGGTAGCAATAATCCGCGCCGGGTGGCCCACCTGATACGGCTATCGCTGCAAAATCTCGCTTTCCGTCAGACACGGCCTTAACCAATGCAGTGCGCTCCGCGCAGCAAGTAGGTGAAAACGCCGCAGATTCGATGTTGCAGCCGGTATATACATCTCCATCCTTGGCTAAAAGCGCCGCTCCCACATGGAAGTTTGAATATGGTGCGTATGCCATGTCTTTTGCCGCTATGGCCTTTTCGGTCAAAACTCTAATATCCATGTAGTTAAGCTCCAATCTTAAAAAAACCGCGCAAAGCGCGGTTTTACTAAAGTTTCTAGAAGGTGGTCTGGGAGGAAACATTTTGATAAAAAGTTTCCTCCCAGGGTTTTAATCTTCTAAAATGTACAACTAAGCTACAACACAAGCATCAACTGGGCATACCCCAGCGCACGCATCGCAATCGATACAAACATCTGGATCGATTACATATATGTCACCTTCAGAGATGCAGCTAACCGGACATTCGTCTTTACAAACGCCGCAAGCGATACACGCATCGGTTATTTTATACGCCAATATACTCACCTCCCACTAGGGTGTTTTGCGGCAGTATATATTAAGGCTTGGATGATTGCAAGACATGTTGCCAGATGAAATTAGCCCTTTTTTTACAAGACTCACAATGTTATACTGGTGGGCGGAAAATAAGAAGTTATGTTCATAAGAGGCAACGCCGAATTGGTACGACAGTTTTACGCCAATTGAGACGGTGCTGACGCAGCTTGCCAATAAGGCAAGCAAAGAAGTGCCAACGAAAAGTGGCGCAAAAATGGCGTGCCAAGGCGGTGTTGAATTCTATGAACATAACTTCAAAATACAATGGAGGGAAACAAATGAAAAATGTAATAATCATAGGTGCGGCGGGCCGGGACTTTCACAACTTTAATACCTACTATAGAAATAACCCTGCCTACAAAGTAGTAGCTTTTACAGCGGCACAAATCCCAGACATAGCGGGCCGCAAGTATCCAGCCTCCTTAGCGGGAGACTTATATCCGCAAGGTATCCCCATCTACGCCCAAGACGAGCTTGAGTCGTTAATCACAAAGTTGGAAGCAGACGAATGTGTGTTCTCCTACAGCGACATTTCTTATAACGACGTAATGGCTTTAAGTGCCCGTGTAAACGCGGCCGGCGCGGATTTTTCTTTGCTTGGTTATAAAAATACGATGATAAAAAGCACAAAGCCGGTTATAGCAGTAGGCGCAACCCGTACAGGTTGCGGCAAGAGCCAAACCTCCCGCCGTATAGTTGAAGTGCTTATGGCGCAGGGCCTTAAAGTAATCGCGATACGCCATCCCATGCCATACGGCGATCTGGAAGCGCAAAAAGTCCAGCGTTTCGCCACAATAGAGGACTTAAAACTTCATAACTGCACAATAGAAGAAATGGAAGAGTACGAGCCCCATGTAGCTCGCGGCAATGTAATCTATGCCGGTGTGGACTATGAGGCCATTCTGCGTGCGGCAGAAAACGACCCAGACGGTTGCGATGTAATATTGTGGGATGGCGGTAACAATGACTTCCCATTCTACAAGCCTGACCTGATGGTAACTGTTGTTGACCCCCATAGGCCGGGGCATGAGCTAAGCTACTACCCAGGCGAAGTAACTTTGCGCATCGCAGACGTTGTAGTTATAAATAAAGTAGACAGTGCCGACTTTGAAGATATCCAAACCGTAAGGGCTAATATTACGGCTGTAAACCCAAACGCGACAGTAATAGAAGCAGCCTCAACTATCACGGTAGAAGATATGTCTGTAATCCGCGGCAAGCGCGTGCTTGTTGTAGAAGACGGCCCAACCCTTACCCATGGCGAGATGAAAATAGGTGCCGGCGTAGTAGCTGCCAGGCGCTTTGGAGCGGCAGAAATTGTAGACCCAAGGCCGGTAGCAGTGGGTAGTCTTGCCGACACCTACCGCACATACCCACATATAGGCAAGCTGCTTCCAGCAATGGGATACGGCGAAGAACAAATGGCAGACTTAGCCGCTACGATAGACCGCACAGATTGCGACGCGGTAATCATAGGTACGCCAATTGATTTAAACCGTGTAATCAAAATTAACAAACCCAACACCAGGGTAGATTACAGCCTGCAAGAGCTGGGGCAACCCAATATGGAAGATGTACTTGCAGAGTTTGTCAAAAAACTGAAAAAATAGCTTAATAATAAGGGCCTAATGCCAGTAGTAGCAACAGTAGCGAACTTAAACCACATTTCGGCGTGACATTCTGCAATGGTTAAATGCAGAATGTCACGCTTTTTTCACGCTTGGCCCTAACTCTAATTATTTTTCTTATCTTACAATAATCCTATTGGGCATTAGATACCCTTCTATCATAGGATTATAGTAGTCAAACACTCGTACATGCCCCCCAATTACATCAACAGGGAAAGCCGGGCGATACGCTATAACAATGTCAATTACCTCGCCGGGCGCGGTATCACGCAGATATAGGTTGATATTATCAAACCGCATCTCATATCTTTCGATAATGCCCATATGCCTAAGCCGTGCAAGGCTGCCACGCTCTACCCTAAACCCTTGGGGTATAGAAACGGCAATCAAACCATTATTTACAATGTCTCCAGAGGAGTTGACAATCCTAATCTCCTGTTCTACCAATTCGTGTACCGCTAGTTCGGTATTCATGCTGGATGTAATATGAAAGCCCCTGTCCAGCTCCACAGAATCGTATGGTGCGAAAAACTCCTGTACAACTTTGTACACCATTCTGCCCAAGTTAGGAAAGTCAATTTCAATAATATTCACTTCATCAAGACCGGCGAAAGTGACTTGATAAAAGTCAAGGGTATTATCGCTGCGGATATCAATAACACGTACTTCATCACCGATAGTTATAGTTATCTGTCCATCCTGCAAAGGCCCCGCTGTTGCGTGGCTAGTTAGTGCCATCAAAGACAGAATCGTAGCCTGTGTGCTATGCCATGTCCCCCACGAATCTCTTTGGCTGATAATATAATTTATCAGCATATTATTAACCGTGTTGTGGGAACCATGCCGTGAAAGGGCCAGAGATGTAAGCCCGGTGGCCTGCAAATATTGAATACGCCCAAATGCACCAAAATAGTCCCGCGTAGTCGACCTTACATATGCTGCATCACCTATGACTGCTACACTGTTTGCCAGCCTATCGATAACTTCATTGGCCATATAATGCCGAGTATTAACCAACACATTGGCAATTAGTGCTAACGTGTAATTATCATCTACAATGTCAAGCTGTGAAACTAAATAATCTACAGATTGTTCGAGGCGCCAGTCATGAGGAAATGCCTCTGAGATTGCCCATGTTATATATGCGTTAAAGGCAAGGAGCTGGCTCGCAGGGATGTAACCCCACCATCCCGTTATCTCAAAAGTGCCGTCCGGGTTTTGGTAGCTAAACAAAAACTCAAGCATCCTGTCCAGTACGCGCTCATCTATTGCGTATACGCTGGTTAAATCTTTAAGCTGCATTAATCCATATGCGGTAAGCAACGTTTCTGCCGGCGCATCGCCAAATAGGGAGAAACCTCCGCTGCCCCGTGCCACTTCAAAAGTCAGTAATCGTTGATAACCGGAGTTGATATATGACAGCGCTCTTTGAGTAAGGGCAGGGTCATCCAGGTTATTTAGCTGCATGTACCGCAAAGCCAGGATATTAGGGTAGAGTATTGATGATGTTTGTTCGAAGCAGCCAAAGGGCATACGGAATATATTTTCCATGCCTTCGATAACTGTGGACATAACCGATGGGTAAAATGTGATAATAGCATTGCGGGTATCAGGTATATTGGGCTGGGTAAAATTCAGTTCTTTTCTTGTACTGTTTTCAATATTTGCGCTGGAGACAACTCGCCTTATCCTAAAGCCCTCGGGGTTTACTCTCAGTCCCCTTTCCATGGCGTCGGCAAAGCCGTGGGTGTCTGCATAGGCGCGGAAAACAAAATTGCCAAACTGGGTAATTGTTATTGGTACATACACCATGTAAGACCGATTTGACTCTACAACAAGGGTTTGCACCGGGCTACCATGTAGCTCAAACCAATCCATTTCCGCAATTGTAAGGATAACTGTCTGCTCATCCTCAGTGTAATTAAACACGGTAACAGGGATACTTACCTGGTCACCCCGTATACTGTTGCGGGGGAGTTCGAAATCTACGAAGAAGGGCTGAAAGGCACGGATACTACTTTGGGCATGGCCGATTAACCCGTCTTGGGTGTTGCCTACAACTTGTATATTCCAAGTAGTAATATTATCTGCAAGAATAAACGCAAGGTCTGCCTGCCCATCACGGGCTATCAGCTCGGGCACGAATAGCATCGTTTCTAAAAATAAACGGCGTACCCTTGCGGTTTGTGTTTCTATTTCTGCGGGAGGGGCAGGCTCCTCGTCCGGTTGAAGCTCGGCAGGGGGCGCATCTGATGCAGGAGGCGGTGCAGAATCCGGTACTATAATTTGCGCGGGAGGCCTGCCTTCAGATATATCCAAATCTGCTAATGGTGGTGGCTCCTCCGCAGTGGGCTGCGCCGGGGCATCATTTGCTGCTCTTTCATATGCGGCTTCATTATCAGATGCTCTACTGCAAGCAGACAAAAATATCAGCGAAAGTACAAACAAAATAAGGGTTATTATTACTAACCATGTGACCCTATATTTGCTTCTCCAATTAGGCTTTTCATATGAAACCGTCCAGGGCGACGCGTTGGGCAAATAACCGCTTGCTTCCAGGTTAGGTGTGACGATAGGCTTTTTACTGGTTAGGTTAACAAAAAAAGCAATCGAAAACCCGACTATTGCCCAAATGCGTAAGAAATTAAGAAAGCCTTCACTACCTGCTCTGCCTCTTCGCCATTCTGGAGGCGGAGGAGGGGGATTTCTCAAGTATGCTGTTTGGATAAAGGTCATCTCTGTGCTTTGGCGTAGCAAAAGCCTGGTAATTGCCTGCTCGGATGCACTTGCGATAAGGGACGCATACAGAGTTGCGGCATCCAAATCGTCGCCAAAGCGTATATCCTCCAGGGCAAGCCGTACATTATCAATGGAAAGGTCGTTGGCGGCCAGGTTAAGCATGGCCTCGTCCACTATGCTTACCAGCAAGGCAGCATTAAGTGGCCGGCCGGCATTGTCGGTTACGCCAATACCCAGGTTTACAAATGCCCCCGGCAAATATTCTGGGCTATCGCTTTGTATAGAAAGTTGCATATAAGTTCCCGGGTCAATAAAAATTGTACGGCGTGCGCTATGAGGGCTTCCGCTACCGATACTTGCCCCAGGAGCTATCCACACCGCATAAATATCTATAAGCCCAAAGGCATCATCAATGTTAAGTTCGACTTGGTTATACTCAGATGTGATAATCTGCAATAGTTGGTCGTTCCTATAAGCATATATCTTAAACATGCCCCCGTCTTCCAAGCTAGCCAGCTGCAAATAAATTGTTTCACCCATTGCGAATCTGGGCCTGTTGGTGCTTAGGGTTAAGTTTATTCTTTGGACTGGGAATGTAAAGCTATTTTGAACACTATTGCCGTTCATGTCCATGGCAAGAGCATCAATACTGCTTCGCCCATATGGTAGATCTTCTAATACAAACATACCTATGCCGTTTTCATCGGTAGATATAATACGGCTAAAACCATGACCGGACACCTGTACATTTGCCTGGACAGGCGCACCCCCGGCGCTATGTGTAAACACATAAACCGTATTGGGAAACCCCTGCACAAAATATCCAAACTCGGGCATCATGTCTACTTCAAAAACACCTATCGAGGCTTGCACAGACATAGATGCCTCTACCCTAAAATTAGAGCTATCTATGACCTCAACAAAAATATTGTAGCGCCCTGGGTTTTGAGTTATGTGACTAAAAGTAAACCCGCCATTTTCATCTAGTACTATGCCAGCCGATATAAGATTACTATTTACATAAATGTTTACCGTACCCTGGTTAACTGGCTCACCAAAAAAATACATAACGCTACCTGATAAATATATAGTCTCGCCAATGCTGTATTCGGGTTTATCTGTTTCTAGAGTCACTCCAAACCTGGGTAGTACAAAAGGGCTTACCTCAAAAAAGGTATAGGCTTTAACCAACCCATTTTGCTTTATCACCAGACGATAAAAACCGCTGTTAACCTCATCCGCAAGGCTGAATCTGCCACTCATTATGCCAAAGTCCGAGGCCATAACATGCTCGAGATAAACCCGGTTGTCGTTACCGTCAAAAATTGAAATGGTAAACATATCACCGGAAATGGGGCGGGCGGAAGAGCTACCTATTGCCAGTACGCGGAATAACACATCGTCCCCAGGGTTATACAAACCTCTGTCGAAGTTGATAATAAAGTTTTCGCTAGTTTTTTCATATACGCGGACTTCTTTGCGAAAATCTTCGTTGCCTAACTCAGATGCTACTGTTATAAGCAGGTTATGTTGCCCCGCCGTTGTGTTATATAATGGGACGGAGATTATACTCTGACCGGCCTCGTCTGTGACAAACGACACCGGCGTATTAAGGAGATAATTATTATTGTAAAGGGACACATATAAATCTGCTTTTAGGGGTTGGCCTTCCCTGTCATGGACTTGTACTACGGCTACAAGGTCGGTACCTGTGTAGTATGTTCTGTTTGTAGTAATATGAAGCTCATGATACTGGTTATAAAGCGCTAACCTTTGCGTTTGCTCTTGCCGGGCCGTAATAAAATTGCTTGCCCTGACCTGTATATACCTGCCGGATACCAATATAATGATAGCGGCCAGTATGTAAAGCCCTATATTGCTGCGTTTTCTGGTCATGAGATACCCTCCTCGAGGCACAAATGTGATTTGTTTGCAGATGTCAAGTGCCTTGTTATTACAATTATGTTACATTTTTTTGTGTTGTCAAATTTATTATGTAAATTTAATTATTGCTTAACTTTTCGTAATTTGCTGCATACTTTTGTAAAATGACGCAATAAATAAAAGGAGCATTTTTACACATTTGACAATTGGCCCTGTAGGCCGTATAATCCGCGCTAATTCTAGGCATTGTAATAGTAGTATAAAAGTCGGTTTTCTCCGACTTTTTTGTTATGTAAAAACATGTGGAAATAAATTGCAAATAAACCATGGGGTGATAATATGTCAGTAGAAAAGAAAACAGTCTTGACCTACGAAGGTCTAAAGAAATTGGAAGCAGAGCTACATGAGTTAAAGGTAGTGCGGCGTAAAGATGTAGCCGCTAAAATCAAAGAGGCTCGCGGCCAAGGGGATCTTTCCGAAAACGCCGAGTACGATGCCGCAAAAGAAGAGCAAGCTGAAATAGAAGCCCGCATTGGCTTAATCGAAAAAATGCTTAGAAACGCCGAAGTCATAGATGAAGAATATCTAGACAAAGACAGCATAGGACTAGGCAGCAGGGTAACGATTCTTGATCTTGAGTATGACGAGAAATTCGAATACTTAATCGTAGGCTCAACAGAGGCCGACCCAACAGGAGGACGTATTTCTAACGAATCTCCCCTTGGCATGGCCTTGCTTAAACAAAAACGTGGCGAAACCATATCGGTAGAAGCGCCAGATGGTGTAATTAAGTATCAGATACTAGACATTGCATAGCAAAGCGAATTAAAGGGAGCAAAACCATGGATACAACACCGGATCAACTGCAAGACCAAACCCAAGAACTAGAGCTGCACGAGCAGCAGCGTATACGTCACGAAAAGTTAGTAACCTTGCAAGAAGCAGGGGCTGACCCGTTTTTACATGTTAAATATCAAGTTACGGCTTACAGCAAGGGTATTAGTGATAATTTTGTAGAACTGGAAGGCAAACAGGTAAGCATAGCCGGTCGTCTAATGACCAGGCGTATAATGGGCAAAGCTTCTTTCGCGGATATCCAGGATAAAGACGGGCGTGTGCAGACATATATACGCCGCGATGATATAGGCGAGGAAGTTTATAATGCTTTCAAGCAGTACGATATAGGTGATATTGTGGGTGTGACAGGCGAGGTTTTCCGCACCAACAAAGGCGAAATTTCTGTTAAAGCCGTTAGCGTGACATTGCTTGCCAAAAGCTTGCAGGTTCTACCCGAGAAATGGCATGGCCTGCGCGACCAAGAAGCCCGCTATCGCCAACGTTATCTGGATTTGATTGTCAACCCAGAAATAAAAGATGTATTCATAAAGCGCACGGCAATAATCAAGGCTGTACGCGCCTTTTTGGATGGCCGGGGCTATCTGGAGGTAGATACGCCTGTGCTGCAAACTGTGTCCGCTGGGGCTGGTGGTACCGCACGCCCTTTTATGACCCATCACAATACTCTGGACTTGGATATGTATTTACGTATCGCGCTTGAGCTTCCGTTAAAGCGTTTAATCGTTGGTGGTTTTGATAGGGTCTATGAAGTTAGCCGCTGTTTCCGTAACGAAGGCATGAGCACAAAGCATAACCCAGAATTTACAATGCTTGAGCTGTACCAAGCCTACACAGATTATCACGGTATGATGGAGTTAACAGAGTCCATGTTCCGCCAGGTAGCGCTGGATGTACTTGGCACGGCAATTGTGCCCTGGGGCGACCATGAAATAGATCTTTCTAAGCCTTTTGCCAGGCTCACAATGGTAGAAGCTGTGCGGCAATATTCAGGTGTTTGTTTCGACCAAATTCCTGATTTAGACGCCGCGAGGGAAATCGCAAAGAAACACAATGTCGCATACGAAAAGCACCACGGAAAGGGCAACATATTAGAGGCTTTCTTTGACGAATACGTGGAGAAAAACTTAATCCAGCCTACGTTTATCATGGATCATCCAATAGAAATATCCCCACTAACCAAAAAGAAGCCCGACAATCCCGAGTATACAGAGCGTTTTGAGTTGTTTATATATGGGCGTGAGATGGGTAACGCTTATTCTGAGTTAAACGACCCTATAGACCAGCGCCAGCGCTTCCAGCATCAGGAGGCTTTGCGCGCAGCCGGGGAAGATGAGGCATCCATGACGGATCATGACTTTATATTGGCGCTAGAATACGGCATGCCGCCTACCGGCGGCTTAGGTGTGGGAATAGATAGGCTTATCATGTTACTAACTAATTCTTCCTCTATACGTGACGTAATCCTCTTCCCGACTATGAAGCCTAAGGATAATTAAAGCGACAGTTTCTCATCGATGCGCTATATCTTCATGGAGGTACGGTAAATGTACAAGCAGGAGTACCCCAGGCCACAGATGGTAAGAAGCAACTGGCTTAACCTGAATGGCAAGTGGTCCTTTGGTTTTGATGATACCGATAAAGGTTTAAAAGAGAAGTGGTATAAAAATCCAAGCCTTGATAGCGAGATTGAAGTGCCATTCGCCTTCCAAACAAAGCTAAGCGGCATACTTTGGGGCTATACTACTTAATCAAATCTTTGGATGCGACAAGACTTGTAATTTCTAATGACGGCTGGGGAATGACCAAGACAGATATCTGTGCCGTTCACAATTACAATCATGACAGCCGTTTACGCCTCAAGGGTGCTGCATGGTTATTGCTATACCCAGCTTACCGACGTAGAGCAAGAGATTAATGGCCTCCTGACTTATGACCGCAAGCCAAAATGTGATTTGTCTAAGATTAAAGAGATAAATGATATGTGGCATGTGCCGATAGCGAATAAATTTACGATATAAGAAAAATTTAAAGAAAACTTGACGCAATGGGGATACTTGGGTACAATCACTGGGTTGCAAATATAGCGTTTATGGGATTATAATCCCCCTATACAGACAGTAACGCCGCCGCAAGCGGCACGAATTAAAAGAGGAGGTGAAATCTTTGGCTAATATCAAATCCGCTAAGAAGAGAATCCTTGTTTCTGCCAAGCGGCAAGCGCGCAACAGGCATGTTAAGTCTTCTACCAAGACTGCTATCAAAAAGCTAACAGCGGCAGTAGGCGCTGGCCAAACGGACGATGTACAAGCTTTGCTTTCGCAGGCAGTTTCCGCTATTGACACGGCGTGCTCAAAAGGCGTTTATCATAAGAACACTGCGGCAAGAAAGAAGTCCAGGCTATCCAAGCTGGTTAATAAAGCAGTGTAGTGGCTAATAATTTTTCCCAGAAAGCTGCGTGATGCGCGGTTTTCTGGGAATTTTTTATGTTTTACAGCGCAAAGTGAGGAAGTGTGGGCGTGCTTTGCCTGCAGGAGTGGCGGGAGTATGGGGGCGGCGCCCCCATTTAAAGGGAGGATATAATGCGTTATTCAAATTTTGGCAAAACGGGAATCAAGATGTCTGCGCTGGGCTTTGGCGCTATGCGCCTCCCTATGCGGGATGAGGGCGGCAAACAGGTTGTAGATGACGATTTAGCGATACCGCTATTGCGACGGTCTTTTGAGCTTGGCGTTAACTATGTTGATACCGCCCCGTACTATCTGGAGAAGCTAAGCGAAGGTGCTGTAGGAAGGGCAATTAAAGGCTATCGTGACAAAGTATATATTTCTACCAAAAACCCGATAGAGAATGACTCCCCCGATGACTGGATGAAACGGTTGGAGAGTTCTCTTAAACAACTGGATGTAGACTACATTGATTTCTATCATTTTTGGGGTATTAAGTTAGAAGGTTTTCAGCGGTGGGAAGGCCTAAGTGATGGGCCACTTCAAGCCGCGGAGCGGGCAAAGGCTCAAGGACTTATTAAGCATCTATCGTTCTCGTATCACGATAAGGCGGAAAATTGCAAGCATATATTAGAAAGTGGCCGCTTTGATTCGGTTTTGATTCAATATAACCTCCTTGACCGCTCCAACGAGGAAAACCTGGCCATTGCTAAGGAGAACGGCCTTGGCGTTGTGGTTATGGGGCCTGTAGGCGGCGGACGTTTGGGTGCGCCTAGCGATGTTATCCAGGGGTTACTTAAAGATAAGCCAGCCAGCACCGCCGAAATGGCCTTGCGGTTTGTACTGGCCAATGAAAATGTTGACGTGGCTCTCTCTGGTATGAGCGAGATGGCGCATTTGGAAGAAAACGCAAAAGTAGCCGCGGCTACCGGTAAGCTGACAGACGCGGAAATAGCTCAGGTAAAAGCAATGATGACCGAAAACGCAGCACTGGCCAAGTTATACTGTACATCATGTAATTACTGTTTACCCTGCCCGCAAGAAATTAGAATACCGCATATCTTTAACATCATGAATAACCACCGCGTTTACGGCCTAACCGACCATGCAAAGGCCGCTTACGGGCAGGTTATGCGTGGCGAAGGCTGGGTTAAGAGCGCCGATGCAACCAAATGTGCAGGCTGTGGCGTATGCGAAAGCAAATGCCCGCAAAAGCTCCCTATTATTGAGCAGCTTAAGGAGACTCATGAAGCGTTGATATAATCCTTTGAACTGTATGTTTTTATGTATAAGAAAAAGCGCATTCGGCACACTTTGTTAATCTTGGTGTTGTGCATGCGCTTTTTTAGCTTGCACGGTTGATTGTACGATACTTACCCGGGGGCATACCGGTATATTTCTTAAACACCCTAAAAAATGTATTCGTTGACACAAATCCAGAGGCTGCTGCGATATCCTCTATACTCTTATCCGTTTCAATAAGAAGAGCCATGGAGCGCTCCACCCGTTTTTTTTGCAGGTATTCTGAGAAGTGAACCCCAACTTTATGTGTAAAAAACCGGCTGGCATAGGAATAAGAGATAGCCATAGCCGTGGCTAAGTCTGTTAGAGAGATGTCTTGGTGCAGGTTTTCGTCAACCCATATAGCTATTTTATTGTCGGGACTTTCGGCTTGTACTTGAGTGGAAAGCTCGGCTAAAATCAAGGAAATCAACAACTTGGGATTATAAATGTTTTCAAAAAGTCTCCGTCTCGAGGCGTCTCCGGGTCCGACGATAAGACATACCGTATCATATAAGTAAAGCATTAGCCGCCGTGTATCAAGCGCATGTGCGGCTATATTTATTTCCAGGCAGTGAGAAATGGCGGCTTCGAGTTTCTCTATATCCCCGTTAAGCGCCGCGGCAATTAACTGGTTATGGGTAGACGCAGATATTTTGCATCCGCTTACAGATTCGCTCATCTGGCCCCATACTGCTGGCCTATTCTCCGCATTAAGTCCATCCATAGGTACTTCAAAAAATGCCCACCGACTCTCATCAAGGGCTGTGGAAATTTTGTTATAACCGGAATGAAGCCCGGAAATGCCACACTGGGAGTAGCCCTTTTGCCCTTCCATATATGCTCCTACCCAATCCACAAGCTTCGTATACTCGCCCTCACCGCTAAAGAAAAAGTAGTAGAGGCTAAACTTGCTTATCCCGTATATTTGGTGGGAGTCAAAGACTTTTACGGCTTTTGTAAATGCGTGAGCTTTCATAGCATCTTTGTTGCCATCGGTGTCTTCAAAAAGGATTATCAAAGCGGAGTACATCTTCGACCCAAGGTCTATCCTTGCCTTTATTTCTTCTGTAGCCTCGGCCGTAATTAGCTGATTAAAAGCAAGTTGACGCTGGCTTCCTTCTACATCTTTTA
>Ga0123355_10004329_pt1 | contig 20654 bp, 12 predicted proteins | sample TergutEmb28metaG_3_FD_89872 | JGI IMG/M metagenome (GOLD analysis project Ga0123355, IMG submission 89872) | Embiratermes neotenicus P1 segment gut microbial communities from Petit-Saut dam, French Guiana - Emb289 P1 | ecosystem: Host-associated > Arthropoda: Insects > Digestive system > Gut ...
ATAATAATAGGTCTCATGGCAGGAATTGCCCTTGGCTTTGTATTTAATATTACTTACCCTGTAGAATATTCGTTTTATATTACGATGGCACTTCTTGCAGCGATGGACTCTGTCGTAGGTGCATTAAGGTCACACCTTGAGAACAAATATAACAGTGTAGTATTTATTACGGGATTTTTAACAAACGCTGCACTTGCAGCAATGCTAACGTTTGTTGGAGATAGATTAGGTGTTCCATTATTTTATGCAGCGATACTTGTATTTGGTGGAAGATTGTTCAATAACCTTGCAGTTTGCAGGAGAATTGCTCTTGATAAATTCCTTGCGAAAAAAAATGGAAATAAAAACGAAAATATAGACGAAAAATGAGTGCATTTTTGTGTAAAATGTGGTATGATAATTTGATGAGAATTTGAAACATCAAATTTGAATTTGAGGAGGGTGTCTTTTAATGTTGCAATTTGAGATGAATGGGGAAGAAGTAGCTCAAATAAAGGTCATTGGAATAGGCGGAGGTGGATGTAACGCAGTCAATAGGATGATTGAAGCAGGTCTAAAAGGCGTCAACTTTATGGCGATTAATACAGACAGGCAAGCATTGACTGAATCAATTGCCGATACTAAGCTTCAAATAGGCGAAAAGTTGACTAGAGGTAGAGGTGCAGGAGGTAATCCTGAGATCGGACAAAAATCCGCTGAAGAGAATATAGAAGAGTTGAAGAAATTCATAACAGGTGCCGATATGGTGTTCATTACTGCTGGCATGGGCGGTGGTACCGGAACAGGTGCAGCACCTATTGTTGCCAAGGCTGCAAAGGATATGGGTATTCTTACTGTAGGAGTTGTTACTAAACCTTTTGGTTTTGAAGGTAAGAAACGAGAAGACCACGCAAACCTTGGAATTAAGTTTCTAAAAAAATATGTAGATTCACTTGTAGTAGTGCCAAATGATAGACTACTGCAAATTTCGGAGAAAAACACATCAGTGCTTGAAGCGTTTAATATGGCAGATGAAGTACTTAAGCAGGGAGTACAAGGTATTTCCGACCTTATCGTTGAGTCAGGCGTAATTAATCTTGACTTCGCGGATGTTAAAGCGATTATGAGCGATAGAGGTATTTCGCACATGGGCGTTGGACGTGGCAAAGGAGAAGGCAGAGTTCAGCAAGCAGTTCAAGATGCTATTGACAGCCCACTTCTTGAAACAAGCATCAACGGAGCGAAGGCGATACTTCTAAATGTAATGGGTGGATACGACCTTGGTATGCTTGAAGTTAATGAAGCGGCTGACATAGTTCAAAGTGCGGCTGACAAAGATGTAATGCTTATCTTTGGAGCTTCTATAAAAGAAGAATTACAAGACGAGATGATTATTACAGTAATTGCTACAGGCTTTGAGGATGCAAGACCAAGTCAACTATCTGGTATTGATGAAGAAATCAGAAAGAGACTTGACGGCATAGGAAAAGAAGATCCTACAGATGGATTTGATTTTAAGAGAGCTGCAGACCCAGTACCTGCACCAGAGGCGGTGCAAGATGATGTGGATCCTATGTTGAAGGATTTAGGTGTTTCTGACAGCGGTGCTGAAGAAGTTAGTACTGATGAAAATTCAGAAAAAACGCCGTTTGAGGTTCCTGGTTTTTTACAACCGTTTAAAAAATAGGCGGCTTCGTTAATAAAGTTAAAAACAAGAGCCGGCGAAGACCGGCTCTTTTGGTAATTTGAAAGAATGAAAGAAATAAACTCTAGTGCAAACAAAAAATATAAGCTACTCGTGCAATTGTCAAAGAAAAAATACCGCGACAGGTTAGGGCTGTACTTGATTGAGGGAAATAATTTGATTGAGGAAGCTCTAGGGTGCAGTATGGACATTGAGGCAATATTTGTAAGGGAAGATTACGAAGGCATAGATTCCAAGATTAAAGAGTATGAATCTTTTATTTCGGAAGTTTATGCTTTAGGCAAAAGTCTTTTTGATAGTATTGCACAGACAGAGACGAGTCAAGGGATAATTGCGATAGTAAAAAAGAAAGACTATACGCAAGATGATTTTACTCGGTGTTGCAAAAGTGGAAACATACTTGTGCTTGACAGGCTGCAAGACCTAGGCAACATTGGAACTATGATAAGAACAGCAGAAGCTGCAGGATATAAAGGCATTGTTGTCATAAAAGGAACTGGCGATGTTTTTTCGCCAAAAGTCGTAAGAGCTGCAGCAGGTTCGATTTTTAGAATGTCGATACTATTTGCAGATGATGCAGAATACGCAATTACAGTAATTAGAGCTATGGGCAAGAAAATTATTAGCACATGCTTTGAAACAGAAATAAATTACTTCGACGTTGATTTGCAAAATGAAGTTGCACTTTTGATAGGAAATGAAGGCGGCGGGCTTAGTCCGGAGCTAATAGACAAATCGGATGTTAAGGTCAAAATTCCGATGGAGGTTTCCGTAAATTCACTTAATGCAGCGGTAGCAGCAGGGATATTAATGTACGAAAGTATACGAGAGAAAAAGAAAGGGTAAGAAATGCAAAGTCAGTTAAGTAACATTTTACAAGAAGCAAAAAATCACCTCGCTAACGTTTCATCTGTTCAGGAAATAGAAGAAGTGCGAGTAAAACTGCTTGGGAAAAAAGGGCAGTTGACAGAAATTTTAAGGTCGATGGGAGCGCTTTCTCATGAAGAGAGAAAAGAGCTGGGTCAAGCTGCTAATAAAGCTAAGGCAGAGATCGAAAAGATGATTGAGGAGAAGTTTGCGAGTGCGAAAAGTGCCGTAAAAGAGGCGAAGTTTAAGCTAGAAAAAATAGACGTAACAGAGCCAGGGAAGCAGGCAGCACTAGGAGTAAAGCATCCGATATCAATAACAATAGATGAAGTTTCAAAAGTTTTTATGTCGATGGGATATTCTGTTGCAGAAGGTCCTGAAGTTGAGACTGTGTTTAACAACTTTGATGCACTAAATGCACCTGCAAACCATCCGTCAAGAGACTATACAGACACGTTTTATGTAACTGAGAGCACGCTTTTGAGAACTCAAACATCGCCTGTTCAAGTGCGAACTTTGCTTGCGGAAAACCCGCCTATCAAAGTAATTTCGCCGGGGAGGTGCTTTAGACGCGATACACCTGATGCGACACATTCACCTATGTTCCATCAGATTGAAGGACTTCTTGTTGATGAAGGCGTTACGATGGCAGACTTAAAAGGTACGCTTGACTATTTTGCAAAACAATTATTTGCGGCTAATGTAAAAACGAAATTTAGACCGCATTATTTCCCGTTTACAGAGCCAAGTGCTGAGATGGATGTTTCGTGTTTCAAATGCGGAGGCACAGGATGTAGAGTTTGTAAAGGCACAGGCTGGATAGAAATCCTTGGTTGCGGTATGGTTCATCCGAACGTTCTAAAAGTCGGCGGTGTAGATACCGAAAAATACACAGGCTTTGCGTTTGGAATGGGAGTTGAGAGAATTGCCATGCTAAAATATGGCGTTGATGATATTAGGCTGTTTTACGAAAATGACATGCGTTTTATAAATCAGTTTAAATAATATACGCATGTTAACCATTTCTGCAATCAGGCTCGGATAAGTAATGATTACTTCGTAATCATACTATCGTAAGTTCCGAGGTGATTGCATCAACGGTCAACATGCAATATAAATAAAAAAATTAATCAATAAAAACAATTTTAATTTGCGTAGGAAATTTTTCGTAGAGCTAGGCGTGTGAGTGAATGAGCTAGAAGTGTACATCAAAAGTACCTGAGTAGCGAATGAATGAGCAACAACAACGCTATACGGAAAATTAACAAGCAAGAGGAGGGAAATATGTTAGTACCAATAAACTGGTTAAAAGATTATATAAATGTCGATATAGATATTCAAGAATACTGTGAGAAAATGATTATGTCTGGCTCGAATCTTGAGGGAGTGCAGAGTTTTGACAAGGAAATAGAAAATATCATAATTGGAAAGATTATAAAAATAGAAAAGCATGAAAATGCAGATAAGCTTCTTGTTTGTATTGTTGATATCGGAAAAGAAGAACCTGTTCAGATTTTGACTGGTGCGACAAATGTTTTTGAGGGAGCGACGATTCCTGTAGCTGTACATGGAAGCAGAATCCCTGGGCCATTGCACGGTCAGCAAAAGCAAGAAGGTGGAGTTATAATTAAAAAAGGCAAAATCCGAGGCGTAGAGTCTGCTGGCATGCTTTGTTCACCTACAGAATTAGGGTTTGCAGATAAGGTGACTCCTGTGGATTTTAGGGACGGTATTTGGATACTTCAAGGAGAGTACACGCTGGGGCAAGGCGTAGTTGAGGCACTTGGTTTTGATACAAATGTGGTTGACTTTGAGATTACACCAAATAGAGCTGACTGTTTATCAATCATTGGTATGGCAAGAGAAACAGCAGCAACATTTAATAAGGAATTCACATATCCAGAAACAAAATGCGAAAGCGAAGTGGATGACGTAAATAAATATATTTCAGTTGAAATCAAAAACCCTGAGCTTTGCAAAAGATATGTGGCAAGAGTTGTAAAAGATGTAAAAATAGGCGAGTCACCTTGGTGGATTCAAAAAAGACTTATGATGGCAGGCATGAGACCTATAAACAACATCGTTGATATTACGAACTTTGTAATGCTCGAATACGGTGAGCCAATACATGCGTTTGACATTAGACAAGTCGCAGGAAATAAGATAATCGTAGATACAGCTTCAAAAGGCGAAGTGTTCACGACACTAGATGACACGGAAAGAAAACTTGAAAGCGATATGCTACTTATAAAAGATGCCGAAAAAGGAATCGCACTTGCAGGAATTATGGGCGGACTTAACTCTGAGATAGAATCAGACACAACAACTATTGTCGTTGAAGCGGCGAACTTTGATAAAGACAACGTTAGAGCTACGAGCAAAAAAATCGGACTTAGGACTGAGGCTTCTGCTAGGTTTGAAAAAGGCGTTGATGCAAATTTGTGCCTTACAGCGGCAGATAGAGTTTGTAAACTCATTGAGATGCTTGGAATTGGAACAGTTGTAAAAGGTGCGGTAGATGTTTACCCAACTACTGTTTCTGCACAAACTATAGATGTAAGAGTATCGAGAATAAATAAAGTCCTTGGTATAGATATCACGTCTGATGCTATGGCTGATATGTTCCGTTTGCTTGAAATGCAAGTAATTACAGAGGGAGATATACTTAAAGTTACACCACCTACATTCCGTCAAGATTTAACAGAAGAAGTGGATTTTGTAGAAGAAGTAGCACGTCTTTACGGATATGACAAATTACCTCTGTCAATTCCAAAAGGTGGCAGTATGTCGAGAAAAACAAACGAAAGAACGTTAAAAGATATCGCCAAAGACGTAATGTGCGGACTTGGTGCAAATGAAATTCAGACGTATTCGTTTGTTACTCCTAAAGGGGTTCTTAACATGGGACTTGATGAAAATGCTTGGGAAAGTAATTTCGTAGATATAATAAATCCGCTTGGCGAAGAAAATTCTGTTATGAGAACTATACTTATGCCAAATATGCTAGAGACACTTGGAAGAAACTTTTCAAGAAATGTTGCGTATGTAAAAGCTTTTGAGATAGGCAACACGTTTAGCAAAAGTGAGGATAATAAAGAAGGACTTCCTAGTGAGCATGATTCAATTGCGATTGCAACTTACGGGCAAGGAGAGGATTTCTTTACGCTAAAAGGAATGGTAGTTGAGCTTTTGACAAACCTTGGTATACATGAGCCAAGCTTTGAAGCTTATGCAGAATATGGAGCGTACCATCCAGGAAGATGTGCGAAGGTTATGATTGGTGATTCTGTGCTGGGTATAATGGGCGAGCTTCACCCTGACGTTGCTGATAAGTATGGCATAGGAACTAAAGTGTACTGCTGTGAGCTTAGATTTGATAAAGTTATGCAGGCTGCAAATTTGGATAAGGTATATAAGCCACTTCCAAAATATCCGTCTGTAGCGAGAGATATCGCACTTCTTGTTGATGAAGATGTTGAGATAGGTACAATTAAACAAATCATAGTTGCTAAGGGTGGAAAAATCCTTGAAAGTGTTGAACTGTTTGACGTTTACAGAGGTAAGCAGATTGCAGAAGATAAAAAGAGCGTAGCATTTGCATTGACATATAGAGCAAGTGACAAAACTCTGACAGATGAAGATGTTGTAAAAGTGCATGGGAAGATTTTGAAGGCACTTGAGGAAGAATTAGGTGCGACATTACGCGAAATCTAATTAGAAACATATAGCATTCACTTCTGTAATCGGGTTCGGATAAGTAATGATTGCTCCGCAATCATACTATCGTAAGTTCCGAAGCGATTACATAAGCAAACGCTATGTGCATAAAATCAAATGCGTAATGTCACAATGCTTATATTAAAAGGCGTAGGGATTTTCTTGCGTGGCTAGGCGTGTGAGCGAATGAGGCAGAAGAGTACCTCTAACGTACCTGAGTGACGAAATGAGTGAGCAACAACAAAGCCATGTGAGGAAATAACAAGCCGCAGGAGGTAGAGCAATGGAGAAGGTAAGAGTACGAATTTACGGGCAAGAGTACGTCATTTCGGGTGAACAATCAAGAGAGCATATTATGAAAGTTGCGGGGTATGTGGACTCTAAAATGCGTGAAATTGAAAGAGTCGCAAAAGGCGGGCAAACTTCGATACTTGCGGTGCTTTCGGCTGTAAACGTTGCGGACGAATATTTTAATACGCTTGAACGTATTGAGGAGCTAAACAAATCAAAAGAAAAACTCGAAAAAGACGTTGAACACTACATCCAAATGTGGGAAGAAGCAAAAAAGAGTTTTTTGCAGTACAAAGAAGATGCGCAGGCAGTTTCGCTTAAAAAAGAAACATTAAAAAATTCGCTTAGTGAAAAAGAGCAAGAAGTTGACGAACTGAGAACTAAACTTGCCGAGGCTGAAGTTAAAGCACAAAAAGAGCTAGAAACTGAGATGAAAAAAGCACTGGATAGGCTTAAAGAAGTTGAGGGCAACTATTTTGACCTTCAAATGGAAAATGTACAGCTTAAAAGCGAATTGGAAAGACTAAGAAGGGCATGAACCAAAAGTCATTTAAAGTTTTAGAATATGGCAAGATTATACAGCTTCTCGGTGAGCAGGCTGCGTCCGAAATGACGAAAAAAGTGGTATCTGAGCTGATGCCTTTTACTTCGTCACATCTTATAGAGGACGCACAAGCAGAAACTGCGGAGGCTGCTTCTGTTATTACAGTCAAAGGGACGCCACCGATAGGTGCGTTTTACGACATCGAAAATTCACTTCACCTTGCAAACAAAGGTGGAACGCTAACTATGCGTGAACTCCTGCAGGTGTTATATAACTTAAATGTAACAGCAAATATTTCGAGGTTTCTTAAAAATGATTTGCCTGAAATTCCAATAATAGCAGGGATAAATGACGTGCTTTCGGTGCAAAAAAATCTAGCAGAAAATATTGATAGATGTATAATTTCCGAAGAAGAAATGTCGGACAATGCGAGCACGGAGCTACGCAATATAAGAAGGAGCATCGGCAGGCAAAACGAAGCACTAAGATCTAAGATGAATCAGATTATAAATTCGACAGCAAACAAGGTAATGCTTCAAGATGCAATAGTTACGATGAGGCAAGGCAGATATGTAATTCCGGTTAAGCAAGAACACAAATTACGCTTTCCAGGGATTGTTCATGACCAGTCAAGTAGTGGAGCGACGCTTTTCATAGAACCACAAGCTATTATTAACTTGAACAATGAACTTAGGGAGCTTGAGCTTGCCGAAAAAGCAGAAATGGAACGCATACTTTCTGAGCTTTCTGCCGAAGTTGCAGAACATTTTCATGATTTACTTAACAATCAAGAACTTTTAGTAAAACTCGATTTTATATTTGCAAAAGGAAAACTTGCAGTTAAACAAAATGCAACTAAACCAACTATAAACACAGATGGCTACATAAATATGAAATCTGCAAGACACCCACTTATAGATGTCGAAAAAGTAGTTCCTGTAGATATATCGCTAGGGCGTGTGTACGATACGCTCGTCATAACAGGACCAAATACAGGTGGTAAGACGGTAACGCTTAAAACTGTGGGACTTCTTACGATGATGGCACAGGCAGGGCTTCATATTCCTGTAAATTCGGGAACTCAGATGGCTGTGTTTGGAAGCGTATTTGCTGATATTGGCGATGAACAAAGTATAGAGCAGAGCCTTAGTACGTTTTCGTCGCATATGAATAATATAGTAGGAATCGTAAAAAAAGCTGATGATAAAACGCTCGTTTTATTTGACGAATTAGGTGCAGGAACAGACCCGACAGAAGGTGCAGCACTTGCAATTTCAATACTTGAAGATGTTTCGTCAAAAGGAGCAAAAACGATAGCGACAACGCATTACACAGAGCTTAAAAAATATGCGATTTCAAAACATTCCGTAGAAAATGCTTCTATGGAGTTCGATGTAGAAACATTAAGCCCGACGTACAAACTTTCGATAGGCATACCTGGAAAATCGAATGCTTTTGAAATTTCACAGAAGCTAGGGCTCCCGATTGAGATAATCGAAAAAGCGAGGACTTTGATTGGCAGAGGCGACATACAGTTTGAAGAAGTTTTAAGTGCGATTGAAGCAGACAAAAAACATGCCGAAGCTGAGAGAGATGAAGCTATCATGCTTAGTCTTGAAGTAAAGAGGCAAAAGGAAGAATTCGATAAGAAGATAACAAAATTTGAAGAACAAAAAGAGAAGTTAATCGAAAGAGCAAAAGAAGAAGCTAGAGAGATTATAGAAGAAGCGATGAGCGTGTCGTCAGAAGTCCAAAAGGAGCTTAGAGAGCTAAACAAGCTTGAAAGCATGGGTGAGCGAACGAGTAAATTGCAAGAAAGCAGGCAAAAATTAAAAGAAGCAGATGGCAAGTATCGAAACACGATAAAACCTGTACAAAATGCAAATCCAGCAAAAGCAGACGAGCTAAAAATAGGAAGCAGAGTAAAAATAGTTACACTTGACCAAAACGGTGAAGTCTTATCGTTTCCAGATGCAAAAGGTGATTTGATGGTTCAAATTGGCATGCTTAAGGCAAATGTAAATGCTTCGGATTTGATGTTAATAGATAGCGGAGAAAGTAAGAAGAAAGAAAAGCACTCAAGATTTGGTACACTATACAAACAAAAAGCTCAAACCATATCAATGAGCATAAATGTTCAAGGTCAAAACCTAGACAATGCAGTAATGGACGTAGATAAATACCTAGATGATGCATTTATAGCAGGGCTTCAAAAAGTTACGATTATACACGGTCGTGGCGAAGGGATATTAAGAGAAGGTCTGCAAGATATGTTTAAAAAGCATAAGCATGTGAAGACGTTTTATCGAGGGCATTATAATGAAGGGGGAGATGGGGTCACTGTCGTCGAGCTTAAGTGACGGCTTGTTATTTTCTCCCATATTGGAACCGTAAAGTCGAATTCCGTGTCCTCGCGTACATATCAGAGTACGCTCCGGTACAAAATTCGCCTTTAGAACCCAATCTGAAAGAAAATTCCTACGCCGTGAATATAATTACGAAAAAATTCCGTCGCTGGATAGAATATATGAATTGGAATGTGATATGTATATTATAAGTGCGTGCCTTGTGGGTGAAAATTGCAAATATAACGGTGGTAATAATGAATGTCAATGGGTTGTGGAGTTTGCCGAAAAAAATAGAGATAAGTGCATACTTGTATGCCCTGAAATAGACGTATTCTCTGCACCTAGATTACCGATGGAAATTGTAGATGGAAAAGTAATAAACAAGGCAAGCAAAGATGTTACAAACGAGCTTTTGCAGGGCATAGAAAAAGAATGGGAAAAGATAGAAGCTATTTCAAATGGCAAAGAGATAGAGTTTGCAATATTAAAAGCAAACAGTCCGTCATGTGGAAATAAGATGATATATGATGGAACATTTAGCGGAAAGCTTATCGAAGGAGAAGGCTTTTTTGCGAAACATTTAAGAGAAAAAGGGATAAAAATTTATAATGAACACGATAGAATATAAATTTGAATTCAATAGTATATAGCATTTACTTCTGTAATCGGGTTCGGATAAGAAATGATTGCTCCGCAATCATACTATAGTATGTTCCGAAGCGATTGCATAAGCAAACGCTATATCCATAAAATAAATCAAATTAAATATTAACAATAAATAACATTGGAGGAACGATGATAAATTTTAAAGAGAAGATAGCGGAGATAATAGTAGCTGCGGTGGATGGGCTTACGTTTGAGGAAGTCTTGGAAATGGTTGAAGTGCCGACAGACAACAAGATGGGAGATTATGCTTTCCCATGCTTTAAGCTTGCCAAAACTATGAGAAAAGCTCCGCAGATGATAGCGCAGGAAGTATGCGAGAAAATCAAAGGCAATGAAATGTTTGCAAAAGTTGAAAACGTCAATGCTTATGTAAATATATTTGTGGGGCGAGAACAATTTATAAAGAGTGTGCTTGCTGAGATGGCTTCGCAAGGTGACGATTTTGGAAGAAGTGAAGAAGGCAAAGGTAAAAAAGTTATAGTTGAATTTTCTTCGCCAAACATTGCAAAACCGTTTCATATCGGGCATATCAGAAGTACAGTTATCGGCAATTCAATTTACAAACTTTATGATTTTAGGGGTTATGATACTGTACGCATAAATCATCTTGGTGATTATGGAACGCAGTTTGGTAAAATGATTTGTGCTTACAGAAGATGGGGCAACAAAGAAGATGTTATAAATGAGCCAATTAAAACACTACTTGCATATTATGTGAAATTCCACGAAGAAGCAGAAAACGACCCTTCACTTGAAGACGAAGCGAGAAGTATCTTTACTAAACTTGAACAAGGAGCACCTGATGAAGTAGAGCTTTGGCAATGGTTTAGAGATGAAAGTTTAAAAGAATTTGGTAGAGTATATGGCATGCTTGGGATAGAGTTTGATTCATATGCAGGTGAGAGCTTTTATTCAGACAAAATGACGAAAATTCTCGATAGAATGACAGAAAAAGGACTGCTTCAAGAGTCAAAAGGAGCACAAATAGTGGATTTGTCAGAGTACGACATGCCGACTGCACTTGTGACAAAGCAAGATGGTTCAACGCTTTATATCACTAGAGATATTGCGGCGGCAGTATATAGGAAAGAGCATTACGATTTTTATAAGAACTTGTATATCGTAGCTTCACAGCAAAACCTACATTTCCAGCAATGGATAAAGATTATCGAGCTGATGGGTTATGACTGGGCAAAAGACTGCGTGCATATACCTTTTGGGCTTGTTAGTCTTGAAGAAGGTACGATGTCAACAAGGCAAGGCAGAGTTGTGTTTTTGGAAGATGTTCTTACAAAGGCAGTGGAAAAAACAAAAGAGATAATAATTGAAAAAGGTGTCAACACAGACAATATAGACGAAACAGCAGACCAAGTAGGGATAGGAGCTGTTATATTCCAAGAACTTGCGAACAATAGAATTAAAGACTATGTATTTTCGTGGGATAAAGTTTTGAACTTTGACGGTGAAACAGGCCCGTATGTTCAGTACACGCATGCGAGAATTGCGAGCGTACTTCGCAAAGCAAGTGATGTTACTTCTGACAAGTTTTTTGATATGAATAGCTGTGACATAAGCAGTATCGCAGGTGATAGTGCTTATGAACTTACTAAACTTATATATAAATTCCCAGATGCGATAAGTGAAGCGGCAGAGAAATACGAACCTTCTATTTTGACAAGACATATCGTTGATATTGCACAAGCGTTCAATCGCTTCTATCACGACGAGCATATACTGGTAGAAAACGAATCAGAAAAATTAGCAAAACTGGCACTTACGTATTCTGCAAAGACAGTTTTAAAGAGCGGGCTTAGACTTCTTGGAATTAAAGCACCAGAGAAGATGTAAGATATATGAAAAGGGGTCGAATTCGCCCCCCCCCTTTTTTCTCTACGAAATGTTGAAATTATGCGAAATTAAAAACTCTGATTCTTCATCTCGGTTTGCTTTCAATTTAGTTTTCAGTTTTGCAAGTTCCTTTTTAAGCAGGGAACGTATATGGCGGATAGAATCTTGTGCTTCTCCAACCATTTGGGCATTACTCAGTATTTTATCCATTATTTGAGCACGGGCAAACCAGTGATTACTTAAAAGACTGAAAACTCTTTCGAAAGAAGAAACTTGTGTGATGTTTGCTAAGCTATGAATATCTAAATCATGGAGTGCATTGAGTTCGGTTTTGAATACTCTAATATAATGAGCAAGGTCAAGAAGAGCCTTTTCGGCTTTATCAATTTGAGAAAATTTTGGAAAATGTGAAATAATGCCACCGCCAAAACCGCTTCTAAAAACTGTATCAATTAAAGTCCAGACTTCGGCATTGTTGAGTAATTTTATAACTCTACGTGTAGATTTTTCAGCATCAGAAGCGACAGCAAGACATTCTTCTATTTGTGTTATTTGTTCAATGATTTTGGCATACTCATTATTAATGGCTGAATGCTTTTTAATTTCGGATTCGCTTAATTGAGATGAAAGTTTAGCACGCCTGTTTCTAAGCTCTAGCAAGTAAGCTACCTCATCTGCCTGTAATTCGGATATTCGTAAGTCCAAATTTTTTTTCTCGTCTTTTAAATGCTCAAGATGATTGAGGAGGTTATCATATTCTAACTTTGCGTCAAGTTCTGCAATTTGTTTCTTTTCCAACTTTCTTTCATGCGTTCCTATAATTTTCTTAAGAAAAGATGAAAAAGATTCGGCAGAAAGCCTAGCAACATCATGTTTTGTGCTTTCATATGTGCTGAGCAAGGTGGCTATTTGTGCTTCGGATTCTAATATTTCATCACCTAGATGTTTACTTTTCTTTTCAAGTGTAGGTAAGGATAAAACGCGGTCACGTAATTCAAACCAATTCATATTCTTTTCTCCGATCAAAATTTGTTAATACTAGGATATTTCGATTTTTGTGTTTTGTCAATTAGCTTTCAACTTATGGTGGTAAAGTGAACGTTAGCATCAAGCACAGACTATACAAACGGGGCAAAACGTGGTATATTATTGTGAAAGAGAATTTACAATAACATAAGAAAGAGGAGTTATTAAAATGAGATACGAGGGCAGTGTATATAGACCGCCAAGTGAGGCGTATAGTTTAATAGTGCAGATTACGATAGGGTGTGCACATAATGACTGTACATTTTGTAATATGTTTAAGGCAAAAAAATTCAGAGTTAGGGATATAAAGGAAGTCTTTGAAGATTTCGATATGGCGCGCAAATATTATAAGCGTGTAGAGAGAATTTTCCTAGCGGATGGTGACGCACTTGTTCTTACGAACGACAAGCTGGTTGCTGTTTTGGATTATATAGAAAAGCTGTTTCCAGAATGTGAAAGAGTATCGATTTACGGTTCGCCGCAAGACGTTCTTAGAAAGACACATGAAGAACTTGTAGAACTTAGGGAAAAAGGCATCGATATGATATATATTGGGGCAGAGTCAGGAAGTGACAAAGTCCTTAAAGATGTTCGCAAAGGTGCTACAAGACAAGAAATCATCGAAGCAGTGAAGAAAATCGAAAAGTCGGGGATAAAAGCATCTGTTACGTTCATCTCGGGGCTTGGAGGAAAAGAAAACTGGCGTGAGCATGCGATAGATTCGGCAACTATGATAAGCGAGATGGAACCTTCTTACGTTGGAGTTTTGACGCTTATGGTTGAGCCAAAAGCTGACCTTCATAAAGATATAAAATCAGGCAAGTTCGAACTGCTTTCTCCAGAAGAAGTAGTAGTCGAAACAGCTCTAATGATGGAAAATATAAATGTAAAGAAACCATGTGTATTTAGAAGTAATCACGCTTCTAACTATGTAGCACTACGGGGCGATTTGCCGAGAGATAAAGAAGCGATGTTAAAGCAACTTCAAAATGCTTTGAAAAACGTTGGAACGCTTAAAGACGAAAGGTTCAGGGCATTATAGATGAAAGTGCTTCTTACAAGCCTTAATTCAAAATACATTCACTCAAATCTTGCGTTAAAGTACCTTTATACTGTCGTGGCAAAAGACCATAAATTCATTGATATCAAAGAATTTACGATTAATAACGATGATGACTACATGTTCACCGAAATTTTATCTGGTGGATATGACGTCATCTGTTTTTCGTGTTATATTTGGAATATAGATGAAACGCTTTATCTAGCAGAAAATTTAAAGAAAGCTAGCCCAAATGTGAAGATTATTTTTGGGGGTCCGGAGATAAGTTTTGAAACAGATGAGTTTCTGCAAAGAAACGAGGCTGTGGATTTCGTGATAATGGGGGAAGGTGAATATACTTTTGTCTGTTTGCTTGATGTACTTGCGGCAGAGGAATCCAACTTCGAGGATATCAAAGGGCTTGGATATCGGCACGATGGTGAGATTGTCATAACTCCGTCACCTGAACTTTTGGTATTTGAATCAATTCCATTTCCGTACAAAATACTTCCGTGTGAAGATGATAAAATAATATATTTTCAATCTGCAAGAGGGTGCCCGTTTAATTGCACTTACTGTATTTCTTCGCTCGAAAGAAAGATTAGAGCGTTACCGTTTAACAGAGCAATCAAAGACATAGACTATTTTATCGCGATGAAAGTTAAGCAAGTAAAATTCGTCGACAGGACGTTTAATTGGGATGATTTGCGTTGTAATGAGATAATTAAACATATAATTAATAAAGATAATGGAATAACGAATTTTCATTTTGAAATTTGTGGTGAGCTTGTAACTGACGAGTTTTTAGAGATAATCAGTACAGCGAGAAAGGGGCTGCTTAGGTTTGAAATTGGAGTACAAACGACGAACAAGAAGTCGCTTGCAGCTGTAAAAAGAAGCGTTGCAATCTCAAAAACACTTGAAAACATACGAAAAATCACAGAGCTTGACAATATATATGTGCATGTGGACTTGATAGCAGGACTTCCACTCGAAACTTACGATACGTTCAAAAAATCATTTAATGAAGCGTACGGACTAGGTGCTGATGCATTGCAACTTGGATTTTTAAAGCTACTCAAAGGCACAGAGTTACGCGAACAAGCGGAGATGTACGGTTATAAATATAGGGAGAAAGCACCATATGAAATAATTTCCAGCAATTCTTTGACAGTTAAGGATTTGTGCAGGCTCAAACATATTGAAAAAGTGCTAAATCTTTACTATAACAAGGGTGGTTTTGCAAAGACCCTTAGTTACATAACTAGCGAATTTGCGGAAACGCCGTTTGACCTTTACGAGGAATTTTCTATATATTTTAATCTTAAAGGATTTCAGCATAAATCGCATAAAAAAGAAGATTTGTACCGAATATTACATGAATTTGCGATGTGGAAAGCTAAAAAACTGGAAATTTCAGGCGAAAAATTATTAAACTGTTTAGAAGACGATATGAAGGCGTCACTAAATGAAGATGCAGTAAAAAAATTCAAAAGAAAAGGATGGAGCTTTTAAAATATTAAATCAAATTAACTTGCGAGAAATTAATGAGCGAAGGAGTGCATGTGATGTTTGGAAAGAAATACGAAAGCAAGCTGACAGATTTGCCAGCGGAAGAAGCTGATAAAATCGTGGCTATGTGCGATATCAGAGTGAGAAAAGACAGGGTAGGACGTTATTTTAAGTCATATGCCGAGGATTTTGTGTTTGATGAGTTTGCGGATAGTTATCTGGAAAAAAATCAAGATATTGCCCAGATTATGAAAGGTGTACCGATTCCACTGCGAGCGGAAGACTTTGAGCAGTTTGAGGGCGGAAGCGGAATTTCGCTACCACATATAGCAGAAAACATGTGCTGGATTATAGGAATCGATCCTCACTTTAAGCACGCACAGGATTATATTAATTTTATGAATATAAAGACTGGAAATAGGTCGGCACAATCGGTTTTAAACAAAGCGAGAAATGCGGCAGAAGCAAAAGATATGGACAAGGCGTGTATATTTTACAGAGCTACGTTATGTATGGACCCACTTATTCTTGATGGGATGTATGGCTATGCGAGGGCGTGCAGGGCACTTTATACAGACAGTGACGATGAAAATGTTATAGGAAGATTTAAGGCTGAGGCTACGGAATTCTTTGAACTTATTACAGAGGTTTATCCTACTTTTGGCATGGCATATTATTTTCTCGGTTATGCATATCTCAATATGGGGCTTTACCTCAAAGCGGATCTTGCTTGGAGGGAGTTTTTAGACTTAAAGCCAAGCCGTGATGATAAAAAAGAAATCATGGAGAGACTGGAGCAAATTGCAGACCCTGTCGAAATTGAACATGGGTGCAATCTCGTTTTGGCGGTTAAATTCGACAAAGGGCTGAAGATATTAAAACCATATATGGAAACAAGCGTTAAAAAATGGTGGCCGCTTTCATACTATATTGGAGTTTGCTATGCGAGGCTTGGAAAGACAGATGAAGCTTTGGCAAGTTTTAAGAATGTACTTACACTTAATGCAAGTCATCTTGAAACGATGAATGAACTTGCAGACATATATGAAGCAATTGGCGATGATGAAAAGAAAGAAAAATATAGAAAGAAAGCAGAACTGATAGAAAATAGTAAATCTGACGAAGAATAAAATAGTTAAAACTGCGAAACATGTTGACAATTCAGTAAAAAATTGTTATGATTGCAATATACTGAAAATAAATTCAAGAATATAACTGAATATACAAAACCCATAAAAGGTAAACTTGTTGAAAGACAAGGGCACAAAGCTAGGGAGTCTAAAGCTAAGTAGTTATGATAGTCCAGTTGCATGAGGTTAATTAGGAAGAGGTTCTCTTCTTGTACAGATTGTTTAAGTGCTACTATAGGACGACTTAAACTTGTGCAAGAGAGGGCTTTTTGATTTCGGATTTTTTGATAGTTATAACTGATAGTGATTGTGAGCTGAAAGGGAGAGTGTGAGAAATGAAGAATAAAATTTTAAAAAAAATATTCGCGGTATGTTTGGTTATTGCGATGATAATTCCTACTATGCCGATGACTTTAGCAAGTACAGATGCAGACGATACAGGATATTCTGCTTATGGCGGGGCAGACTATGACAGTGCAAATCATGAGGATGTGCACAGTGGTGTAGGCTGTGGCGGTGCATATAGTGACGATACAAATTCTGGTGATACGAATTATAGCGATACGAATTATGATATTTCTGGTAATGATGATGCGAATTATGATATTTCTGGTAATGATGATGCGAATTATGATAATATGCAAAATGATAATTCATATTGCGACGAAAAATACAATGGTGAGAAATACAACGACGATGCGAATTATGATGCATACTATAACGAAAAATATTATTACATAGATGAATATTATGAATTATATCCATATGATGAAATTATCGGAATTCAGCCATTTGAAAACGAATTTATTGCCGAGACAGAGCAAGAATTACGAGATTTAATTGCTAATGCTGGAAACATACCTACTACTATAATAATTAATGATACAATTGTACTTTCGAATACGAACGTTCTTGCCAATAGAATCACTATTCCAGTTGGAAGTGACATAACTATCACTGGAAATGGAAGAATAGAAGTTGCTGTTGCCGGAGGACATTTTCTAGTAGAAGGAACGTTAACATTGCGTGGTAGTATTACCATTACAAGAACAGCTACTGCGCCTGCGTTTGGTGGTGGAGGCATATTTGTAAATGGAAGTTCTGCAGTGTTCAATATGCATGACGATGTTGAAATCATCAACAACGTTGCAAACGCTGGACTTCAACCTGTGGCTCAAAGTCAAATGGGCGGAGGCGTGTTTGTATGGGGTGGAACTTTTAATATGTACAGTGGCACTATAAGCGGTAATTCGTCATATAACTCAGGAGGCGGTGTAGCTTTAGGTGACACTACCGCTGTATTTAACATGCGCGGAGGCCTTATTTACAATAACATTTCTGGATATTCAGGTGGCGGAGTAGCTATACTTGGCGCGACAGCAATATTTAATATGTATGGTGGAACAATAGATAATAATACAGCTAGACGTGGTGGTGGCGTATCTCTTAGAGAAGATGGTGGCATATTTAACATGCGTAACAATGCTGCAATAACAGGAAATACAGCAACAGATACCGCTGGTCAGGGCGGCGGTGGCGGCGTGTGGATTGAACGAGCTGGCACATTTAATATGTTGGGTGGATTGATATACGATAACCATTCTAATTTTAGTGGTGGTGGAGTAATGTTTTTTAGAGGTCGCGTCAATATGAGCGGCGGACATATTTACAATAACACGGCAGTCGGTACTGGCGGAGGAGTGAGTGGGGCGAACAGCGGAACGAGTGCTCTTGCTCATATAGATACAGGTATATTTAACATGACAGGTGGTACGATAGAAGATAACGAAGCGACTAACGGTGGTGGCGTTGCTTTATGGAATGGTGCAAGATTTAATATGAGTGGAAACGCTGAAGTAATTGACAACAATTCTCGCCTTGGCGGCGGTGGTGTTCATGTTACTGGACAGTTTTCTGGGATAATCTCGACATTTACAATGAATGGCGGAGAAATAAGCGGAAATCGAAGCAGGGAGGCTTCTGGTGGAGGTGTAAATTTACTTCAAAGCGGTTTATTTTACATGAATGATGGACTTATATATGACAACACAGCCTTCATAGATGGTGGCGGTGTAAATGTAGGCGCTGGCGGCACAAGATTTACAATGAATGACGGAGTGATAGACGATAATACAGCAGCGAATTATGGCGGTGGAGTTTTCGTTGCGATGTTCCAAACTTTTGTTATGAACAACGGAACAATATCCAGCAACAATGCGACAAGTGGCGGTGGAATTGCTCTTGACCGTTCAAGATTTACATTAGTCGCAGGGGATATTACTGATAATACAGCGACTGAGTATGGCGGCGGATTATTCATCAATCGCCAACCAGAACTATTTGCGGTGACTGGTGGCACGTTTAGTGAAAATGAAGCAACTTATGGTGGTGGAATTGCGATTTTTGATGCGACGATTACACTTACTAACAGCCAAGTACTTGACAATACAGCAATCTACGGTGGTGGAGTGTATGTACAGGTTCAAGCGGGCAACCTAGATCATGTTTTTTGTTGGACGCGCAATACATGGATAATACGTGGAGAACTTGGCATGAGTGGCGGAGAAATTAGTGGCAACACAGCTGTTTATGGAGGTGGCGTTTACACTGCACCGCGTGGGCGTTTTACTATGAACAGTGGTGAAATCAGCGGCAACTCGGCAACTTTCGGCGGTGGTGTATATGTATTTGGCGACCTTGTTTGGGATTGGCAAAACCAAGTTTGGGGTGGAAATGCTTTTGTTATGAACAATGGCAGTATCAGAGGTAACTTGGCAGATGAAAACGGTGGTGGTGTATATGTTGCTCAACATGCATCAATCTTAATGCAAAACGGTCAAATAAGCGAAAATGAAGCAGTTTATGGTGGCGGAGTTTATATTGAACAAAACAGCAGATTTGTTATGAATAATGGTGGTACAATCGCAGCCAACACAGCATCTGCAAACGGAGGTGGAGTGTATGCAAACGGAGGTCCTGTTTGGGACTGGGCAGTCGGAGGTTGGCTAGATATCGAAAACTTCTTAATGCAAAACGGTGAAATTACAGGTAACGATGCTTACTACTATGGTGGAGGCGTATACATTACATTAGATGCAGTTATGACTGCAAATGCAGGGTCGATTACAGGTAACCATGCAGGTCTTGACGGAGGTGGCATTTTTACAGAAGATTATGCATATGTTAACACACTGCCTCTTGGTGCATATAGCAATTTGACTATTATGGAAGTTATAGTGTTTTCAGGAAATACAGCTGGTAATGGTTCGTTTGTTCCTCCGCAAAACTACTATATAACAAACATAGCAACTCCGGCGGCAGGTAATGGTCCTTCTGTAGGTGTACTTGGATTGTTAGAAAGTCCACAATTAAGGCATACTTTGAACAATTATGATATTAACTTTAGAGGACCGGGAGTTGAAATTACAAAAACTGTATCCGAAGCGGTAATAGCGGGAGGCACATTGACTTATACTCTTGTGGTAAGGAATAGAGGAAGTATGCCATTGGATGACCTAGTTGTAACTGATACATTACCAATGCAGCTGCAGGACCCACGCGACTTTACTTTACCGACAGGTGCAGAGCATACTGTGTCAGGTCAAACTGTGACTGTGACTCTCCTAGATACACTTGCCCCTGATGAATCTGTGACAATTATATTTGTTGTGACTGTAGCGGAGGGGACATCTGGAAACACAGCGATTACTAACACAGCTATAGTAACAAATTCTGACGTCAGTGATGAGGATAGTGCAACAACGACAGTATTGCCGCCTGAAGGCAATGGCCCTCCAAATGGTAACGGAAATGGTGGCAATGGTGGCAATGGCAATGGTGGCAATGGCAACGGTGGAGGCAACGGCGATGATGAAGATGAAAACGGATACGAAAATGGTGACAATGGATACGAAAACGGATATTACAACGGTTGCTATAATGGATATGAAAATGGTACACCACAAACAATGCCAGAAACCGA
>Ga0123355_10004330_pt1 | contig 20654 bp, 13 predicted proteins | sample TergutEmb28metaG_3_FD_89872 | JGI IMG/M metagenome (GOLD analysis project Ga0123355, IMG submission 89872) | Embiratermes neotenicus P1 segment gut microbial communities from Petit-Saut dam, French Guiana - Emb289 P1 | ecosystem: Host-associated > Arthropoda: Insects > Digestive system > Gut ...
AGTTAGTCGCAGACTCCTGAAGATGGTCGTATTAACGGCCGAAACATGTTGAGCATTGAATGAGTATTGAATATATAATAAAATAAGTGGCATCAAGTTGGTTTCTCTTTACTCAACTATTATTCTATAATTCATAAGACAGTGAAAGCAGCAATAGTATACCAACTTTAGAGTATCTAGAGACATAAATGATTTAATTGTTCTAACTGCATAACAAGCTGTACACAGTTTAAAAACCAATTGGTCTACATGAGCTTTCCAAGATAATTAATTTTGAATAACTATTCCAAGAAAGTTTTTATTAGAAGTACTTGTAATAACTTTATTATTGTAATCAATAACTATGTCAATAAAAGAACTATTTTTGGTCATGAAATGTACGTAATGTGTTTCTTCATAATTTAAAAATAATTAATTAGCATTAAACCATTTGATTAGTTTGAAAAAACGCAGTGGCAATATCTTTTTTAAAATCTATTGGACTGGGGTTAGAAATAATTTAACTTGTATCATCTGCAAATAGGACTGGTTTAGAGTTATTTTAATACTTCCTGGTAAGTCATTAATATAAAAAAGGAAATGCAATATTTTAAAAATCAGCACTCCAAAGAACACACACATACTCCAATTTCAAGAACACTCCGAGCACGCAGTCTTGGATCCTTAATTCTAAACTAGGGAGCCTGTATATGGTGTAATGACACTGCCTGAACTATAAAATGCAAGCGTGTTGTAATACATTATATGCAAAGGAAATGTAACAGGGTAATTATTACATAACATGCTTGCATACCTGAGTTGGTCCCTTAGCAAGTTGTGTGCTGATTCTCGTCCCTGTGCATGATAGTGCTGGTGGAATGAAGCAATACGATCCATGACAGCCTGTGTACGATAGATTTTGTCCAAGTTGATGAGGCCCCCAGGTCCAATTCGTGTGAAATAATGGTCTTCACCATTATAGTCTGAGATAAACTGCAAACAGATATCATCAGAAGTTGCAAACGAGTAAGGGCACTTATTACATCCAGAATATTGCAGGTGCTCAATTTAATTCCAAGGTTTACTTTCTGTAAATACATTTTGAGACGAAGTCCATGAAAATACAGTGCATATTAAAAATACAGAGACAAATTCTTTGCCCCTTCTGATATCACCGTGTCTTGACACAAACAAATACACAGCATTGTCAATGTATACCTGGCATAACTGTTATAAATGCACTTACTGAAGAGTAAGCCTGATTAACATACCTTCCAACTGACCTGCAAAGTTCTACTATTCATGAACATTTGCACAATGAAGTTCAAGCAAATAATTTTTTTTCTATTTGAACATATGTTTATATTAAAGCAATTAATATGAATGAAATCATGGTCAGCATAAATTACCATAAAGTCCTGATTATCCAACCTAAAAGATACTGAAGGAGGAGTGACTAATTGAAAACTGGACATGTCGGATAATACAGAAGACTAATGAAAAATATGAGGGTCAGTAACTAAATATGTAACTAAATATATTATTCAGTTACAAAGAAATATAAAGTAAGCATCACATAAATGTTTCTCATAAAAAAAGAATTTAACATACTGTAAATCTAGAAGTTCATTTTTAAGGAAACAAGTATTGGGAACTTTTTCTCAGCCTCCTTCCTTTTCCTTGTGGTAACGTTATGTCAGCATCTGAAAAGTAGTACATCTGCAGCAGCCACCTCCTTTTGTTATTTAGCACAAGCAAGTACACTCACAATGGCTATCAACCCCACATCACGACTCATTCTTCCAACTTCCCTGCTTCTTCATTATCATCTTCAAAGTGGTCGTTGCTAGCATACCTCAAATGTCTAGTATGTTGCTGTTATTCAGCTTCATTAGTGGATCAAGACCAAGAACAACATTTTTGTGTGTCATCATTATTCACACTTTCTCAGCCTGGTATAATATTTAATGAGGCAAAAAGACTTTTGCAATTTTCTTTCACTGTTTCAGTCATTAATTTATCTTCAATTTGTTATTTTTCTTCTCCAAGTGCCTCTATCCACAAGCATGCCAGCTTTTTTGCTTGATTTCCTCCCACACTTGTGCTGTCCAACAAACAACACCTTTCAGGTCTACTTTCTTTCAGTTTTTTAGAACCTACCTCCCTCATTAATAACCTCTTTAATGGGTTCACACAGTGTGGTGACATTTGGAGGTACAGGCAGTCACTCATATTTCCACAGTCAGCAATACCTTTCCAATAGGATGACAAGAATTATTTTTCTCACTGTGTATCTGGATTATTAAAATCTTCCCAGTGATGGAACAAGTTTAGTAAAAAATCAACTTTGGAAACATAATTCATTAACTTCAGGGTCTTCTTCCATGAAGTACATTAATTCAGATGTTACAACTCTTGAAAAGTTTCTGAGTCCATCTACACAATTTTTTTTTGGGGGGGGGATTTACACAAAACTGGAAGTGCTGTGGGAACTGCATTTTTAAAAGCAAGACTTTTATGTTCAATTTTCCAATAAAAGCAAGTTTTAGTTTATGGTGACCTGAGGTGCTATACCAGGCAAGAATTACCACTTGTTCCTTGCTGCTTTTTGTAGCAAGTAGCTGATATTTCTTTGTGGGAAGCCAGAGTTTTGATTGAAAATGTTGAAAAATGATGTCCATTTCATCAAGATCATACAGCTGTTCATGTTATAAACCTTCACTCTTTATAACATACCAACGCTGTTCTCTGAGTATCAAAAATAATTCTGAGTCTTCTGAGAATGTTTCTTCCACAGACACAGAGCTGCCTCACTTCATATGTTTTTTTTCCCGCAATCTAGTCAGCCTGCTCCAGCAGATTCTCCTATACTAGACTTCCTGCAGAAAATCAGTGCTTTGCTTGACAAAGAGATCCAGTCATTGGTGTGCCCTTCTGTCTTTGTTGTATGAACCACAAAAATGAAGTGTCACTCACCTTTCGGTATTCACACTTTCCCTTCTTTCTTAAATTCAGACCTCCATTTGAAGCTCTGGTAGAAAACCACCTCTCAATTTCGGTTCTTTTCCTCTTCCAATTATCAGCAGTAACATAGCCAACACAATACCCTTCTGCTGCTTACTACATAAGTTTGCCTTTATCTAGTTCTGTAAGGCTTCAACTTTTTGTCCTATGGGAACAACCGCTTTCTTTCTCTTTTCATTTGACATGTTAAAGAGAAAATTACCGCTTTGTGATGAATTAGAAACCTCCATAAAGAAAGTAAAGCACACTTGCACTCAAGTAATCAAAGCCTGTAAGAAAAGCACACTAATGCAACTGACAATAAATAATACATAAAATAGAGTGCACAATATGGACACATAATTGTAGACAATTAAAATGCAGATACATGGACTTGATCGGGGCATAATCATTTGGTAACATGCTGGGCTGATTGTCAATAAAATAGGATTTTTATAAACTGAATGTTAACAAATGTAACAAGGCATCATGATGACACATTATATCTGCAAAGAAATGTTTGATAATTAAAGGTCAGATAAGCAGGACTCTACTGTAGTTAGTTAAAAAAAAATTGCTTAACATTAGTTTGTATAACAATAAATAAAACAAGAACTCTGGAAAAATTTTTGTGGCAGATAATATTATGCATGTGAACATGAACAATGATCCTGCACACAAGCAAATACTTGTTCTCATATACATATTGCATAGTCTAGGACTCTTTAATAACATGCATGCACAGCCGAGTTCTATGAGCTATAAAAACATTACTTAATGGTGCACACTGCCAACAATAAGGTCAAGACAAGATGAAAATCATGTGCGTGTAAAAATATGCACTATATAATTTTGTTAACACATAAATTGAAACTGATTCCAAATTTTGAGGAAGCATTGTGTTTAATGTGTAATACACTCCTGTAATTAAATAAAGAGTACATAATAATTCTTTTGTTAATGCATAGGGTAGAGTATTAGAGTATGAGTGTAAAACACTGGAACTTGCTGTACTTATACTTAACAACTATTTTACAGATATTCAGCAGAACCTCAATTATCCAGTCTATTATGGTTTTGAAGAGCCTGTTTGTATCCATCATATCTTACTAACAAATGACTCCAAAGTATGCATATTACGAAATACACCCTTATATTACAGTATGCTACATGAATGAAGAAGTAACCTGAATCATACAAAACACTAAAAACTTTTATTTACTCAGACATAATTGTAATACATATGATTAAATTTCATTCCCTGTAGAGTATGTCACCAACCAGTTCCTTTTCTTGACGTACAAAGAAAACACGAGAGACAGCCAAATGTTTTGTGACATTCATTGACTTTCTTCTGTGTGTGTCATTAAGAAGGTCAAAGAGAATCAGGGAAAAAAAACTAGAATAAAAATTAAGTATGAAAGGTAAAGGTAAAAGGTAAAGTTCATGCTAGAAGAAGCCACAAAGGTCCAGAGGGGGAGTACATGTATAGCTCTACTCTTTCTTTAACCTCGGCACTAGATGAAGGTGGGTGGTCAACGCCATGCCCCAGTCACTCTACCCCCAGGAAAGACCCGGTATCCATTGTATAGAAGGCTGGGTGGGCCTCAGGGCCTGTCCGGACAGGTGTAGAAAATCTCGTCCCCACCTCAATTCGATCCCAGAGTGCCCAGCCTGCAGCAAGTTGCAATATCAACTACACCAACCCAGCCCAAGTATACTTCGTATGTTTGACACATTAATTCAGCACTTATGACTGTCAGTGCTCCATGAAGTTTCTCTGGAAATCAGCCTACAACAGTGAAGAACCTATCATATGTTTGTGGGCCAAAACACTTCTCGTGCATTTGCTCTCCCTACATGTTGCCCATGTATCTAAGAAACAGATTTAGGGTCAACCATGTTTGTTTGTTACATTTAAATATTGTTGTTCAACCTTGGTTTGTCCCTCACAGAGAACATAATGTTTCCTTCATTAAAACCCATCACATAAATTAGAAAGATTTTACTGTAATCTGTCTGTAATTTTGTCTGATTCTAACCAATGCAGACTATGTTAAGCGATTTAGTAAGAATCCCAAATACAAAATTCCATGAAAATCTGTCTAGTGGGAGATGTGCTGTTACATGTGGACAAACAAGACAAAGTTAACAGTGGCTGATCACTACTGTTTTGTAAATGCACCTACAAAACTGGGGCAAGATAAAACTAGTATTGTTGACACCTCACAGCAGAATCCAAAATCTGTTTATAGATTATTTAAAAATGTCAAAAAGTTGGAGTACACTTGGGAATAACAGTTACAAATGAAAACAGTAACTATGATGAAATAAACTATTTGCTACTTCATTTATCAGTATTATATCACGATGCTAGCAGACAACGTAGTTTATATCACTGTATCTTTGTATACTGGTACATTAAGTGTAGCAGTGGCTGTTTGAATTTTGGAGGTCTCTGATAATTTGGTTACAAACAGATTAAACTCAGCACAACCCAAATATATTCTCACCTTCAAAATGGAAGTAATTACATAATTCAGATTTAACCAAGTTTCAGTGCACATTTCTCATTTCCCTTACACAACTTACAGACACACACACACGTCTGTCACATTCCTGACATAATTACCATAATCATACCTGAAACAGGGAACTGGAGAAAATATTTGGAAATAAGAATGCGGAATTAGTAGAAGGGTGGATAAAACTTACATAATAAGAGATTTTATAAGATCTGCTCATCAAATAATATTGTCAGTGATGTAATGAACAGAACATACTGGGAAATGAACAATGCAGTGACAATGTTGTTCAGAGAGCAACAGAAGAGGTCATATGGGATTCTGTGGTGTGAAAGTGCACATAATATCAAAACAGATTTTAAAGTCACATACAAAAACTGGTTTAGAAAAAAATGTATGGTGTGGTGTTTAAATTGTAAAGGAATGTCCTGACCTGGTGAGGTGTAACAAGTGTGATGTCACTCAGTCTATAGCAGGGGTGTACAAATGCTGGGCACCATGTCGCCATGGTGACTAAATTTTGTATGGTTTCACCTAATATTTGTGACTCCTTTCATATGGAAATTGCTGCATGTGAACCTTCTGGCACAAACATTTTGAGGTGGTTCCTAAATTTTTGGAGAATTTGTGCACCGCTGCGTTATAGTATCACATGTTCACAACTTAATCCAAATCTCTGTTATTCAAATATTTTCATTTACATTTTGTTTTCCCCTTCTGTTAGACTGAACAGTCAAATTTCATAAATATAAAAAAATGAGTAACATGTTTGGTTTATTTTAATTGTCACACCAACTAATGCACTTACATAAAATTTCACATTAAAACACTTAAAATCGCTCCGACATGTTTCGATGCTAAGATCATCCTCAGGGAGCCACGTTGTTCCTTGCTAAAGTCATTTTAAAAACACTCATTAATTAATTCCTTGTATTAATAGGATGCTTTGGCATCATGTTGTGTTGTGTAAGGGTACGTCGTAGAGAATGTGTCTGCCTATAGGTGTGCGTAGTGTGACACTACGCACACCTATAGGTAGGCATCCCTGAGGATGATCCTAGGATCAAAACATGTTGGAGCGATTTTAAATGTTTTAATGTGAAATTTTATGTAAGTGCATTAGTTGGTGTGATAATTAAAGTGATTTTACAAAATGCACGGTGCAACAATAAAGGTTTTTGGTTTATATATGAGCATGTTGACAAAAAATGTGAAGGTACTCCCAAAGCAAAAGAACTAACTCCATGAATATACCCCTCTTCAGAAACTAGTAGTTCCTTAGCTAGGCCAGAAATTTCCTGCATTTTATGAAACTTAAATGTTTATTACTGTGTTCACAGCAGCCTGCAACTGGTCTCTACCCTTAGTCAAATGAATTCAGCCCACATCCTCCCATGTTACTTATGATGCATTTAAATATTAACCTCCCATTCATTATTAGGTCTCTGAAATGATCTCTTCCCTGAATGACATTCAACCAAAACATTTCTCTTCCTGCATATGTCTCACACTTTCTTTGTCGTACATGCAGTCTTGTGAATCATGACTGTTATCTTTGAATGAGGAGCGTGCTTTCAGAACTTAATGTCTGACAAGCAAACTGCTATTGATACATCCAGCACTTTATCTCTAGCAAATATTACCATCTTAACTGCCGATGTGACCCTCTCATGTACAACGTATCCAATCCAAACATTCCCTCTACAACAAGAAAATGTGTAACTTTCTGCTGGTTACATGCCATCCTTGTTCAATTTGATCTACTGTACTGCCACTAAATCTAACTTATATTTTGGTTAGTCTTTTGCTAGTGTCTTCAGAGAACTTGGCCTGTAGATATGTCTACCATTCCAAGTTTCAAATCTGACATCAGTTTTCCACTGCATAGGTTATTCTATGGAATCTGTCCAAGGTTGGGGTTTTTATTGACCTTTTGTAACATTCGGGTGTTTTATAGTGTTGGGTTCTCAGCCCTTCATCCAAATCAGAAGCTTGCATTCCACCTCTTGTCAAATATGGTGCTCATATTATGTACTTTCTACACTGCTAGAAAAGACACACTGGTGGTTTGCTGCGTATTCTCTTCACAAATCTTTGCACCTTTTGAAGTACCTATGTATATCTTGCATAGAAACTGGTCAGGATTCATACCCATCATCCCATATGCTTCATATATTTCTAAGTATTCTCTGGGCATTCCATAAATCTCCCTATGAAGTGCAATAAAGTCAAAAAATAAATGTTGACACACTAGCATAAAAATGTAATCATACTGGCTGGAATGTATATTTCTTAGAATTGTTTCTTTAGGACAGTTACAACAAAACCCTGCTATAAATCAGACAAAAAAAAATTAAACATGCACTTCATCTTTTCATGTTACCAAACAAGAGCTGGTTATATGAGGTTCCACTTCAATCTATTTAAAATAAAATAATCCATGTGTAGTTTAATGTATGTACATATGATAATATAAAACACAAGCCTGGAACAGTTCCTGTCTGTGTATATGAAGTTACTTCGAATTCTCACAATATTTCAAAACAGTTTACTTTCATATTCCTGGGTCATTAATCAATTTGCTACCAAGATTTCTGCTCCTTATATGATGCTCTGAATGTTTTTATGGTTCTTGCAAGTTAATAAACTTAAATTATGAAAGATCTGTGCATATACAATAATAAAGTGACGTACATTATATTTGCAGAATTTTGTGCCATTCCTTCAGACAAGCTGCATCAACCAGAGCACCAAACCTTCTTATACAGTGTATGTTTTATCACTCACCTGAGCACTGCAGCTATCATGGGATGTCATGGCCAATGCAGCCTATCTCTGCCATAAAGCTGCTGTGGTCTGGTGAGTGACAAAAGAAACATTCCATACTATTCAAGAATGTTACCTGTGTAAGTCGTGTGTCTGTGTTACTGTAATATGAACATTTAAGAAACAATGAGTAGTTAACAGAACAGGTCAGAATCATTATTATTGTGTCTTAAAACAAGCAATTATATTTTGCACAGCAGTATTGTGAATTTAAATGGCAATGCATACAAACAAACAGTCACAGAGAGACAGAGGGAGCTACTGTGGCCCAGTTTGTCTGCATGCAGCCCACACCACCTTCCCTCCCAGCCTGCACCAGGGTTCGATCCAAGGGACAGATGCATGGATAGAATTGGCAATGGAATCAAGAAAAATAACATGAAAAATTAATTAAATGCATGTACAAACAGCATAAGGACATGCCATTTGTAATGAAATTAAAGAATAAAGGCATGAAAAGCTACAAACTATGTTAATAATTTCTTACATCTGTGCAGTTCAGAAGAGCCAGAAACAAAGTAAAATGGCAATTTCTACTGCTCCATCCAGTTAGCACACATGTACTTTTAAGATTTTCTTATATTTATATAGCAGATACAAAACGTTATCTCATTTATTGTCTACATATTTTTGTTGAAAAGTAAGAATTGCAGTACTTAAAACTTACAAACATAATAGTCTTGAAATGTGACAATGTACAGATTCATCATTCATCTTCATTAACGTCATTCATAGTAAACTAATAACTCACAGAAAGACAGTTCTTAAGACTGTGAATAAAGACACCAATAAATTCTTTCCATTCAGAAACGTTTATTGATAAAAGGAATAGTGAAAGAGTCCTTCACAGATTTTTCACTAACAGAGTTTTCTGTGATAATCAGTTCAGTTCCTACACGAAGAGGAACAGAAGTAACAGCTGGTCACTTACAGTAAACATGAAGTCTTACTGCAAATATTTCATGTCATACTGGAGATCAATGACCTGTAGTATGCAGTGGCATACCGAGGGGGGTTCAAACACCCCCCCCCCTCAAAATTCCGAAGGCCCTCCAAAATTGTGCCAAACTCAACCCAATTGTGAAAACTGTAAAAATTGCTGAATTTAGGATGCCAACACCCTAAGAGGTTTGGAAAAAAGGCAGTAAAATTCTAAAACTACCGTCGGTTCACAATTGTTTTACATTAGCAATGATAAATAATTTGGTTGTCATCATAAATAGCCTTAAAGTACCAAAAATTAAAAAAAACTTTACTGTATGAAATGTAATTTCTTGTACCAAATTACAGCCACATCCAGAACCCCTGACTAGGGGGCTACCACCCCCAGATCCCCGTTCTCTCTGACCTCAACTGAATTTGTTGAACCCCCCCCCCCCGAACAAAATATCTGGGTATGCCACTGGTAGTATGGACATGGGCAACACCAAGAAATTCCTTTGATTATTATCTTGCAGTAGGATAATGTGGTACTTGTAATATTATAATCTGTAAGTAACTGTAATAAAACAACAAACACCTGTAGCCTGCAACTTGTGAAGAATACAGTATCTGTTTATGGACAATATACAGAATGGCACAAGTAACTTGACATAAGAGGCAATATGTTAACTGAACTTTACTGATACAATACTTACATTTATTGACTATAGGTAATGTTCAAAGTATCTTCCTCCTATATCCACACATTGTCTATGTCTTTCAGAACGTGTGCATACATCTCACAAAGCTGCCTATTATCGTTAATATCATTAAAAGTGTCCGCAATTAAATGCATAATTTCTTCAAGCGTTGTTGGCTTTCTGACATGCACTAAATACTTCACAACACCCAGAACAATCAAGACAGGAAATTACCTATAATGTAACACCGAGGGGCGTTCGTGTAACCACTGTTGAAGTGGACAAGCAACAAACATTATATATTCTGAGTATGTGTTTGTAGCCTTAGGTATCCAGCATGAAATGTCCATGCGTCATACTGTCACCTGTGGCCTGTCCGGATCCGTTGTATTTTTCCATATTATCTCATAAACGGCACAATTTGTACCAAAAAAATGACTTAACATAAAATGTAGCCTATGTTATTTCTCTACAAATCTTGTCGGAAACATTTCTGATTCTAAGAAATGACCGTCATATCATCAAAAATGCATACTGGTATTCATGTAAAGCACCCATTATTCTTGTCAGATTTTAACCCTGAACCCGCTAACGTGGAAAATATGGTGAGCTCCTAATAATGCCAGCACATGGCAGATGGGATTTAACTCGGCGTTTAAAGGGTTAATGAACCTTGAATTTTCTCAACAGTTTTTCGAAAAATACTCAAATATAAAATTCAAACCGATTTCATTACATTTTACTGCCTAGGACAGGGCTGGTGAACACTTTTGAGGGCGCGTGCCCAAACTGCAGATAATTTTCGCAGAAATTCTTTCGCCTGTGGAAAATTTAGTTTAGTAGCACCACATTTCCGATTATTCTAGTCATGTCTTAGCGCCACTTATAGGGTGGTGTCCCGGACAACAGGCCGGCTAGCCCGCCGCTTACACCAGCAGTGGACTCACATCATACGACCCGTGGCATTTCAATACGCGCGCGTCTACCACACATACACACACACTCTCTCTCTCTCTCTCTCTCTCTTATTGTAAACAGTATTCAAACACTGACGTGCAGCATGTTCGTAATGGGATGGAGCGCCGTCACGTTCGTCAAGATTGTCAAAACGTGTGTGGGAACAGCCCACATATCCAGCAACCGTGTGTTCCACAGCAGCTCTCTCTCTCTCTCTCTCTCTCTCTCTCTCTCTCTCTCTCTCTATCTCTATCTCCAGTCTCTGCTTCTCGCACCGAATGAGGTAGCAACTGTGTTTTCCTCACAGCCCCTCTCCTTCCTCTCTCTGCTCTTACTGCACCCAGTGGCGTACCCAGGAATTTTGTTCGGGGGGGTTCAATAAATTCAGTTGAGGACAGAGAGAAAGAGGATCTGGGGGCAGTAGCCCCCTACTCAGGGTTTCTGGAGGCAGCTGTAATTTGGTATAAGAAATTTAATTTCATATAGTAAAATTTTCTTAACTTTTGATACTTTAAGACTATTTATGATGACAACCAATTTATTTGTCATTGCAAATGATCAAGTCCCACATACACGTATACCTGATACTAGTGGACCAGGATAGCGTAGTCATATAGTAACTCGCTACTGGTTGGACGGTCTGGGTATCGAACCTCAGTTGGGACTAATTTCCGCACCCGTCCCGACTGGCCCTAGGGCCCAACCAGTACAGTGGGTACCGGGTCTTTCCTGGGGGTGAAGCTGTTGGGGCATGGCGTTAACCACCCACCCCATCTAGTGCAAGGTTAAAGAAAGAGGAGAGCTAAACTTCTACCTCCCTCTGTGCTTTCATGGTAGGTTGTAGGGTGAACTTTATCTTCACCTTTGCCATTTATCCAAAAGTACAAACTAGCTGAGAGCACTATGTACAAAGAGTAAGATAACTGCTTACAAAACCAACAGCTCACTATCTGGTTTAGCAAATTAATTTCTGTTCATGGTAAGAATGCATATTTTCCACTTAAACTGAAATAAGTTTTGCTCCAATGATGTTAAGGTTAAATGAGATTGGGAAGGAAGAAGGTGAGATTTTAGGTTCTCAAAATAGTACTACTGAAGATTCAAATCTTCTGGGATGTGACACTGTGTGATCCGAGTAGTTCTCTACATTTTGTAGCAGCATGATATCTTCCAACGTTTGGAACTATAGTCCAGTGTGCAGGTGAATTCAGATATATGTTGACAGTGAACTTGTTTTGTTCGAGTGGGTGTGCTAGTCCCTATATATCTTGTCCAGTACTAATGATTTTAGAGGAAGAGCAATCAAATTGGCAATTTGTCTGTGTGGTTCTAGACTGTCACTGATATGTCAATACTGACATCCATTTCTGTACTAAGATTATGATACGAAAAGAGAATTACCTTACTCTAACTATTAAATGCAATTCATATGTATTTGAGGGGCAAAGACATAACACACCTGAAGATACTTTACACCATCATTTGATGTAAGAAATATAAAGTGAGTGGTTGCTCTATGATTTAGTGTAGAAGGAGAAATTAATAGTTGATGTTGTAACACTTTTTAACTTTAAATAAAGCGTAATGTTCTGTATACATTTTCTAGGATAACAAATGAGAGTACTATACATCTACTTGCAAAGAATCATAAACTAAGATGCAGATAAAATGTAATAGTTTCATAAAGCCTTTGAGAGTGTGATTATGGCTTCATTTTGAAGGAGGATCACTGTGCAGAGGCTACAAAAAACCCCCCTAGTGGAAATTATGTTCTTAAAAAATTCCACAAACAGTGAAAATGTAATGTCTGAAGTTTAAACCCTATGGGAAAAATTGGGTTAGGAAAACCAAAGACTCATGAAATATGATGATAAAAAATTAATGGTTAATAAACAAAAGCAAAGTGTGTCGGTGTTTACGGGAATAATGTCAGTGTCCCTGACTGAAAGTTGTTCAAGTAATTAAAAGACAAGGAGCACATGGTCCAGTGTAAGAAGATTGTGGAAGGAAAGGGTGATTCTTGATTGCTCTACCTTATTTTGCATGGCCTTATACACAACCTTGTATGGTGTCATTACAGCCTCTATCTCATGCTTAAATTTCAGTCAACTGTCCAAGAAATTGTCAATTTCAAAGGAATGACTGCCTAAGTTATTTTCCATCTACAGTTCTTTCTTCCAAGCACTGGTGGTCAGCTGTTCAATATCCCCTTCAGTTAAATCATCAGCATGAGAACCAGGAACTTCCTGCATGTGAGTCTTCTCCAAATCTGAGAATCCTTCTCATGCAACTTTATGAGCCAGCAAGTGGATGTTCCCTATTGCATTCTACTGGCTTAGGAATCCTTGGACACCAATAACTGCTTTAGGTAAAAGTGTCTTCCAGCAGCCATTCAAAGTCATGGACTTCATCATCCATGCATTCCTTTATATTTACTATGCAGTCAGCTCTGCTGTGCAGTTTCCAGCATTAAGTAACTGGAACAAAGGTCTCCACACTTGCAGTGAAAATAGTGCTGAAGGTGCAGCAGCACATGTAATGGCTCTTGAATGTTGTGATGGTTCCCTGGTTAAGTAGCTGCAGAACTGAGGTAGTAGAACTGGACAGATACTCAACTTCAGTATTCAGATGGGTAAGACAAGGATCCTACAGACACCATGGAGCAATACCAAGGACATGGGGGACCTTGAATGCTGGATTCTTGGACTTCAGGTAGAGTTTTTAAACATGCCTTTACTGGTGTGTCCTTCCCCTTCACCACAGCACTGCTGATTACCTTTTCTGTGTTTCAGCTTTCTGTTTTACACACAGGGCCCTCTCCATCTTTTCAAGCAGAGGTCACAGCAACTTACAAAAGAAGGGAACAACTTTAACTGATATAAGGACTCCCTGGTGATGGCACTCAAGCCAAGTGCTGAAACAAGTAGGAGACTGTGTTATCTATTGTGTTCACATTCAGTTCATGTAAGATTGGTCCAATAAATTGAATTTTCCATCATGCATGGTAGGTACAATATTAAAATTACAAAAGAAGTTTTTGCCTTCATGAAGCACTGGCCTTAACTCTCCCCCTTATCTGGTCTTCCTTGTACTGATCAAAAGGACAGCTGATTTGTCTGCACCATAACAGCATTCAACCACAGGCATACTCATTCCGCTATCCACCTTTACCCTTTAAACGCCTAGTTAAGTTCCATCTGCAATTTGCTGGCATTATTAGCTCACCATATTCTCCACATTAGCAGGATAAGGGTTAATCAACACCTCTACTGTCTCTAACAAAGACATCACCTTCCTTTTTCTATATCCTTACACTCTTCATCAGCATGTACATTAAAACACAAGCGCAACAAACAGTAGGAAAAATTGTGAAAAGTAGTTAGAAGACATTCCATATTGCACAATATTTAGGTAGCTACTGAGTAAGACTGGCCAACAGATATGGCCTGTAGTGTTGTACTCCATACACCTACAGTCACACAACCACGAATGAGTAAGGGACTGACAGCTTATGCATGACGGTTGCCACAACAGCTGTTCTCCTGGTAAATGAAACTGCTATGTGTGAATCCATGAAAGACAAGGGTCCGCTGTACTGTGGTATATATATTTAGAGTCAAAAGTGTTATTAACAGGAGCATAAACGCCCAGAAAATGTGTTTTTTCATTATGCTTCAAAAGTCTCATGGGGCTGGGAGGGGGATTAGTCAACCAGCCTCCCCTACAAATAAGATAATAGGCAATAATTTAAAAGTAAGAGTAAAAGGTAAAGTTGTTGCTGTTGATAAGGTCACATGGGGAAGTGTAGGTATAGCTCCATGCATGTTTAAAACTTAATGTTACATGCAGGTGAGCAAACAGCTTCACAACCCAGCCACTTTCTCTGGAAAGCAAAGCCAGGTACCCATTAAAGAAGAAACTTAGCAGACCCCAGAGCCAGTCTAGTCATTTTGGAGAAGAGAAGAATCTCTTGTCCCAGTTAGGAATCAAACCATTCCTCTTTGGTTATTCAGCACATGGTTTAGTCACTGTATTGACTATACAATCCCAGCTCATAGGCTTAGTTGTTTTTATGGTTTTGAGTCAAAAATCCTTTCACATGTCTAGACAACAGAGTTAAAATTACCAGTGGTGTGAAATGAAGAAGCTGTAGTGTTACATAACTGGAGTTTTGCAACACCTACTTTGGCTGTGGAAGCTACCTGAAATATTACGGCAAATACCAACGTAAGAGTAAACAAACATTGTGTTCCTTACCCTGTCCTTCTAGATAAATTCCAACAACACCCTCATGATACTTATCACCTACATAAGTAATTCAGTATATGTGCCAATACCAGTGAACTTTTCCTGTGTTCTAGTCCATTTGACCCACATATTCTGTTATGGTTTAACACATATCATAAAAACTGTGTACTTTTTCACTATTTTTATCATCATCATTATTAGGAACGGTTGTCTCAAATATTTGTTGTTGTCCACATCATTATTTTTATCTTAGAAGATAATGAGTTTGTCATTAGCTTCCACCTTTCTCTCCTGTATCTGTTTTGTGCCAATTACATGTATGCAGTAAAACCACAATGTGTCTCATTTGTGAGTTTCTCCAAGCAACTCAAAGAGAAGTTCTCAACAGTACTATCTTCCCACACATACTGTTTTGCTTTTGTCAGGCAAACTCAGCAGGGTTTAGACCATACATGTAGGATGTGAACAAAGCATAATTTGTCCAATTTGTCCATTCTTTACTCTACTATTTTGGCTTACCATGATTCACTAAGTTGTATAATCGCCCTTCTCATACAGCTGCAACACAACACCCTTTCCTCTGCAGTCGTGTGACCATGTACATATTTTTATCTGGTAGAAAGATGGTGGTATGCATTCCCTTCAGTGGTAGGGGGTATGATAACAACAATAACAGAAGCAACAGAGCACTAGACAAGATCCAGACTGTCTCAAAATCGGTTGATCTTACTTGTACACGGTAATCCCTAGTGGCAGTTTCTGCTCTTTGAACTAGCCAAGCTCCTTTGAGGAAGGTCTCTTGTAATTGTACATTTACTAGAACAAATATGTTTTTCACACTTCCCTGTGTCATCATTTCTGTGAGCAATGGTGCAAGTTAAACTGACGTCTAACCAAGATTCATCAAGGTATAATTAGCATCAGGTGTCTCAGTCACCAGTTCACTATGTCAGTGTACTTCAAATAAAACAGTCTGTTTCTCTGTTACCTCTGCCACACACAGCCCATTCTTCTTAGAACACTGAAGCACAGACGAGGCATTCCATTGCCATCTGATTCTCTCTATCAGTAAGAGGAGGAATTTCTTTACTGTGGGCACAACTTCAACACATGAAATTCTTTAATGGTATTTCAAATCACTTTGTTTCTGCAGCCACCCAGTTAGATCCTGCCTGAAATTCTGGTTCTGTCCAAAAATCGTTCACTTCCTTAAACCCAAATCATCCTTCGTGTACATAAAAATTAGAACACATCATGGCCCTTTCTATGCTGTGAATTAACTATTTTCTTCAGCACTTGTGTTATTGTTACAAGTACACACTACTGGTCACCATATGCTTCCTACTGAACTGCATAACAGAACATATTCACCACATTCTGATGATTCCAGTTCCTGTCGTCACAAACCCTCCTGTTACAGCTTAAGTTATCTGACAATGACAGTAATACCACCATCAAATCCATTTCACTTACTGACTGAACCCTACAGACAGACCAACTCATCTGAGGTTTGACCACTCAAGTGGCTCGTAATGAAACTCCTGTAACCTGATATTTAATAACTGGCTCTGTACCACTTAGTTTTTCTGTATTCAGTCAGTTGTACAAGTCTGGCACACAAGTTACATTCTCGCTTAGTGTGTCTATTGGACAAAATAAGTTTATCTTTAAAGACACTGTGTGAAATGTTTGTATTTACCAACAGTATTTATGACAGTGTTATCAACAACATTGATCAAGTTCAGATTGTTTAAAATGAATATGTACAACAATTCAAGGACACTTCTAAGCTGTTACAACTCTGGATCCTGTAACAGTTTTTCCTCTGATATCTGCAAATGCCAGAAACATACTGTATCTGAAGCAGTCTACACTTTCTTTATGAATACGCACAGAAAATTGGACTTACTCAAAATAACCTCAGATATAATAAAAACAATCCATTAACCAATGGCGGATTTACATAGAGGATTAAGTATGTCTCCATCATGTCATCGAGAGATTATACGAAGAAGGTAAAAAGAATGAACATTGACATAATAATGGGTCAACCATGAAAATATGCAACAAATGAACACACAATTCATATAATGAACGCCATGCAGTAGAATGTGTTAGAAATCTAAGAATTTACCGAATAATGTGTATGTCTGAATGTGCAGTGACGCAACAGATGGAAGTCACAGTTTAATTTTCAGTGTTCAAATGTATACTTGCACAATGAAATTATTTCATACAGTCAACCATTTTTTTCCTGCCTATTAAGGACCACCCAATCAATGCTGAGAACAGAGTTACATCAGCAGGCACACATCTGGTTTAATACAAATAAATATAGAAATAAGAGTTTAAATTAAAAATCTATGACTGTGCAGTTGAAGTTTTACTACACAATACACAAAAGGAATTGAAAAGATTTTTATATGTCATATGACCATATGAAACCCAAATCAGATGCAAATGCAGCGTGTATTGAAGCTTGAGTGAGTCAGAAAGGTTTTTTGTTTCAAGAAAGGTTATGGTTGTTTTGGTTATGGATGTTGTTGTGGTGATGAATAACATAGAGTTACATGAGGGGGTGTGTTAGTTCGAACCCCAGGAGGCAAGGTGGCTTACCACAGGGCGGTGGCCATGACTGTGGCGCTGTTGAGTGCGCTGGTGCTGAGAACGGTTCATTGCAGTGCCAGAAGGAAGCACATTGGTGGTCCTCACCTCCAGTCGAGTGTGTTCCCCCGTTGGAGCCAGCACCACCAGACTAGGTGTAGCTGCCAGAATCTCTCGTAATTCTCGTAGGAATGCTCCAAAGAATGGGACCACATGACATTCAGGCATGGCCAGTGCCCGACCCAGCGCCCGTTCATACTCAGCAGAGAGCAGTGCTGCTGAAAGGAAGTCCAGCACTGGCAATACTTCCTTCTCTGTGATTGACAGCCAGAATGGTTTCAGCTTGTTTGACCTGTCACGAGAACATGCAGTTTTCTAGCATAACAGTCATGAGTAGTAAGACACAGCATATATTCCAACCACATTGCCAGTATTCAGATTTGTGTACAATGCTAATCAAATTCAGATTGTATACTCAAGAGTCCTGATGGTAATTTAATAGAAGTTCTTAAAATTGAACCAATCTCAAACCCTTCATATATACACATATGAGAAACATAGTTACATCTGAAAATAACCAACATACTCATAAAAGAAAGTTAAGTTCTTCAAGCAGCAAAAGTGGGCTGTTATACAGAGTGTCAAGCCACTAGGTTGACTAAGGATGAAATGAACACGATCTACCAAACGCATGCTTCAAAACTCTATCATAAACCTGTGGGACAGATTAAGAGAAAAATGCTCTAATTTATTGTCTGACAGTTATAAGCTAGGGCAGCTGACGTCTGAAACACAAAATTTCAGTTACAACCATAAACAGATGAATAAAAATAGATTTTTCTCAGCTAATCCGCCCGCTGTATGCCCCACTTTCCTGGCACTTGTCCACTTCTTTGATGGTATTTATAACTGTGGGAATAAAAGTACATAAAAATGCAATTTGCTAAGTACTGTTCTAATATGCTTCATTACACAGCAGAAATTATTCTTAGGAAAGTGACAACTCAGCAATGATAAACGGTAAATAGTTCTTAAGTGTACCAATATTCAGTACAAACATGATACCACGCAATTCATAATACAATTTCGTAACACAGCAATGTCAGTATCATCCGCTGACACTCCGGTTGAATGATGAAGAGTGGCGATGCGTTCGGTTTGTGGCTCAGAGGCAAGTAGTTTCCGCCGGCCTACAACATTCCATGTCGGCTGGAGGCCGAAAGAAACCCCTGCCCCTGAGCCGTGGCCTGTGTTGCTGACGGTTTTAGGTCTTCCAGTTAACCATCCCCTGAATGACATCAGTTTCCTCAGTGAACATTAAGATGGTGGCTGTCTAAACTGTAAAATGATCAACTACAGTCATAATCATAATCATAACCTAATTTTTAAAAAGTGTAGCATTTTTCTACTGAAGCTGCTCAAAAATGACCAAAAATATTGTAATTATGCTAGTAAATACAACAATAGAGAACAGAGTCTATACACAACTTTGATTAATCATCATTTCAGACAATTATCAGCAACATGTTTCAGCTTTTAAACAGCCATCTTACCAATATTATAATTATTATTATAATTATTTACCAGCATGTTAATTGCAGATTGTTTGTTATCCACCCATTACATTTTATGACATAATAATAATAATAATAATAATAATAATAATAATAATACTGAAGATGTTTAATTGCAATAATAAAAATTGCACAAACAGGCAGTATGTACAAAACTCACAGTATAAGACATAAATTATATTTGAAAATAATATTTACTTGGAACACTTTGAGGGTGGAAATTTTATGTGGCCATACTGCTGTAAGTTTTAATCACACAACACTAAGCAATATGAAGCACCACCTATGAGCAGTTGATGCACACAACAAATTATAATTTACACTTTGACAAACAGCGTATAAGTTCTTATCAATTTACGATTTTTTCAGTCTCTTCTCATTCATTTATTTCTGTCAATTTAGTTTGCATGAAGGCGCAAGGATAGGGTTGCTTTTAAATTTACCAACTTACAGTACAGTAGCAAGTGAGAAACAAATAGGGAAATATCACATCATACAGTTTGCTACTCACTTGAGTCCAGCAACAATCTCCATAGCACCGTTAAAGTTTCCGATGTTCCAGCATGATAGTGCCACTCGAAGAATACAGGATAGGACAGCCTTGCGATCCTCATGTGTCGGCTGTGTGATGATGAGGTGTGTAACCCATGAACTCACCTGAACAGAAAGATTATATTGCTTTACATCTGCCTGGAATTCCTGTGATTTCTGTCATTTTCAGTCCACAAGCTGCATGCCTTCCTAATGTACCATTTATGGTTTTGAAACAGCCAACTGGAATTAATTAGTTTTGATTCCAGCTATAAATGCAAGGTAGAAAGTTGTTGCTTTGGCCAATCACGGTGGAATTAAGACATGAAAAGAGTCGTCAGATAAAGTAAGCAAACATGCCAATTCAGGCCTGATCTGTTTTACATCTGTCTACTTTAAGCACTGGGTGGGTGCATCTGTGGTCTTATGGTACAGTGAAAAAGGTAAAATGATCATGTTACAGGCCCGGGGTAGCCCAGAGGGAAAGACCCGGTACTCATGCTGGGTGGGCCCCAAGGCCAGTCTCGATGGGTGGAAAATCTCGTCCCCACCGGAATTCGTTCCCGGATCGTCCAGTCCGTAGTCAGTCATTATACCGACTGAGCTACCGGGCCCACCTTATGGTAAAATACCAAAACATTTTCAGGATATTAGCCAGTTTATTGCTCCCCCGCTGGTACCTCCACCTTGTCGTGGTGGGGGGGCTTGAGTACCCCAGTGACCCCGAGAGCTATGCCGTCGGTAGCGTAGCTACTGGTAGGGTCACCCTTGGCGGACAGGTTGAA